>Ga0209489_104373_pt1 | contig 26118 bp, 17 predicted proteins | sample SiratrowhiteBW_FD_187527 | JGI IMG/M metagenome (GOLD analysis project Ga0209489, IMG submission 187527) | Root nodule microbial communities of legume samples collected from California, USA - Siratro white BW (SPAdes) (version 2) | ecosystem: Host-associated > Plants > Roots > Nodule | place... | reverse complement strand
TAGGATTGACATCTTCATTAAGCTTGAAGGGAAGTTGCACAAAGAATTCTGGATTCTTCCATAGAGGCTTAGGATGAGAAAACTCCTCATGGTTGTCTGCACATAATAAGGCTAGCTTATCTCTGATTTCTTGGAAGTCTGGTGGGGCTTCTGTAAGTGCAAAGGGCCTTGGCACATCAGTAAAGGCTTTGAATTCTTTTTTGAATTTTATCCCAGAGGAATGGATTTGAAGTTTGTGAGCTGCAGAATAAATATCCATTCCTATCAAGATGTCCTTGTTGGGCAATTTGCTACCAATTACTTTTGCCCATATCAGGCAGTCAGGAAAGAACTTGATACCAATGGGATGTTTGGTTATCAATTATGTTTTAAAGATCTTCCCATCCGCAGCAACAAAATAGGAGACCTCCTTTTTCCAGAATTCCTTTGGTAGAATGTCTGGATCCATCATTGATTTCTGGGCTCCAGTGTCCAAATAGGCGATGACTTTGATAGCGTTATCATATTTTGAGGGAAGAAGTTGGATATCTACACAAGGTTGTGGTGTTGATAAGTTGACAGGGAGCATTTCTTAGGTAGAGAATACAGGAAACTTTTCAGTTTCTGAATCAGAGGATTCTTCAGAGGATACAGCTAGGGCAAACATAGTTTCTTCACCTGTAGAGCTCTGTTCTGAGTATATAGACTCTACTTCTTCTGAGTCACAGAGGTTTAGTGTAGAGATAAGTCTTATAGCTTTGTCTTTCTGTTGAGGACAATTCCTTGAGAAATGCCCTTTCTTATTACAGATGAAACATCTCTGGTCATTGCGTCTTCCTCTGATTTTCTTTTTCTTGAAGGATTTGAAGGACTTTCGTTTCTTCCTTTCTTCAAGATTTTCTCTTCCTTTCTTTTTCTTGCTGCAATTCCTGGAGCAATTCCCTGAGCAGGATTTTTTGCATTTGATCTCCAGATATGATTTTTTGCAAGCCTTATCAAACTTGCTTTTCTGATTCATGATATCTGCGAAAAACTTATGTTGCCTGCAGAGCTTGTCTACAGCTTCTAGGGTCATCTGGTGGATTTGTCCAAGAGTTAAGGAAGTAAAATCCTTTTGTATAGCGATAGCCATTCGGTTTAGTTCAGGCTGTATCTCAACTGGTAGAGATGCGACATAAGTATTTTTTAGACTGGGATCATTGAGGCCATTGAGAAGGTAAAATCTTTTGCTCATTCTTTGATAATGTTTTTCCAGGTCATCAATCTTTACAGAGCAACACTTCATCTCGAAGAATTCTTGTCTGAGTTTTTTATCAATGATAGAACCATCATCGATAAATTCTTCATGAAGAGCTCCCAATACTGCAGATGCTCTTCCCAACTCATGAAATTGGTTTTGTCGAACGGTCCCTAAGTTATGGTACCATTCTTTCAGTGTTCTTGTCATTCTGCAACAAAATTCTTCAATCACCTTGTAGGTGTCTGGTTCCCTCATCATCTTTGTGTCCAGCCATGCTCCAAACTCTATAAGGCGAGCCCTCCATTTGTTGGGTGGTATGTCATCAAGAGTGAACCAGGGTCTTCCATTAACCTTGAGATTTTTTGCTTTGGATGAAGCTGAATCGATCTCGTCATCAGGAGAGTCATAAATAACGTCTACAAATCCTAGTTCTTCTGAGGATTCAGAATTATCAGAAGAAATGTCTCTGATTTCTTCAGTTGCGCTGGAAGAGGTAATGACTGGTTCAATGGCAAATTGTGAATAAGGGTCCTGGGAGTCCTGGAATTGTTCTTGGACAATAGGTCTTTTTAGTGGAGAAGATTGGGTTTCTTTGGCAGATTCTTCTGAAGACAAATGGAAAGTTTGGTTTTTTTCTTTTTTGGGTTTTGAAGATTCAGGATTTTGCCTTGCTCTATGAGGAGAGGCAGTAGGTAATGACCAAGTTGGCTTTTGCTGGAAATAAGAAGAAGGATTTTGGAAAGTATACGACTGGGTGACATTAAACAGAGAAGGAAAAGAGTCAGCCTGCTGTCTTTCTTTGGCAGAGATATAGTCATCCAACTCCTTTATCTGGGCTTTAAGCCTCCTTATTTCTCTTTCTTTTGCATGTGATGCTTCTCCAAAAGTCATACTTTTCCATTCTTCCTCTACTCTGGAAATTTTCGAAGAAAGCTGTTTATAATATTTCCTCATTTTGGAGGACAGAAGTTGAAGCTTCTCATCAGATTTTTCCAAATGTATCGAGATAGTATCCATCTTTTGGTCTAGTCTTTGTAGGATGGAGTTCTGGGCTCTGGCATTTTCAGTTTGCCAGTTTAGAACCTCTTCAGCTTGACTTAGAGGTTTCATTTTGCCGTCAGAACAAACCTCTTGGCTTACAACATGAGGTTTTGAGGAGATTCTGCTGACTGGATCCGTCTTTCTCTCGAGAGGTGGAAAATCTTCACTGGAAGCAGTATTGAACATCATGCATGGAATTGGAGAGGCGTGAGAGACAGGAGAAGGTCTGAAGATATTGAATCCTTCAAAGGTTTTGGATTCTTCTTGGTGTAAGATCTCCAGGCACCTCAAAAATTTCCAATCTGGATCTGGTTCTTGATGATTCCTGATTCCAATCCAGGGACCATTATCAGGACCAAATCTCTTATGCTGTGAGGGAGGAGGTTTACAAGAGTTTTCAGGGTCACTTTCTTCATCATCTTCATCCTCATCATCACTAGAATCTCCTAAGTGTTTCCAGCAGTCACAGTCAGAATCGCACAGATCTGGGTTAACATCCCAGATGAAGTGCCTGTTCACCTTGTCAGTGAAGAGGGGTCTTCCATCAAGGAAAACTCCTGCTAGTGGTATCTTTCTTTCTTTGGTGACAGGTGAGATCATTAGTGACTGGAAAATGGAGGAACTGGAACTTGGAGTATCCTCAGGAGCTTTAAAGATGGTCTTTACGGTACCATCTGTTGATTTTCTAAAAGTGGCTTCCGTCAGTTTCATAGGCTTCTGATTCATGTGTAATTTCTCATAGTTGGTAACCCACTGCATCGATACCAGCTTTTGTAGTTTTTGCTGAGAAATATTTCGTGGGATCTGGACTATTGAAGGTGTATCTTCTTGGTTGTTGGCTAAAACGAAGAGAGCACCGTCTTTGCAAGAGGGTAAAGCAAGATCAATGGCATGATCTTGAAGCCTACAGATGATCTGATGATAGAGTGTAGCAGAAAGTGCTTCAGAGACTTGTTCAGCTCTAGTGATCTGGATCTGGACCTTCAACCTTTGAGAGATAGTGGGATCTCTCAGATTGACGTTGAAGTTGGGGAAGATGGTCAGGACGACACTTCCAGCATGAAGAGTAGTTAGGACATTGCCAATGACAGCATGTTCGTAGTGCAGATAGCTTGAGTCTAGTAATGAGACTCTAGTTGAAACAGGGAGTCCTCTTCTTCCATGAAGAGAGAGAACGAGTCTGATGGCTCCGTAATGGAGGTGTGTGTATCCTTCAGTTTGCCAGTGCCTGATCAGATCCTTGGGGATCTCGATGTTGACATATTATTCTTCAGTGGTGGCAGCCAAAGAACATTGGTCCATGCTGGAAGATTGGACATAGTCCTTGACATGGGGTCTTTTTGATGAGATAAGTCTAGTAATAGATCTGAGTACAGATCTTTGTCTTCTGAATATATTATAGGGACTTAACAAAGGACTATGAGTTTCTGAGATTTGAGCATCTTCTGGATCATAAGAATACTCAATGAGATTTTCTATTTTTGAGGATAGGGTTCTAGAGACACGGGGGTAAGGAGAGAGTAGAGTTTAAGAGAATAGGCTGAGAGGGTGCTTGTGTTGGGATGTCCATGTTAGGTTGGCTCCTCATACTCGTCTTCGGCATATAATCTATACCATCATATCCCTTTTGAAAAACGGTTAGGCTCTGATACCATTTCGGACAGAACCTCTCCATAAGGAAACGAAGATAGTCCCTCAGGTCTAAACAGCATCTTCATAGCTTAATCGACCAATTATGACTATCTCAAATCCTTACTAGAGAGAGTACTATCATAAACAGTTCAAAGATTCTGAGAAGCATTATCACACCACTTTCAAGGAGGCCCTGGCTGTAAAAAATGGCATAAAAAAGTTTGATTTTCATTTAAGAGGTTATCATTTTGAAGTCCAGATAGAGAACTCTTCCTTTCCAAAAATCCTAAAATTCAAAAACAAAATGCCTCATGACCCTCAGATCCTCAGATTAAAGGATTGGTTTTCTAGGTATGATTTCTCTGTTAAACACATCAAAGGAAATCATAATCTCATCCCTGATCTCCTCTCCAGACCAGCAAGACCCATCCAGTACATCTCAACCTCAAAGGTCTTCCCTCTCATATTCATGGTAAAACCTTTAGCGTCAAAAGCCAGAACTGAAAAGGTTTATCCACCTGGGTTGAATCCAACCACTCCTGCTGACATTCTCAATTATGCCAAGTCCAAGTATTTCTATTTCCTTCATGAAACTATGAGATACAAGACTACTCCTGCCAATATCTTCAATCCAGAAATCCCATTTGGAGGAATATTTGAATTATTCTGTGAAGTGGGATACTGTGAACCAACCCTTTTGGCTTATCTAGTGCGACACTGTACAATATTCCATACCCATTGCACTACACACAAAGATGGCCTATTACATTCTCACAGATCCGTATAAAGATCATTATTACTTTTGGACCTCGCTAGAATGGTTTTCTCTTTATCTTGGTGGAGAGCAGAATTGAAAAAGATTATAGACCGTGAAGAAAATAGGGGATTATCTCAAGCCTCTATCAATTCTTTAGTCTCTATCTTTATCATCCATCGTCCCTACTTTAAGAATCCAGCTGGAATGCTATGGTCCAAAAATGAAGCTTACCTATGGGGAACCTTTGAAAATTATCCTTTAAATGAGAGCTATAAAAATCAGTTAGCTCGTCACCTGTGTGAAGTCAATAATTATCAGTACAAGCCTCTTGATCCTGATCTTCCGAGCTCATCACAAAGACCAGTAGAGTCTTATCCTATGGATAGGATTATCCCAGAACAAGACAACCCTCACCATTTCCGAGAACTCAAAAGTGTTACAGAGTATTATGTCCCTGAAGACCAGTTTCAACAAAGTGAAGACCTGGCAGGAAATGACAATGAAGAATTGATGGATGAATTAATGGCACACAAGCATATGTTTCCTTACCAGGACCCACTACATGGCAGTACGTCTCGAAGTGAGGCTCAGCAGATGAATTGTTCCGTCTCTACTAGGTCTGATTAGGATAAGAACAATAATAGGTGTGATGATGTAAGCAGTGATGTCATAAATATGATGATGTAAGCAGTGATGTCATAAAAATGATGATGTAAGCAGTGATGTCATAAATATGATGATGTAAGCAATGATGCAATAGGTGTGTAGAATTTTCTAGGAGTGTCTGTAAATGTAAAGACCCTCCCTATAAATAGGGGGTCTTGGCCCTTGTTTACGGCAGAGAATCTGAATGAAATCTTTTGTTTCTACTATCCCTGAAATGTCTTCTTTCTAAGTTCTCTGAAAGTCTAGAGTATATAGTTTATACTATCCCTTCCCCTAAATAGATGCAAACCTGAAATAATTAGGCATGGTACAAGCATGAAGTGTGATTGCAAATTTAAAAGTTGTCTAGGTTAAATCAGGATGGTTGAAACTGATGGGAATAATTTAGAACAATAAAATTCACTTTTATCATATTATAATATAATATAATATGGAAATATTTTAAACGTAATTAATTAATTCAAACAGAATTAATGTACAGTTAAAAATAGAAGAATAAAAATCAGTATCAATAATTAAGGTGAAAAAACTTTTCATATCAAAAAATCTATATTCAAATATCAATACAACCTTTTTTAATTTTTAAACGGTCATCAATAGTAATTTAAAAATATCATCAAATTAAAATTAATAAAAAAGATTTAAAGAATTTTGTCAAAAAAAAAAAAGACAATATTTATGAATTTTTTAAAAACAAATTAAAGTTCCAGTAATTTACATCCTACAGTTACAAATTATTATTTTTTTTCAAAGTTGTTGCTATCGTATTTTTCCACACATACCAATCCTGGCAATACCATCCTGTCAATGGTGTACAAAATATTTGTACACACTTAAAATTAACTTTTTACTCTCATTTTAATAATATATTATATTGGGTATGTGCTGTATTATTAACACACCAATTTCTCGCATATTGGCATTACTGTCTTTTTCTTTACCTGAAGCAATGTCAATGGTTGTGATATTGAAAAAAGCTATAAAGGACGAATCTGGATGGGAATTCAGGATAAAGCTGCAAACCTGAAATAAGTAGGCATGGTACAAGCATGAAGTGTGATTGCAAATTCAAAAAGTTGTTTAGGTTAAATTAGGATGGTTGAAACGACACATATACTGACGTTTTGTAGAAATGCAAACAATGCTACTTTTGTTTTGCAGGGTCTAAGGAACAGCTGGAAAGGTCACCACAATATAATGCTATATGCAAGTTTTGTAGGGTTAACATTTTTGTATAACTTTGAATAGTACACAGAAAAGTGGTTATTTTGATTAATTGGCATTTTATAAGTCTAAGTATTTGAGATTTCCTCTTAGACTTTGAGACATTTAATGTATAAGTGTTAGAATATTTCTAAATTGTTACATTTTATTCAATTAATTTTTCTCTGATAAAGAAAAGGAAACATTACTAATTAGGAATTGCCTATTTGTTTGATATTGATATTCTTGTATATTCATGTTCTTTTGGACAGAAATTATAAGGCAGTTACAAGCCACCTTAATCTAAGATTTTAATTAAATTTTAAATAGCATTGATTTAATTTTATATTTACAATAAAATATTTGATAACGCTTAATTGCGTGATTAGTTGAGATAACGAATGGTTATTAAAAAATCATATAATAAATTTTCATATCGTATCACTTAAATAAATAAAAAGTCATATGAGATCCACCCATTACCCATCTTTTATTTATCTGCTCACAATTCACTCAACCCATTAACATCAATCTCCAAAGATATCTTCTTCGTCTTCTAATATCTCACTTGAATTTTACGTTCGTTGGTAGGAGCGAACGGATAAGATATGGTCGGGAAAAGTAAATAGCGCATCTTCTAGGTTGTGACACGTAAACCTGTGGTCTCAGCCGTGGATTATATCCAACGGTTCATGTAAACCAAACTATTAAAACAATATTACAATAAAATATAACCGTCCTATTCTACGCAATGCTTTTAATCATATTAGTTAAGAAAAATTATATTTTCACACATCGTTCATAATTATATCTATTTAACATTAATTTATCTAATAAGATATTATATAACAATAAAATAATAATTTATTTCAGTATTAAATAACTGTATTTTACTATATACAGATCAAACATCACCGTTCTATTACTGATACTTTTATTGCAACCCTGCTTTTTAGTTAAATGATGTAATCTAGGGATTAGATGGTTGCAGCAGGGACTGGAATGCGTCCAATAGAAACGTGTGCAAATTTCATGCAGGTTTGGTAGTGACCCATAGAGAGCAATTATGTACTCTACTCAAGATATTTACATCACCACAAGGAGTTACTTATAATAATATAAGTCCTTTCTCCCAAACACTAATGTTGTATAAGCCCTGGTGCTCTTGGAAGCGAAGATATACACTACTTTCCAATTGCTACTTGAACTCTCCCAAATAGCTAAGATGATTTTCATAGCAATTCTTTTGCTTTCTCTTACTTGTCTGTGGCTGCGGAGAAGCAATAGCAAGGCAAAGAAATTACCACCTGGTCCAAGAGGGTTGCCAATTTTGGGAAGCCTTCACAAGTTGGGAGCAAATCCTCATCGTGATCTGCACCAACTAGCTCAAAAGTATGGACCTATCATGTACTTGCGCTTAGGTCTTATGCCCACCGTTGTTGTTTCTTCACCCGAAGCCGCTGAACTCTTCCTCAAGACCCATGACCTTGTGTTTGCCAGTAGACCACGTTATCAAGCTGACAAATACGTCTCTTGGGGGCAGAGGAACTTAGGCTTTGCTGAATATGGTTCTTATTGGCGCAACATGCGCAAGATGTGCACGTTGGAATTGCTAAGTCAAGCCAAGATTAATTCCTTCAGAAGCATGAGGGAAGAGGAACTTGACCTATTGATCAAGCTTCTGAGAGAGGCAGCCAGTGATGGAGCTGCTGTTGATATCAGTGCAAAGGTTTCAACACTCAGTGCAGACATGGCTTGTAGAATGGTTTTAGGAAAGAAGTGCATGGACCGGGACTTAGACGAGAAGGGGTTCAAGGCTGTCATGAACGAGGCAATGCATCTACTAGCAACTCCTAACATAGGAGATTTCATTCCGTACGTTGCTCCACTTGACCTTCAAGGCCTAACCAAGCGCTTCAAGGCAGTTTACAATATCTTCGATGACTTCTTCGAGAAAATTATTGACGAGCACATGGAATCAGATAAGGGAGAAGACAAGGCAACGGATTTTGTGGATGTCATGTTGGGTTTTTGTGGCACCGAAGGTTCTGGATACTGCATTGAACGATCCAATATTAAAGCCATATTGATGGTAAGAAAAATGAAAATATTTGATTTTTCCCTCACAAGTTTAAAAAAATAAAATTGAAGCCACGTGATAACCGATACAAATTTAGATACTAGCTGTTTAATTTGCTCTTGTAATAACTTTTTACTTGTCATATTATTTGACACATTTCTGGCACAGGATATGTTGGGTGGCTCAATGGATACTTCTGCTACATCAATAGAGTGGACACTTTCTGAGCTGCTAAAGAATCCAAGGGTGATGAAGAAACTCCAAAAGGAATTGGAAAGCGTGGTGGGTATGGAGAGGAAGGTGGAGGAATCAGACTTAGAGAAGTTAGAGTATTTGGACATGGTGATAAAGGAAAGCATGAGGCTGCATCCAGTGGTACCATTGCTGATACCACACCAGTCCAGGGAAGATTGCATGGTTGGAGAGTTTTTCATTCCCAAAGACTCAAGGGTGATAGTGAATGCATGGGCAATTGCGAGAGAGCCAAGTGCTTGGAGAGAGGCAGAGAAGTTCTGGCCAGAGAGATTTGAGGGAAGCAGCATAGATGTAAGAGGGCGTGACTTCCAGCTGCTACCATTTGGGTCTGGCAGAAGGGGATGTCCAGGACTACAACTGGGTCTAACCATGATTCGCTTAACAGTGGCTCAACTTGTTCATTGTTTTGATTGGAAACTGCCCCATCTCGTGTTGCCAGATGAGTTGGACATGACAGAGAAGTTTGGCCTCACAATGCCCAGGGAAAATCATCTATTTGCTATTCCTAGCTATCGACTTTCCCCTCAGAGGGATTATTATGGAACAAAAATGTGACATTATTTGTTTAATCCAATGTATGAGAAGCAAACACGAGTAAGAAAAATTATTATAATGCATTACCAATTTGGTTTGGTTTCTATATCCATATAAATAAATTCCATTTGTATTTACAAAGGTGAAAAGTCTGTTCAAATTTAACACAGAGTATAAAACAAATATGCAACATTATCAACATTTTAAATGTTTGGTTGTGAAGTAGACTACTTACAAAACGGCAATCTTCATACTTGCCTAAGTACATATACTTATACTGCTTAACATTTTTAAACTCTTGCTTAGTAACAGAGTTTAACACAGTATGATAAATGAATTTAAAACAGAGCCCCATCACTGCTGCACTGATAGTTATGGGTTCAATCTGATTTTAATAATTATGGTCACGGGTCTCAGTTAAACTGTTTATATGACACATAATCCTGTTAAAACATTTTGGTGGGCATAACAAGAAGATATTGATATTTTGTAAGTATTCTATACTTTTGTTGTCAACGTACCATTTAAATGTTGATAGAAGAAATGGACCATCTACACCTATTCTTTCTCAACCAGACATTTTCAGTGGATATTTCCGGATGGACCATTTTTTGTACTGTTATAGATGTCATCTTCTCATATTGATTCTTGTCTTGATATCATTTCGCACACTTTTCGCATTGTTTGTTATTGTGGCAAGGATTTTTATCGTATTTTGTGGTGTAAGTTTAAATAGACTTTTATTATTTTTCTCTTTTTTTCCTAAACAAATAAGAAAATTTATTTTTGTTGGACTTTTTATTTTTGTTTCCTTCGTATCTTTTACAAATGAAATAATGAAAGATATTTTAAGATGGAAAAGTGACGCTCATTATATATATATATATATATATATGTAACACCAAAAAAAAAATATCTATAACATCTAATCTATCCAAAACAGTAGTTAAAACATAATGCATAATAAAGATATTTATATCGACCATTTACTAACATTGTATTTCAAAAGATTTCCTTCTTCATAGAAAATTAAAACATAACTAATTACATTTATACATATATACATATAAACAAAATAAGATTTTTGTTTTTTAAAAAGCTTTTAAGGCTGCAGCTGGCTCATTCAAGAGCACCTTCCACAGTACCATCTGCAATATTACCTGTTTCCGTATATAACACGATCATCGCAGTAGAAACAAACACACACCACAAACAAGAAAGGGTAAGCTAGTAATTCAAAATATCTCAATTAATCTCAAATAATCACAAGTATACATCATTTAACACATAACAATCAATTGACAACATCTATCATTCAACTCAAGACATCATATAATATAGACAGACTCGATCTACTTCCAGAAGACTCGTACATTGAATAGACCCCGAGATCTGCACCTGTCATACTACCCCAATTTGTGTGTCTCATCTCATCACCGTTAATCTCATATGACAGGGTTAATCCATATGACTGTCCTGACCAACCCTTTTTCATGTTGCAGTTTCAATCATATGAACCTCCTTCGACTCTCACCACCTAGTAATATTCATCTATTTGATTCCTATTACTAGTAGAGTCAGGATATCAATCGTTAAACCAGATCCTTAGACAATTCACATCTTATTTCTCAGCATAGATGTTTTCTTTCCTGAAAACACTATGCCTACACATCACATACAATTCATATCATACATCATCAATTTTCATTCATCTATTCATTCACTTTCTATTTCAATCTCAACAATCTCAATAAAACTTCACCACTTTATATAATTATACAATATCAGATACAATTCCTCAGTTAATCATGCACAAAAAACATATATCAAAGTCTTATCACAAGTCATATTCAATCTAGTAAACAACAATCAAAAGTTCTCACATATTACTTTCGAACATCATTACTCAAATCAAGTCAAATCACATCAAATCAAGATATATTCAGTGTTCAAGGACCAGTCAGACCTGCAAGAAAGACTTCAGCACTAACAATCACATATTCAAGTACTTTATCCTAAAGTTATATTTGAAAGTAATTAATTAGTATAAAACAAGTTACTAGCTTCCCTTACCTGATGAAGATCTCTACAGCAATTCCTCCACCCGATAAAGATGCTAATCTCAAAATCTAGGGATCTAAAAAAAGTTATTAGAATAAAACCAAATTTTAGTATAATCTTAATTAAGTTGAGAGAAGTACTTTTCTCAACTGTCCTTATTAAGATTGATGACAATAACCTAAGGAAAAATAGAGAATAAGGAATCTTTAGAACAAATATGGACTTACTCTGTTTGAGATTCTGATCGGTTAGAAATGATCCCTAACTCCCCAGCTACTGCAGGATATGATGAGAATCTAAAATAGATGAGATATGAGGAGAAAAATTAGATAAAAGAGAGAACTTGAGAGAACGAAAGAGAAAAAAGAAAAGAAACTGGAGGTGCAGGCAGACAGCTTTTACTTTTATAAGATTTTTGTACCTTACGGCATCTACTTCAACGGAAAAAAAATATATTAAATCATACTTGGAACTAGAGTTGAACTATTTTAAAAATAGTAAAAAATAAAGTCCTAACAGGTCAATAAAAGAAATCTTATAAAATACTTTTCCATACAATGTTATTTTGGTTCTTTAAAAAATAATCTAAAGTATTTATCATTTTATTTTTGTTTAAGAGCTGGACTTGTTATCTTTAGAATAACATTATTGTGTATTATTCAAGCTTAGACATAAGTTATTATTATTATTATTTTATATATATTTAATTTGACTTTTGTACACGTAATTTAATGTTAAAAACTATAAAATATGATTTTGTGTTTAGCTTTCAGAGTTTATATTATATTTCTAGTTAAAAAAATCTTAAATTATAGGATTGTATTTTTCTTATATTTTCATATATTATTTAAATCTTATTATTTTATTAATACACGTCCAAATGAAATTTAATTAGTTGAACCATTAAATTTTAAACTAACGACTTCGTGGGCTCAATAACTCATCTAATCTAATAATGATGATTTTTTTTTCCTCTCTCTCTTTCATCTTTCTTATTTCTCTATCTTTCGCTGCATTATTAGTCTTGAGATAAAAACATCAATATTTATTTTCTAATTAGTAGATATCATATAACATTATTTTATGAATTATTAAATATTTATTTTCTAATTAGTAGATATCATATAACATTATTTTATGAATTATTAAATATTTAAATTTGGACTAATATTATTTTCAAAACTTAAATATCAAAATATAAATTAAAACATATGTATTAAAAAATTAAATTTGGATATAGTAAAATCTAGATATTCCTATCTAAAACCACTACTTCAAAATTTAAGAAATTTATAGTGATTTATTGAAATGAGATATCTACCAAGTAAATAAATTTAAAAGTAAAAGAATTTCGATATAAAGCATTCAAAATTTTTGAAATTAAAATTCAAAAAAGTTTAAATTTTTTATTCAAAGACACGTGAAAGGTAGTATTATTAACATCAACAAAACTTAATTTTGATAGGTATTTTCCTCCTCGAGAGATTATTACTCTTATATTTAATTTAGTTGAGTGAAAGTCAAAATGATTCATTTTTAAAATTGTTTCAAAATTTATTACAACATACTTAACTTTACACGATTTGATTATCTTGCAAATTGAAAACTAGAAGATAATGATATCAAAAACAGGTAGAAATTTTTTCTTTACCATCTCACTTGTGATAGGGGTAAAATTATTTGGTTTAATTCTATTTTCTTGACTAAGACTTTGGTGTTTTGAAAGTTTTTGCAAAAGGTGTTGCCTACTAATCTATATACTAAAAAGATGTGTTTCTCTTTGTTTATGTGCTCTCCATGCACGTTACAAGTTGAGAATATTGATCATCTGTTATTTTAATTATTTTATTGTTTCTTTTATATGAAATTGACTTAGAAATATTTTTGATCTTATCGACTTACAATTAAAGTTTCTTATAGTTCTTTTATTGTCTGGTTAAGCTTTCAACCATTATCTTTTCCTTATACATGACATCGAAGATAAGAAATTTTACCAGATTTTAACAGACTATTAGCATTTATCAACATGGATATTGCTTTAAATGTTATTAACGATTGTATTCGGACCTCATGGTAACACTTCCAAAAAGCATATGGCTAACCTGATTTCAAATTTTAATAAGATTTCACGTTTTTCTATTTTGAAAAATTTTGATATTAGCACTAGAATTGGAAGGGTTATGTCTATTGTGCAAGTTATTTTTTTTTGTGTTTTCCTGAAGTTGACTGAATTAAAGTCAACACTGATAGAGCTGGTAGAGGTGCTCTAGATTTGTCACAACTTGTGAAGGTATTTACAGGGACCACTACAAGAAAAACTGAATTTACCTACAAATTATTACTCACAAATCTATATCTGTAAATAAATTTAACATTATCCACGGATTATTACCCACATATCTGTATCCGTAGATAAATTTAACGTTACCCACGGATCTGTATCAGTAGGTAAATTCAACATTACATACAAATTATTACCCACTTATTTGTATCCGTTAGTAAATTCAACATAACATATGATAATATTACCTAGAAAACTGTATTTTTAATAATATGATTTATATTTAAATTAATAATATTAATATTATTCTTCTTATTATTATTCACACTAATATTATTATTATTATTATTATTTTTAAATATTATTATTTTTAAGACTTTTTTTAGTATTATTATTAAAAATATTAATATTATTTTTATTTTTGTTATTAATATTAGTATTGCTATTCCATATTATTATTATTATTATTATTATTATTATTATTATTATTATTATTATCAATAGTAATAATGATAATAAATATTAATCATATTATTAATATTATAATTAATAATATTAATATTATTAAAATTAAAATTTTAATATTACCCACAAACATATATCCGTATTACTCACGAATATAGGTCCTTAGATATTACCTACGGATTTAAAAGTATATTAGTATTATCCACGGATATAGGTTCGTAGGTATTACCCACGGACTACGACCTATGTCCGTGAGTAATACCTACGGACCTATGTCCGTGGATAATACCTACGAACATATATTCATGGATAAAACTACTATTATATTTTATTAATGATGTTCATATTAATTTATTAAAAATAACATTAATAAAGGTAAATATTATTAACAATATTAATATTTTTATTGATATTATTAATATTATAATTAATATTAATAGTACTTTTAAAAATATTATTATTATTATTATTAATATTATTATCGTTAATATTATATTTATCATTATTATTAATGTTAATATTAATAATATTATTAATATTATTGTTTTTATTATTATTTCTAATATTGTTAGTTATAATATTATTAAAATTATTATTATTATTATTATTATCAATATTATATCTTTTTAAAATTATTGATGTTGTTTTTAATATTTATATTACAAAATATTATTAATGTTATAAATAACATTATTATTATTATTTATATCAATATTATTATTATTATATTTTTTTTAATATATGAAATATTATTACTACTTCTATTCATATTATTTATATTTATATTAATAATATTTTTAAGATTACTCAAATTCTTATTCACATTCTATGTATTTATATGAAAAATAGTTTTAATATTATTAATATTTATGTTTATATTATTTTTAGTTATATATTATTATTAATATTAACATTATTATTTCTAAAATTATTATATTTAATAATATTATGATTAATATTATTTATTATTATTAGTATTAATATTACTAATAAGATTACTATTTTAAATTTTATTATTTATTATTATTATTAGTATGAATCTTATTAATATTGTTTTTATCAATATTATTAATATTATTATTGATATTATTTATATTATTGTTGATATTATTATTTTTGTTTTTATTAAAAATAATATTAATAATATGAATAAGAATATTATTATTAACAATAATAATAATAATAATAATAATGTTAATAATAACAATAATAATAATCATAATCATAATCATAATAAAAATAATAATAATCAAAAGATTATCACATAGGTTGTTGACGCAGTGGTTAAAGGCTCCATTCTTTACTCAAGGGTCTTGGGTGCTGGAACTTATATGAATTATGATATTACCATTAAATATTAGTTAATTTGAAACATTTGAGTTGATTAAATTTTAATTTTAATAAGTAGTCTCATCTTTATTGGTGTTTTAAAACTTTGTCCTTTTAGGTTTGTTAATAGGAAGCATACCTAGATTGTGAAGACTACGTGGATGGTCACTTGATGGGTGTTTGTACTACGTTGACATCAAAAACATAGATTAATTAAGGTTTCGTGAGTTTAGGATATATACATGTGTTAGTCTTTAATATATGACTAAATGTGAATACATTTGCATTCATATGTCTCATATTTAGTCATGACAAGATATATCTAAAATGTGAGTTGATTTTCATTTATATGCATGATGATGCTTATATACATGTATATGATGAAATGTTTTCTATTATTTAACTCCACCTTGCATATTTATTATATGTTATTGCTATCATCATACTTGGTACCACAATAAATTTTATTGTAAGTGGTAACGGAAATGGACCAACTTTTAAATGATTAGATAGATTTGTAATATTAGTTTTTTTTATCATGTATAGTTGTTTTGAAGATCACTGAGTCCTAAGGATGTTATATGTGTATGTATATAGACAGGGAATATATCATAGTTTAAGCATAGTTATGCTACTAGTATGATAGTAATAGCTTTGGCGCTACGTTACAAATTTCTTTGCAGAACAAGAAAATGTAAAAAGGAATTGTATTGTTAATGCCCCTCTTCGTGGTCAACGAACAAAAACCACGCGTGACACACACTTTAGGTACTAAAGCAACTAATCCATCCCCATCCTAACAACAAATGCATTAGGTGAAAGACGTGTACCAATAGCAATCCAATAAAATTGGAATTTGTTAGTGTTTATCTCACTGGACCCAACTTAGACTAAAAAAAATGGTTTCACTTTTGAATTTGAGAGTTTGATATTTTTCCCACGTGTAAAAGTGAGATGGAAATGTAATATAGTGCACACAGAGATGGTAAAGCATGAACAAAACCAACTTTTGAAATTGAATCAAACAGTTGTAGCCTTTATTGAAAAAGCCCTTCATCTAGGATTTTTGTGATTACCTTGGTCTGCGCTAGCATTGTCCTCATCACAAATATGTATTATTAACTATATATGATTTCATGCCATGTATACTTGAATGTGAGACACCTTCTGTTAACTGTTCAGGTAGCTTGAAATCTTTAACTTTCATTGAAGATTTCTTTGGTAACCTTAGCATGTTGTTGCACAGGGAAGCACACTTTCTACCCTCCTTTTGCTTTATGTAAAATCATATATATACTTTTTGAAAAAGAAAATGTTATTAGTAGTATATGGCTGTTGTGGAGTGGATTTGGCTTGGCCCTCTTAAGATGCCTTATGAATTCATTGTGTTAGATTTTAAGCAATAATCTCCTCTCCATCATTGAGCATTATATGGAAATGCACAGCTAGCAGCAGCTAATTGGTCTCCTTGTTATTCCAACAGCCTAATAAGCCAATTAAATGTTTGTCTTTATCCTAATTTGGCTCTTAGATCATCATGCTCTAAGCTTTTCCAATGTTTTTTTCTTGGTCCTTTATAATTACTGTCTTTGACTAATGTTCCTACTACTCACTCTTTTGGGAATCCACGTTTATACTATCATGCTTGCTTAAATTATGCTACAAAAGCATACGGAGTATTTTTATAAGCACATAGAATAGTATATTGAAAATGTTCCCTGTATAACTGTGCATAAACATATGAAGCTTATTCAAACATCATACTGGGATTAGATATCACTGCCTTCAATTTATTTGTGTTCATATTGCTCAGTCACATGCACACAACATGTGCATTGAAGTGTAAAAAGTGTGCCTTGGTGTTATCTGTCTAAATAATTTATGTGCTGCTTGGGATGAACTTTTCTTCAAGTTAATTATTGTGTCTGCTTTTCATGATCATGAACAGATAATTGTCATGGACAAATTTGTACTGGACTAGCTGGAGTAGATTCCCACTTTTCCCGATGTTGCTTTCATTAAGGCTACAATTCTTGTTATGTAGCTGTTGCCTGCTTGCAGCTTTCTAAAACACTGGCTCTGTTTATTGGCAATATTTGAGAAAAAAAGGATAAAACAGTTAATTGAAAATTGATCTGTCCAAAATGAATGTGGTTGATAACTTGGAATAAACTATTGAAGCCAAGATAGATTAGAGTTTGTGCACATTGAGGCAGCTTGACTAGTCAGAACTCCTTTAAAATTGGTTAAGGTTTTGATGCACCTTAAACTCCTTAGTGAATGAGTGTAGTGTTTTAAAGACACTCCATTAGTCAATAAAAATCCCACCAACTTTTACAATATATTAAATGTATATCAAATTAAGTAATACATATACAGAGACTGTGAGAGAAAAGAGAAATTAAAAATTACTGTCATCAAAATAAATTGTTCAGATTAAAATATTTGTTTAAAAAAATTATTAAAATTTGTTTTATATTAAAGTTTAAGGTTGACTACTTAGGATCTCATATACATAATTATATGTTGTCTTGTTTAAACTTTTTTTTTTTATTAAAATTTGTTCTATACACTAAAGTTTAAGGTTGACCATAATTATATGTGGTCTTAGTATAGATATGATATGCTAACCTCATCTAAATGTTTGGTATTTTACTATTCATGTTGACTTCAGTTAATACTTATGATTTGGGTCTCAATAGTACCTAGGCTAGTGAGAATTATGATGCATATTGAATGTTATAGTCCAGTTCCTTTGAAAAATAGTTAACCCTTAACATAATTAAATCAGTAAGTTATTTTTTTCCCATGCTTCATTAAGAAGTAAAAAGCTTAGTTTTTCATTAATAAAAAATCATTTTACCTGATTAAAGCTTTTCATAAATAAGTTCACCGACCGATTTTTATTACTAAAATTCTCCCTTATAGTTTTGTTTAGTATGTCAACAGTTAGTACTGCCAGGAAAAACTGATCAGAGCTAGCTTCTGTTAAGTGGTGCGTAACCACTTATTTATTGCTGCAGCACCAAGTTCTGTCTCTTTATCTTTCGCTGCATAATCCTTAATAAATCTTACCATTTCCTAGTCACTTTCAATTTCCAAACCATCCTTGTCTAATTTCTCTAACTTTTCTAATTGTTGTCCCTTCATGGCATGCTTATTGCTCGGTGGAGCTGAGAATACAAAGCTCACTAGTGGCATATCTCCATCTGGGTTAGGCTCAGTGGGTTTTAACTTTCACAAGAGGGGCTTCTAGGAATGATGTTGTGTCTTATGTTACATGACACCCAGATGCAGCATCTCATCATTGAGGCCTGCCTCTCAGACTGGATTCATCCAACACAAGAAGGAGGCATTTTGGTTCTTCAAGGTTTTGGCTACTATCGTGTATGAACATATATTTCTGCTGGAAGGTAATATGTGGTGACATTCTTTTCATTCGAAGAATTTTGTCACTAAATACCACTCACACTTACTATGCTGCTATTAAGATTTGGGGTTTGGTTATTTTGTCTTAAGTGTTAGTGAGATAACTTTACTGTTTTTCTTTGTGTGCACGATGACAATAAGGTCTGAATTTAAGACTTTATACAAATTATGTGAACCCCTCTCTGGTAAGCTGGCCTTGGTGGATAACTTCACTATCAATTTAATGTTATGAGTTCTCGGCATTGTTTGGAGTTTGGACCAATAAGTCATGCTTTTGAACGATTAGTGTAAATTTTGCTTTCAAACTGTTACTACTTTTTGCCATATTTATAGTAGGACAAGAAAATCTTATGGTCTTCGGTCCCCAGAAAAAAGTGAAAAATATTAACCTACATGAGCCATGATTGCTAGCATCTTTTACTATAAATATGTAACTTCATGATCATTAGCCAGATAACCAAAAAAAACTAGTTTTCATGATAAAATGTTAGTAAATCTTACAAATTGGCTAATCTAATATGATGACGTTCTTGAGTGTTGAATACTGGCCTGACCCACAGCGTAGCATTAAAGAAGCATACAGAGTGCTGAAAATAGGAGGCAAAGCTTTTGGTTGTCTAGATTCTTTGCAGACTTGATGCTCTTCCCCAAGGAGGAAGAAGAGTATTGTTAGATATAGATTTCTAAGATATCAAGTTGATAAGGATAGGTCCAAAATGGTATCGTGGTGAACGGCTTTATGGACTCATCATGGGTTGCTCTATAACTGGTCTCAAGCCTTTATCCGGGGAGGTAATGTACTTTTCCTTACAAGTTCAATCTTTGATGTCAAAATTCAGAGCACTAAATCTCCTGAAAGCCTTAAGATTTGTTTTTTTGTCAGATACGTAAACACAGTTACATTCCTGTTGTGAACTTTTGATTACATTCTGCTAATCAGTAGGATTATCTAGATCCCCGAAAAACATGATATTCAAGATTATCTTCATATGGATTCAGTGTATTGTTGATGAGGAATTGAGCTTTTGTCGAAGATGCTACTTAAAGAGTTAAAGTTGAGGACTTTGTTGAAAAGAACTGGTTTACAAGTAAGATATAGATTTTTATTAAAAGCTTTTCGATTCCATTGGGATTTTGAATGTTTTTTTTTGTGTATAGAGCTAACCTGAAGAATTATCTTCTTTTGAGAAGAAAAGAAATCTTTTTCAGTTAGAAATGATGGGTATATAGGATATTGAGGTCTGAAGTCACCCTTCATCAAGGGTTGTGCTTTTGTGTTGAACTTTTGTTGTGCATCGCAGCTACTTTTTCGCTGCCCTTCAATATTCCCTCGTAGAAGCAACAATGAAAACAGAAGAAACTGATCTCTTAATATGGATTAATTAAAAAGCACAATTAACTGAGAAAGCAACCCTATGTTTCAGCAGTTCAGACTTCAGAGTATTAATTAATAAGGGAATCAATTTGATTTTCTCAACGAATATTGTGTGCCAGTGACTTAGATGCGTTTGGATAAACACTTCAAATAAATGTTTATTAAAAATTTATGTAAATTATATGATATTTTACAAGTTCAATAAGCTCTAACAAACAAACTCTTCTAAATATTTCCTTACACTGGCTAATGATGTAGCTCTGGGAAATTTCTGTTGATACATTTTCTTTAGCAGCCAGCATTACGTCCTTGAATCCGCTATATACAGCCAAAGACATTATATCAATGTATAATGCAAGGCAATGTTCATCAATAAGTGTAATAATATACCTTTGTTTAGAAGCTTGTTTTCCCTACTTTTTTTTTATGTTCAGTGCAAATTTTTGAAGTGTGGCTGTGAATAATGCATGTCTTTATGCTGCTTGGTCCTAAGGCAGAGGATGTAAAGAAAACAGTAAATCCATTGTTGTTTCTTTGGCGATTCATTCTTGGTACAATTGCAGCTACTTACTATGTACTAGTTTCAGTTTACATGTGGATCAAGAACAAAATGGTTCCAAAGGGAATTGGGGTAGGAAATAATGGTTAAATTTTTCACTTGTATATCTAAAGTAACTATGATGGTAACATAATTCTTTCTGGTATATCTTTCAATCTTGTCAACGTAATAGGGTAGAGTTGCTTTCAGGAGACAATTTTGCATCTAAACCATTAGCTTGGCCTAGTGAATCTGGCTAGCTTGAGTTGTTTAGTTGCAGGGATGGCATGCCTATTGCAGATGTGCCAAGTTTGATATGTATAGAATATGTTATCATGCTAAGCCTTTAGTAGACATATATAGACCACGTGCCAGACTGCCTCAGCATTCGTGAGCTATATGTATGGAGGAATCAACAAAATATTGTGCTCCTTTTGCCTACGGATAAGACTGATGACAGAGTAGTGAGTGCATTAAAAACGATTATTTTAACCAAGTTATATTCAATGATTATTTTAACATAATGGATTGTTGGTGATCTCCAACATGAGACATTTTTTTGAGTTGTTTTTTAGTTTTTATTGACGAGATATTAAAAATACTGTTCACTTCAGAAGCAAATTAGCTTTTGCCGGATTTAATTTTCAAAAGTGAACTTGAAACTCTTTCATCGTTATCAGTGTAAACCATGAATTTAATTTGTTGGGAGAACCGTTCAAGTGATAGACATCTACACTGTTATCTACGTACACTGTTTATTTTTCCTGGGAAAGTGTTTTCTTTAAAATATTTTAATTAGTCTGGATCATGTGACCCCAAAGTCTTCACTTTCGGAGACTCTTCCATTTCAGGGTCAAATTCTCTATAAAAACAAAGGACATTTTTACATGTATCATTTATATGCAGAATCCGTTTTGTACTGAAAGAGGAAATATTTTTTTACAAATATCCCTTAAATATTAGAGAAACTTTTGATCTTGTTATAATTGTTCGCTTAAATTCATTTTACATGATTGCAGTTTTGTACCATATAAACTTCATTTTTGTAAGTCTAATGCTATCTTTCATTGCATAAACAAATCCAATATACTGAGAAGATACGAGGGCCGAATAATAGCCTGAAGTTATACCAGTAGCAGAAAATGGCGACAGCATGCTGTTGCAGTTGTTCAGTGCAGAGCGTCTAGTTGTACAAAATAGGAAGAAAACTTGGATAGATTCTTTATAAAGTCTTGAAACCAAACAATAGCATCCATAATCTTGTAATATTAAGTACTTCCGTCAAACACATGCAAGCACGCGTACAGAGCACATGTCGTGCAAAAGGAGGAAATTAACCATATAACCATATGAATTATAAAAATTGATTTGAATGGCTCTTCTGATATTTAAACCAGCAATTTAAGTTACATGATTAAAATTCACTCTCCTGAATAATAAACTAGTTTGAGGATTAAAAACGTGTCTTAAATTAGATTATTGAATAATCTTTTTCTTCATATCATAGCAAATCAAACACATTATCTTGACTTGACTCTTTGAAGTATAAATGATACATAAAAGTTTTGTCCCTCGTCATATAAATTCAATACATGAAAAATGAATATCCCAGGTTTCCCGCAGATCAACATCATGTTGGGGCTTTACCAGTTACTCGCTGGGCAATCCATCCAAGACCATCATACAGCCCTTCTCCGGTGAGGGCACAACAAGCCTGTATATGCCAATCATGGTCCTTGATACTGTGAAGAGATAAAGCATCAGTGATCTCAGCAGGAGTCATAGCATCCTTGATATCTTGTTTATTAGCAAAGACAAGAACGACAGAATGTTGTAAATCTTCATGCCCCAGCAACCTAAAAAGTTCATCCTTCATGACAGAGATCCTGGCTCTATCACTGCTGTCTATCACCGCAATAACAGCATGAGTTCCTCGGTAATATGTTGCCCATGATGTCCTCAGTCTTTCTTGTCCGCCAAGATCCCAGACCTGAAATGAATGACAAAGTGGAGTAAGTAATGCTTCAACCTGCGCGGTAGTAAAATTTAGAATACTCAATACCAAATGTAGTTTAAAAACATTCATGTGGATTGCTATCAAAACCAGATCCATCCTTTCACCAGGAAGGAAAGAAAATAGCAAAGAAAGGCTCAAAAAAGGTTTAAAACGATGGTCCACACCAAAAACCTGAAGAAGTTGAAATAAATGCCATTTCACTCCCCCCAAAACACTTGTTACAAAGACAAAGCAAAGACTGTGTTAATTTATGTGATTATCCAGACAACAGCGTCCAAAATCATCAAAAGCCAAATTGTGGTCGGAGTTTGTAAAGAATCAAGGTAGACAAGCATCAGACAGCATTGGAAAAATGTTGACATCCATAGAAGCTATTTCAGTGGATGCAAACAAGCGTTGTTATTGTACCAACACTTACAGCAAAATCGTAAGCAATCAATTTTGAACTTCAAACCACAGTTTTGACATGTCACTTTCGCAGTGAAAAGCAAAACCCTTAACTCCATAATTCGATATCAGTATGTTACTTTAAGCCTTTGTTTAAATGGTGTGAAAGAAAGTGAAGGAGCAAAAAAAAAGAAAGAGAATTAGAGTGCAAAGTAAGGTTATTTGGATGAGTTGAAAGAAAGTGTAAATAAGTAAAAAAGTAAGATGATTTTATTTGCCATTAATAATAGTATTTATTAATATTATTTTTAATATTATTTTTCAATTACTTATTATATAATAGTAATAAAAGTGAAAAACCACCATGATCAATTAAGGATGCCTCATAACCAATTATGTATACAGAAAACACCTTTCATTTTAGTAACATACTTAATTATATTTGCAACGTAATTGATTAAACATAATCAATTATGTTTGCTACGTAATAGATTAAACATAATCGATTATGTTTGCAATGTAATGCATTAAACATAATCGATTATGTTTTACAATCAATCAAACATAATTGATTATGATTGCAACGTAAATCGTTTATGCTTGTAATATAATCGATTGTTGAAGGTTCTCTCATCTTTCTCTCTCATTAGCAACGAGGCCTACAACTCTTTCTTTTCAAATCCCCGCAAATCAGCTTAAAACAAACTCCGGTCATCCTCTCAAATCCTTTCATATCCATCCTTGTTAAATGGTACGCAAGCAGTGTGTAATAGCCTTTATATGTAATATTAAGAAGGGTGGGCAAGTTTAATGACGGAAAATGAGAATGCTACAATGAATAAGTGGTCACACAAGACAAAATAGAGAATGAGTTCAATCATTAGAGAGAAGGTAGAGACCTCCCATAGTAGAAAAATTGGTACAACTTTGTCTTTGATGGTTTGGGCATATGAGGAGGCGGTTGACCGCTCAAGCAAGATAAGCCAATGCTTAAAGGTATGAAGAAATTTACAAATCAAACCATTGGGAGACATTTGGAGATAAATGGCCTATCTTTACATTTAATAATGACAGAACTTTATGGGGCTGTATGATTCATAGAGCCAACTCAGTGCAATGGGAGAAGGCTTAGTTGTTATTGCTGTTGTATAATTACACATCTAAAAGTGATTTTAATCAACATATTCAAACATTGCTTTTTATCCAAACCATTTCACTTCAAAATCACTTTTAACAAAATCAAGGTCATTCAAAATCAAGTTTGCAAGAACTCACCCTAACGCATCCTTTTTGACACATCTCACCCAAACACACTAGAAAATACAAGCAGGAAAAACCTATATGTCTTGTCCAACGACACCGAAACACATGGAACCCTAACAGTCATCGTGGTAGAACTCAAATAGCTAATTTTGTATTTCCTATAACTGTTGAATCCTCTAGATAACTAAATTGGAGTGCTGGCAAATTTATCTACTTAGAGCCTATGATTTACGGATAAAGATGAATAAGAAAGTAAGCAGAGACAAGTGCTCATACTCACATACATATACTGGGCAACAACAAAGATAACATCAAACCCTCCTAGCAAGATCAACAAAATGAAACAAAATACAGGAATAAATAAACTAGTAAAGTAATAGGTGAACGGACCTCAAATCGTATATTCTTGTAAACGAGCTCTTCGACGTTGCTACCAACAGTAGGGTTGGTAGTTACAACCTCACCCAGATGCAATTTGTAAAGGGTCGTGGTTTTTCCAGCGTTATCTAATCCAACAACAACAATCTTATACTCTTTTGCAGGGAATAACATGAACCAGAACCTCGATATCATTGCCCCCATCCTCAATCTACTTCTAAAAGAATCCCTATACAATCAAACGAAAAACCCCATCAAATGGGAACACAGAGGTATCTGAAAAATCAGATTTTCGATCAAAAAAGCTACAAACTTGCGTTGGATCAATTATACAGTTAACAGATCGATAAAACACGCAAAATACATGAACAGCTCAGAACGAAAAGATCGAACCTGGCAGCGCTGTTTACAAGGAGAATCGGAGTCTGTGGGAGAAAGGGGGAATTGAAATCGTGAGAGCCCCAACTTAGAATTTTCAATTTTGTTTTGTATTTTTTTAGTTTTCAGAATCGAAGGAAGAGTAAAACAAACAATTAAAAAGGCTTCCTGTAATCAATGTCCAGTGGCCACACACGTCAGCCATAAGCAATTATTTTAATAAAAAAATGTAATTGTTTTAAGAGTTATCACTTATCTTCTGTTAAGAAAATGAGTAATGATACAAACATGTGACATACATTCAGTTGACATCGCTGATGTGACGAAAAATATTAATTTTTTAAACTAACGTGTAAAGGGTCTAAATTTAAAAATGAAAAGTCTCTCTGCCTTTTTCACTTTCACTCTCTCACTGTTTTGACTCTCTCATTCTCATTGCTCTCTCACTCTCATGCTCTCCCGTTCTCTCATTACTCTCATGCTCTCTCGTTCTCTCATTGCTTTCGCTCTCTGATACTGTCTCGTTTTGTCATTGCTCTCTGACTCTCTCCATCCTCGGTTCATCGTCGGTTTAAGATAAATGTTGGATTTTTATATCATTTATGTTTAAAAAAGAAGTAAAGGTTGTTCTTTTAAGTCGTTTTTGTTGTTTGTCATTTGATTTTTGTGTGGAGTTTGTGGTGGTTGAAGTAAAGTTTCGGTTTTTATGTGTCAAAAGTTGCTTTTTTTTTTCGTTTTCCATCAAAAGTTGTTAAAGGAGAGTCTTTTATGATGTTTTCATGGAAAAGGAAATGTTTTTCATCCTTTAAATGTTGGTCTTGTATGATTTT
>Ga0209489_104372_pt1 | contig 26129 bp, 14 predicted proteins | sample SiratrowhiteBW_FD_187527 | JGI IMG/M metagenome (GOLD analysis project Ga0209489, IMG submission 187527) | Root nodule microbial communities of legume samples collected from California, USA - Siratro white BW (SPAdes) (version 2) | ecosystem: Host-associated > Plants > Roots > Nodule | place... | reverse complement strand
TATATATATATATAATCTCTATGTTAATGATTTCGTGATTTTTTGAATATTATGAGATTGGGTATAAGCTAATTATCATTTGCTGTTGATTTTAATTCAGAAACCTGATTTATCAAGTTAACATTCATGAGCATCTTTCTGTCCATGACAATTTATAATTATATGATTGATACATAACATTCATCTCATATGATTGATACATGATGGTCTATTTTAATTTAAGTTTAAAAATCAGAAAGTAGATTGTAATAATAATTATCAGAATTATCAGAATTACGAAGGTTTAAGGTTAGAAGTATATTATTAACAAATTGGTTTTACTTCTAACGTTGTTATCCTTTATACAGCTGTCTAAATTGAGTAACAATGTTTCTGATCAAATCTCTGTTATTTATTCTATCATGACAACACACATTGGTAAAATATTTCTTTCTTTTTTTAATTATTGGATTCTTGATAATGGTCCTACTGACCACATTTGTTCATCCCTAACTCATTTTACCTTCATATCATCAAATTAATCCTATCAGTGTCAAATTACCAAATAAAAATTAAGTCATTGTCAATTATTCTGGAAGTGTTTTTCTCAATTAAAATCATATCATAGATAATATTCTGTATATTCCTAATTTCACTTTTAATCTTTTTTCAATAGTAAAATTGATTGATAATTTATCATGTGTGATTACATTTGACTCTAGTGTTTGTCACATACAAGAACTCTTTGAAAATGATTGGTTCATTTAAGATACACACAAATAGAGGGTGTTGACTATCTTGAAATTTTTCTCCAGTAACAAAAATGACCTTATACCTTGAAACTATAAGGTTACTTCTTTCTATAGCTTTTATATATAACTGGGAATTGAAAAAATCAGACATGAATAATGTCTTCTTACAAGGAGAGTTGAAAGAAGATGTATACATGATTGTTCCTCCTGGATTGACTACTATTCAACCAGGACAAATTTGTAAATTAAGAAAGGCTTTATATGGTCTTAAGCAACTCAGCAGGGAGTGGTTTGCTAAGTTGTCATATCTTTTTTTTTTTTTTGCGGGATATACTCAATCTATGAATGATTATTCCTTATTCATTAATTCTTCTGAAGGGTCTTTTACAACATTATTGGTGTATGTGGATGATATAATTTTGGCAGGAAATGATAAAGAAGAGATTGACTGAGTCAAAGAAGCTTTGAATAAGACATTCAAGATCAAGGATCTTGGTGATTTAAGATAGTTTCTTGGGCTTGAAGTAGCAAGAAGTAAGAAAGAGATAATGATAAATCAAAGAAAATATTCACTAGAATTATTAACACGTGTAGGTATTTTAGTTTGCAAACCTACAGTTACTCCTATGAATAATCTTGTTAAATTGTTTTCTACTGGAAGTGTGCCTATCACAAATGTTCGTGCCTATAGAAGGTTGATTGGAAGGCTTATGTATCTCACTAATATCTGACCTAACATATTTTTTTTTTCAACAACTTTCTCAATTTCTTGATAAGCCTACAATTAATCACTATAATGCATCAATTAGAATTCTCAAATATTAAAGGAGCTCAAAGTCTTGATTTATTTTTCTCTTTTAGTAGTTTTGTCCATCTAAAAGCCTTTTATGATAGTGATTGAGGCACATGCAGTGATTCAAGACACTCAGTCACTAGTTTTAGTGTGTATCTTGGAAATTTCCTCTATCAAAGAAGCAAAAAACAATATAGAAGAGTTCCTATGAAGCTAAATACAGGACAATAATCATTGTTATATGTGAAATTCAATGGTTAGTCTATATTCTTCAAGATTTCAAGGTTCCTTTTAAGCATCCATCTCTGTTATATGATGACAATGAATAAGCAAGATACATTGCAGCAAATCAAGTGTTTCACGAGTGTACGAAACACATATAAATAGATTGTCACATTGTTAGAGAAAAAATGAAGAAGGTCTTATCCATTTGTTTTCCATTTTCACCACAAAACAACTAACTGACATTTATACCAAAGCCTTAGGTCCCTAGTCTTTCAAGAATATTTGTTCCAAACTAGGTCTCATTGATATTTGCTCCCCAGCTTGTAGGGGTTTAGAGGATATGGACATAAGACTTCTTGAATTATGTGATCTTTATGACATAATCAAATTGTCATTAATTCTATTTATTTTGTTTTTATAACAAAATTAGATTGTAATATTTTTATTTGTTTTCTTTCTTTAGTTATACCTATGATAGATACATTACTTGTATATATTCAATCCTATATTTTTTATCTCAATAGAAAAACATGCCTTTGATTTTATAGAAAAACAAAAAAAATATTTTCATTCTCATATCTTTTAATTATTTTTATTTACCTCTTCATTTTATAATATAATATTTTATATAATCTTGTTTCAAATAACTACACATAATTAATATTTTATAATATTTTACTTTATTTTTTCTGAAGATTTTTTTTCCTTAAAGAGACAGACATTTTTGTTACAGTATAGTATATCATGTCATTGTACAATAATGGAAGAGACAAAACGAGTTAATATGTAAATATTAATATTTAATCTCTACAAGAAAACCACATTTGTCTTTAATTAATTTTGAAAATACTGGAAAAGATATGGAAATATGCGCTTGTTGAGATTGAAAAAAAAAAAGTCTTTAATTAATCAATTTGTATATGATGTTATAGATTTTTTGGCATTTCATCTCTGACCTATTGCACTCAGATTTTTAAGAATAATTCTTAAACATCCATGTAACTTGGGAAGAGTAATGTTATTTTAACATCGTTGGGTTTTAACCCCCATTTGATACCGGGGGTATTTTTGTCAAAGCATCTTATGTGGCAGGGTCATTTTTGGTAGCGTGTGTTGTAAGGACAAAAATCCTGAAAATGCCAAAGCTTGGTGCTCGTTCATTCCATTCTCTTCCATTCACTTTTTGATTCTCGTTGTCGTCTTCTTGCTCCCTGCTCCCGTCTCCACTTGCATTTTCATTCTCCTTCTCGTCTCTCTACTTCCATCTCTGTACTTTTGTTTTGTCTGCTCTCGTATTCTTTGTGGTTGCTTTTCTTCCGTTTTCCATCAAAAGTTGTTAAAGGTTCATCTTTTATGAGGTTTTCATGGAAAAGGAACTGTTTTTCATCGTTTAAATGTCATCCTATATGATTTCCATATGGGGTTTAGGTTTGTAGAGTAAAAGTTGCTCTTTTATGGGTTTTTTAATGAAAAGGGAAGATCTTTATTTGGTTTCACGGTTTAGAGTTTTGAGAAAGACCTTTATTTGTATGATTTTTGTTAAGGGTTTAAGGTTTTGAGAAAGACAGGTTGTGCTGTGTGTTGGCGGAAAAATGACAATAAGTATTGGGCTGGGGATTGATTAGGTTTGGAAACACATGAAGGCAAGAACATTTATGACCTGTGTCGCCAAACCTTGAACGAAGGTGTCCCCTCATTACATAAGGGGTAACCTTTAATGTTTTGCAAAGTGACAGTGACTTAATTATTTTACAAAACACCACCGGTTACCCCTTATGTAACGAGGGGACACCTTCGTTCAAGTTTTTGCAGGATTACAAATGGCGTCATTTGATGTTGTTATTCGCGAACGATCCAAATTGGAGAATAAGTTTTGATTTGTAGTCTGTATAATTGTGTTTTATCATGAAATATTTTGTTATGTAATGTCAATATATTGACTGGTTTAATTATATGTAGGAGTGCATGCGAGTCTGCCATTATTGCAGGACTAAGTATCTCGTGAAGGCAACATTTTATCTGATGACCATAAGGCATGCACAAAAGGCACCCCTTTTGGTTGGCTCCTCATGATTGATAGAGATCTGCAAATGAAGAGGATGCTTGTTAAGGAGCTATGTTGTAGATTTGTTGAGAAGAATTATGGTTATAAAATTAGGTCCCAAGTATTTTCCTTTACATTAATCGATGTTTGTATAGGTATAGAGTAGAGAATTGCAGGAGAGAAGGTTGATCTGGAAAAGGAATTAAGTGACTCCCAACTGAGGAGTTTATCTGGTTCTAATCATGTTATTATTACAATGATTTATGAGGAATTACTTAAACATATAAATGATTCTATAGTTGTTTTACCCAACACAAGGGGTATTGTTCATAGTGGGTTGTTTAGTGTTGTGGATAATCATTTTGGTGAATTATGTAAATACATGTAATGTAATTAAGTTATGTTCTAATGTAATGTTGATGAATTATGTTCTGATGTAATTACAACATTGGTTATCACCTACATGTTAATTTTACAAACGTTCTTAATTTATTAAACTCTGTGCCTTAATACTGGTTTATTAGCTTCCATCAACCCAGTGGTTACCCAAGGCTTAACGAGGAGACACCTTAGTTCTAGTTTTGACGACTGAACTCAAGCCTCTTCATAAGGAGCGCTTCTTTTAAATGAAGTTGTTCACTTATTCAATTACACCAATATTGATGATTGATCACGCTTTCATTCACCACATGAAGTTCAGTTTAATGACCTTTGTGCCTTAATACTGGGTTTTTGGCTTCCATCAACCCAATTGTTATCCATGGCTTAACGAGGGGACACCTTAGTTCTAGTTTTGGCGACTGAAGTCAAACCTCTTCATAAGGAACTCTTCTTTTAAATGAAGTTGTTCACTTATTCAATTACACCAATATTGATGATTTATCACGCTTTCATTCACCACATGAAGTTCATTTGTGCCTTAATACTGGTTTTTTAGCTTCTATCAACCTAGTGGTTACCCATGGCTTAACAAGGGGACACCTTAGTTCTAGTTTTGGCGACTGAACTCAAACTTGTTCATAAGGACCGTTTCTTTCAAATGAAGTTGTCATGAGGATTAATCACACTTTCATTGACTACATCATGTTCATTTTAATGACCTCTCTGCCTTAATATTGGTTTTTCACATTACATTGCCCCAATGGTTGCCCATGGCTTAATGAGGGGACACCTCAGTTCTAGTTTTCGCGACTGAACTCAAAATAATCATAATATAAATACAACCACACCAATACCGTTATAAAAACTTCCTTATCTATAACTCAATAATTATAACAATATTTACAGTACTTCATATTAACAACAAATGCTAAAATAATACAGTTATGTACAAGCAATTACAACAATCATGTACTACTGTGGTAAGGAATAATTGCACGTTATGAACTTAAACTGATTAAATTGATAGCAGATAACACAGTTTGGCGTCTACAATTATCCTCATGGAGAATCCATTGATATACCAACTGCTGTTGAAAACTGTGAAGATCAGACTGCAAATAAACCATGATCAATGACATTAAAATGTAACCAACTCAACCAAAAATACACATAACGATAAAAGTATAACTAAATTGTTACAAACCGTGGAGTATCTAGGCATATTTTTTCCATTAAACTTTCGTGAATCATCCCAAAACTCCATGTATTTAATCACCATCATACCAAAATCATACACATATGTGTTCATTAGTCACCAAAACTTGTACTAAGGTGTCCCCTCATTAGGGCATGGGTAACCACTGATGTTTTTGTAAGCTCATAACCACTTATTATTTGACTAAACACCTGTGGTTACCCTTTCTTTAATAAGGGGACACCTTAGTGCAAGTTTTGGCGACTAAATACACATGTGTTCATCAGTTGCCAAAACTTGTACTAAGGTGTCCCCTCGATAGGTCATGGGTAACCACTGATGTTTTGTAAGCTCGGAATCACTTATTGTTTAACAAAATAGTTGTGGTTACCCCTTCTTTAATCAGGGAACACCTTAGTGAGCACACAACAAACAAACAGATTCAAACATCACAAACATAAACCCCTTACAAAAATTATACTTTTTTCTACCAACAACCAAGAACAACATTGAAAAATGACCATTAAAACATCATTTTCCATCAAAAATCACATAAAAGACCAAACTTTACTTCAACCACCACAAACCCCAAAAGAAAATCAAACGACAAACAAAAAAACATTTTCTATTCCACCAACAACTAAGAACAAAATTGTTAAATGACCAAAAAATCCTTCTTTTCCATCAAAAATCACATAAAAGACCAAACTTTTCTTCAACCACCACAAACCCCAAATGGAAATCAAAAGACAAACTAAAAAAACTTTTTTATTCCATCAACAACCAAGAACAAAATTGTTAAACGACCAAAAAAACTTCTTTTCCATCAAAAATCACATGAAAAACCAAACTTTACTTCAACCACCACAAACCCCAAATGGAAATCAAACGAAAAACAAAAAAACTTTTATATTCCATCAACAACCAAGAACAAAATTGTTAAACGACCAAAAAACCTCATTTTCCATAAAAAAATCACTTAAAAGATCAACCTTTACTTCCTTTTGCAACAAAAATAACATAAAAAACCAACCTTTAGAAAAAACCGACGACGGCCAACGACAACGAACCCTTGAACGAGAGTAGCAAGACGAGAGGAGAGAAGGGAGTAGAGATGAGAGCAGAGAGGATGAAAGTTAGGAGACGGGAGCAGTGCAGCGAGAGTGCTAGAGTGAGACGAGGGAAGTGAGAGAGTGAGCACGCTTTGGGAGATTTTCTTCAACATTGCTTCAATTTCCTTCACTTTACACGCTATTTTAAAAAAATAATATTTTTTCCACATAACCAGTGTCAAATGAAGGTCATGACACGTCACGGTGTCAAAATAACATTACTCATCTGGGAAAGTATAACTTTCTTAACCTTGTATTCTTTCCAAACACAAACATATAATAAAAAAAATTACATTTATAAAGTATATTAAGAATTAAAATTATGTTAAATATCATTATGAAGTTTTAATAATCCGACTTACTTTAAAGTTTCATTAACTAACTACATGTTATGCAATACAAAAAAAATTAAAAACTAATTTATTATTCACTAAAATGATAAAATTATTCACTAACTTATATAAAATGATAAAATTAGACTAGTATTTAATTTAGAATATAATAATGGTAAATGACTAAAATCTTGATAATAGCTAATGTTAAATATCAATTTAAATTCTAATTACCATTAAATAAAAATAATTTAGATACTAAATATATAGAAACTAATTTAATGACTAATTATATAAAAACTAATTTAATAATCAATTATATAAAAATTAATTTAACAATTTATTTCATTGAAACCAATTTAGCGATCAAATATATAAAAACTCCTTTGGTGAAAAAATACATAAATACCAATATTGATCTTTAAATAATGATAATATTATACTTTAAAAATCACTTTATTATTTGAGGATGAAATCATGTTTAAAAAAAACTATACACTTAAACATAAAATTTAACATAAAAAGAAAATATATTTTCATGAATTATTTTTTTATAGTATATTTATTTGTTTTGAGAATATAACAACTAAAATTAATAAATTTTAAAAGAAAAAAAATATTGTATATAAGTAAAATAGTTTCATATGTACATTTTTATATTTTAAAATGTTTTTTTTCATATAGTATAATGTGCATTCATCTCATAATTTTAATTTTTCAAAACTTTTATTCATCTTTTAACATTTTGCTTCATTTAAAATATCTATTAGCACTAAATCAATGTGTTGGAGGTCACAAAGTTTATAAAAATGATATTTTCTTTAGAAAGAAATGACAATTCTATGTTAATTAAAATTCAAGAGTTTCATTACAAGAAACAAGTCTAAACTTTCTTAGATAAACATGAATTTCAACTATAAGCAATAAAAATGTATCAAATAGTAAGTTGTTAACATTTTTCTACCTGCATGTTATTTTTTGTCAGCATGAGAACTAAACATGTATGTACAATCATTTTTTTATTACAAGTAAAATAGGTTAGTCATATTACCTTTTTTTAACACTAAATTAACATTCTAAAAGCTCTCAAACTAAAGCATATTAATGGCTGCACCAAGTTGAAAGATTAACGGTGGAAAATATAAAGGTTTTGCAACATTCGTAAAAGAATAAGGCTTGATAAGATGAAGGAAAATAATATTTTGACACTGGTTTTAAAGTTACCTCCATTTGACACTATGACATGATAAAAAAAAAAGAATATTTTAGTGAGTTATGGGACCCACGTAATTATGAAGCTCTTTTGAAATGTATGACAGTTCTGTCTAAGTGATTTCCTCTATTTTGATATATGAGTTGCTGATAAGTACTTTTGAACTTGATTAACAAATATAAAAACTAGGAACCTCATGTGTCCACGTCTCTTCCCAGTTTGAAAAACTACAGTTATAAAGTTATGTAAAGAAGCATGTCCTTTCGTTTGTGATCTAACAAGATCAAAGTGGAAGTACTTTCAGAAAATTGTGAAACTCTTTCAAAATGTATGACACCCACGTCCAGGTAGTTTCCTCTGTTTTGATATGTAGTTTGCTGATAAAGACTTTTGAACTCATGTTACAAATATGGAAAATAGGAACCTTTTGCGTTCATGTTGCTCTCATTTTGAATAAATATAGTCCAGGTAGTTTCCTCTGTTTTGATATGTAGTTTATTGATAAATATTTTTAAACTTGCCTAACAGATATGGAAAAAAATATAGTCCAGGTAGTTTCTTGGTATGTTCATGTTTCCTCTCATTTTGAAAAAATATAGTTATATTATGGAAAGTAAGAGCTTTCAAGTGGTTTCCTCTGCTTTGATATGTGGTTTGTTGATAAGTACTTCTGAAACCCGAGTGCAAACCAAAAGGCAGATATAAGCGTAGTACACGTAAGTGAATAAAAAATTATTTTTTTTGCTATGTAACAGTGTTAAATGTGTATAATGATACGTAAGGGTGTCAAAGTATCATGGTTCGTAAAAATAACGGTAAGGTGCATTACCATTCCAATCTTATGGAAATAACATTTGCACTGAGCATACGAGATTAGTTTCTGTCCCACGGCCTTAACAAAAAGAACTAGATTAGTATTCACTTAATACTAGACTTTGATAGACCTGTATTTGTATTATGGGATTATGACATATAATGCAATTGCAGAATCTAATATATTAGGAAACTACAATGTTGTTTGAAACTGAAACGAATTGAAAACAAGATGACAACTTTGTACTTTAAAAGTAAAAGTACAAAACAAAGATAGAAGTTAAGGCCTTAGCATTTTTATTTTATTCTTTGCTTTGAGACACAATAAAAGTAGTGTTATTCTGACACTCATACGTGTTATACTGCCATTCGAGACTCTGAGCTGATAACGATGTGGCAAGGACATGGAAAAAAAATTGGTCTTTTCATATGTTGAGTTCCACACTTCATTTTCCTCCTCTGTGGCTTTTAACTCTCCTTTGTCTTTTTTGCATTTCCACCATCTTCATTAGAGATCTCATTTGTCTTCCTCTATTCCTTACCGTCGTTTTTCGATTCATCTTGTGGTTCCTCCATACCGCACCCCTTTCACAATTTTTCTTTCTCCTTCTACCCAAACCCTAAGTTTCTTTATTCCGCTTTCTCACATACTTGATGACAGTTTATCATTCGTCACAATCAAGTTTCAAGTTCTTACGCTTCAAGAGAAGTGTTCTTTCTTCTTGTAACTAAACCTTATGTCATTTCCTTTTCATTTTCTCAAACCCAATCTCAAATTTTATCCAAATAAGAGTTTCTCAAATTTTTCAAACCTTAAATGACATTTACCAAAGTACCTTTTATTACCTCAGCAACTATTGGGACATTGTAAGTGTTAAATGGGAATAATTGCTTTTACAGTATCAAAATAACATTCTTTTTCTTATTTTACTTGCTTATCTCTTTTCTTTGCTTTTATCTAACTTGCCTTATATCCTTTACGTAACTACTTGGGTACCATGCATCTCTTGTGCCAATTTTAGGTCTGTATACGAGGTTCCCGTTTGCATGTAATTTCAGAGTTCAAAATTTTTTATTGAAACGACAGTGGGGTCCACGTTTCTTGGCTCATGTGCCTTTATTTCTTGCATTATACCATGCTCATGTGCCAGTGTGGTCCACGCTTTCATTTGTTTTTTTTTTTTTTTTTTTTTTTCTTTCTTTGCAATTCACATAGCGATCATGGTGGGATCTCCGATTTTGATGAGTGGGACCACTATTTCACCTTTTAGAATCGTGGGACCACTATTTTACCTTTTAGAATCTCCACTCATTCATAAAGATAGTGGGACCCGCGGTTTTTGTTTTAATGTGCATTCCCCCTTGTTTTTTTAGAAAAAAAAAGGGAAAACCGGGCTCATTTTGTTTGACCCAGTATTTCTGCTACCTGCATTGCGTTTTTTTTTAACACATCAACATCAGTTTATAAAAATCTTGGCTCGTAAGTTTTAATTTTTTTTTATTAAATCTATGTTAGACATCATTCTAAATTTTGATATCTAAGTTAGGTTGAGACGTAAAATATATAATAATCATATGTTATGATATAAAAAATTATTAGAAAGAAAAAGAAAAAAAAAATCATGAAAGGACTAAACTAAACTTATAACAAGTAAAGATGATAAATATTTTCTAATCAAGCTAAACAAAACGAAACATAGGGAGTTGATACCTATTATGAAAAAAGTCTAATTTAACAATAGCAGGTAAGACATCGTACCATTTAAATTATAATTTATTCTCAAGACCTGGCAAAGCTAGCTTGTCAGCACAATGGTTTCGCTCATGAAATACATGAGAAACTTTGAATTCAATTTCTTTATATATTTATACACTTTCTCCATCCCCCTCTCAAAGACCAATGAATGAGATTAAACGAACTAAATGCTTGACAAAATAGAGAAGAGTCACATTCGAGCCAAATACGTCTGAAGCCTTTGCTCTAAGCAAGCTCAATAGCCAAAATGACTCCCATAACCTCGGCATATAAAGACTTTTCTAACCCAAGGACAGAGGAGAAACTACCTATATATTCACCTCTTTGCTCTAAGCAAGCTCAATAGCCAAAATGACTCTCATAACCTCGACATATAAAGACTTTTCTAACCCAAGGACAGAGGAGAAACTACCTATATATTCACTACCTATATATTCACCTCTGCTACCATGAAATATACCTACACATGCTGAAAACTCCGGATACCCTCTAGCAACACCATCAGTGTTGATCTTTACCTAATTGACATGAGAAAATTTCCAAATAATATGAATAGGAGAAGTCTCTTTCTGACAACGCATGGTGATATAAAAAAAATTCAAACAAGAGAAGTTAACAATGTCATTACGCATGTGTTTCCTAGAAGCATTACTCGTCATTCTAATGAAACCTTTAATAGTATGGATAGCTGAGCAAATAGAAATATTTTTCTGAAACCTAGCATGGTTACTCATCCTCCATATCATCCAAATAGAGTAAGTAATAGTTGCTAGCCTAACAAGATTAACTAAGAGACTCCCTGCAAGCATTAAGAAATCAATAATATCATTAATAGAAAGAGGAGAGAACTCAGGAAAAACCTGTTTGGTATAATTCCAAATCTGGGAGGTGACAGAACAATAAAAGAAAAGATGAAAAAAAGATTCTTCCTGTTTCCTACACAAAGAGCACATAGAACACAAAGAAAGACATCTAATTTGAATATCTTTGTCTATAGACAACTTATGATATAAAACCTTCCAAAGCATTAAAGTCTTCACATGAGGAATAAAACTAGTCCAAATTAGTTTATCCCACTGACAAGTAAGATTAGAATCCTTAAAAATCTTTCTGGTTGTCTTCTGGGTTATTGAACCAGAATCTTCTACCATCCAATTAGGAGTATCTTCCCAAGAGGTCAGAGAAATATAACGTAAATTATGTAGACCTTGAATATTTAAAAGAGAAGGAGAGAGATCCCAAGAACCACTTTCCTTCCATCCTTGAGCCAAATAGCTTTTAATTTAATCCTTTCGACATAAGGAACACTTGTAAGCAGAGAGATGCATCTCTCAAAGCACCAGAGGTCATTCCAAAAATTAATATTATCACCTCTCCTAATAGTCCAAAAAGTGTACTCTAAAATGACATCATATCAATCATTAATACTAGGCCAAATGGAAGAGTAAAAAAGGGACCCAACTCTCTAATATTTATATTTAAGAAACCGAGCCTTCATTAAAGAAATCCAAGGGCGATAATTGTAAGCAAAGTCTCAAGCAAGCCTTAGAAGATAAGCTTTATTTTCAAGTTGAAAATTAACAACTTGAACAGACTTAGGAAGTTTTAGCCTTTTATTTCCTCAATCAATTTTCTTTTTGTTTTTGTCTTTTTATACAATAATTAAATAAATTTTTGACATTATATTTTCATAAATAAATATTAGATGTACCTACAACCATGCATAACCTCAAATTTAATATTTAAAAATTAATTAAATATGAATCTTCCAACAAAAATTGCTTAAAAATGAATGAATGCATTATTTTGTAGTTAGTGTCTAAAATATTTTATATAAGAAATATATTTTTTTAAAATAAAAAAATGATCGTATGTATAATCTGATATTTAATATAAAACTGTGGGAATAAAAATTATTTAGGTATTTGTATTATCGTTCGCATTATCTTATACTCACTATCTTTCCACAAAATTAAAAATGTTTTCTTTTAAAAAAATTTAGGAAATAATTAGTCACATCAATGAATAGTTATATCATCTTCAATTCGTAAGAGTATTAAGCATAACTATTCACATTTTTTTGTACTCTAATCGATATGAAAAATTATAAAACCCTAAAAAAATCAAATTTTCAAAATTAAAAAATATATCACACCAATAAGAAGTTTTCTATTAAAAAACCTAATTTTTCATTGTAAATGTGTAAAAGCAAGGTTTATCATTGTCGAGTCACCTTTTAGAAAAAAAAATTGTTTTTTCTATTTATAATTACGTGATCCCTGATTTTTCATTTTGAATGAAAATACGTAGTAGGGTTAGTCTGGTTCACTTTTTCAAAAGACAAATTTTCTATTAAGAACTACGTGATGCTGATTTTTCACTATACATAAGAGTAAGGTCAATCCTTGTCGACTTTACTTTTTTCAAAAAATGATCTTTTCTATTACGAACTACGCGATCCCTAATTTTCTATTGTAAATGGAAATACATAGAGGTAAGGTCAATCATTGTCAGATTCACTTTTTCTAAAAATAGTTTTTCTACTTTTAGAACTATGTGATTCCTGATTTTTCATCATGGATGAAAATATGTACGGACAATCAATCCTTGTCTTACCTGAAATAAAAAAAAATGTTTTCTTTGTTTTTAATTGCACTTTTGTTTTTTTGGGAAAAATGAATATTTGTAAAAAAGAGACCACACTTGATTTTACTCATTTAATCAAAGATTTGGAGTGTTAATACATTTCCTACACGTAACCAACTATCGAATCCTAATTCGATTTTTTAGACCATTTTCCTATCTTTGATTTTTCCTTAATAAACTACGGTGACAACTTTCTTATGCTTTTTAAAAGGTTTTTCATAACCTCATTGTGATTCCGATTGTGACATATGTTCAAGTAATAGAATCAAAGAGTTCATTTGAAAAAAAAAAAGCATTTAAATCAAATAAAATATATTTTTAAGAAGATTTCTTCAAAAAGATGAAATTACTTTAAATTTTTATAAGTTTTTAAACTTTAAATAATCTTACAATAGTTTATTTCTTATGTTTATATTTGAGATTGGATTGTGTATATTTTAATAGTCTTATACAGCATCTAAAATTACAATTTGAAGTAAACAACATATATTGAAACCAAAATGTTCATAGTTACTTTATACAAATAACAACAAAATGCATTAGAGGATATATTCAATTAGTCAATGTTCAAATTTTCAATGAAAACGTGAAAATAAAACTCTTTCGATATCTTGATATGGAATCCATAACATCATCTTCCCATCATCAATGTGAACGTTCCCCCATTGGTGCAAAGTTAGGCAAGTGTAGAAAACAATAAATGATCCATACCTAATAGAAGACTTGAAACCTCTTAGGCCATTGGTCTATCCTTGATTAGATTCCTCATTGTTGCTCAATATTCTTCGGTTGAACCTCAGCATGACTGTGATTGTAATTGTAGCAGCCTCTTCCAATGTTACGTACTCTATGCATGAAGGAGATTGATACCCTCTAATTCTATCTCTAATACCATTTTAGTTAACTTGATTTTATCTCTATCCTTACCAATTTTAGTGATGCATAATATACTTCTGAGAAACGTGCATAAAGAAACTATGCATGTAGCTTCCTTCATAGTAAACTTCAGTCCAATATCTTTATATAAAATTTTAAGTTTTTGTAAATGAAAAAATATGATTAGAAAGAAAAACACCACTAAAATTCTTTCAATATAAAAATTAATTATCGAAAAAGTCGACTGATGCTTTAACCAAGCTTTATAGTTCACAAGCCATATTTGGGTACCTTAAATAAAGCTTACAATTTAGTTTTTAATTTGAATATGAAGTTGGAACTAAAAATTCTAAATGGATCCATATTAAAATATAAATTAGCTTAGTGTTAAAGAAAACTCCAGATAATTAGTGGTTAAAAAACGGGTTATGATTCTAGTTGATTGACGAAATTACAAATTCGTTGATTAACATTAATTAATATCTATTTATAATTTTTTTAACAAAAAATAAATAAATAGAAGAGAAGGACATATGGGTGTTTCAACCCATTACACAATTCAATACACAATATTACACACCAACTTTCTTTTCCTACAGCCTACCATAACTAATCCTAAACATAACCAGTGAAAATCTATAAACATTCAAGATGAGATTACATCTATGATAGACCTTATTGTTCCATTGACCCATGAAACGATAAGGTAATATAATTTGAAATGTTGGATTCATATTTATCCTTTAAGTCTGTGTATCCATGTACTTAGTCATGGATAATACTGAGTTAATGTTCTCTTTTCCTATAAATACAAGTTAATGCTGAGTGAAAATATTCAAAGATTCATGCATATCGCTATTCCTTACCATTCATAAAGTCAATGCAATTATACGTATATGGTAAACCACTTTCTTTACCTTTATGCACCACTTGCACTTGAAAAGGACAGAATGATCGATACTGTTGTCAAATCATTTGTTCTTCTTTGGTGAAAGTTTTCAGACATTCAATCATTAACCAATAGTGTTTGAATATGCTACCGACATTATAGCAACCGTTTTACTTCATACGAATGTAACAAAACCAGTCATTAATATGGAACATTGTCTAGCTCATTATAGTCATGTATTATAAGATGTAAATAATAAACTTCAATATCCCATAGCAAATATTTATTTGATTTGAGCTTGGTTGCTCTGGTTTTATCATTAAGAGACACTTCAGTAGAAGAAAGGTATATATAAACTGGTTTTCGGTTCGACTCCTTAAACGATAAAAGACTATTAGATGTATTCCAACATGATTTTTGAAAAATAATATTATATATTAAATATGAAATATTTAAATTTTGAACTTAGTGTAAGAACTATCAACTATATATATATATATATAAACGTTGACAAAAGATAGTTCCAATAATACCTATTTCGAGGGCAAGTGGATTTCTGCGCGCGCACATACTGATTAAAAGGTGTTATCTGTGTGTTCACACAAAAGAACTCATAAATATTGCTTCCGGTTGCAGCTTAAGTAGAAAGCAAATAGAAGGGAGCAAAATAGCACTAAGGAGATGGAAGGAGCAGGAAGTCGCAGAGGGTATGTTCCAGTGCTTGTAGGCACAGGGAAAGATCTGGAGAAGATTTGGGTAACCATCAAAGCAATTCAACATCTCACCATTGTTGAGTTACTGGAGAAATCTGCAAATGAGTATGGATACCAAAATGGCTTGCTCAAAATCACATGTGACGCCAGCAAATTCAAGACCATACTTCACAACATATCCAAGAAATAGCTCTCTCTCTCTCGCTTGTTATCTATATCTCTATGTAAGTTAGATCAGCATTACGTACATTTGAATATACATATGTATATATACATACATACATAGTGTTTTGTTTTGGAATATCAGATGTAGCATGTTTTTTTAGCAGCAAGCAATACCACTTTTATTAATGGCACAAGGGGTGCCACCCCTTTGAGCAATTTCTACGTACAATTTTTTGGTCATGAAAACTTTTTTTTTTATCACCTATATATATATATTACATTATATAATAGAGTTTTTGGTTACTCTATCCCATTTACAACCTATCTAAACTGAATTCATAAACCAGTACATGAGAATGTAATTCAAACCATAAACCAGTATAAAAAGCATATCGCTCATGTACCTCTATATAAAGTCAGCACCAAATTGTAGGTAATGGCTTGTAATTTAAGCACTTTAATTATGATGTTGGTGCTTCAGTGTGACTTCTGTTTTCGATGAAATTTATGGTTTTGTAGCACTTAAAGACAATCTTTGCCGCTGACATTTATTCCCTATGTATTACTCCCTCCTGCCAACATTAATCATTGCTTCTACTTAAGTCTGACATTTTTTCTGTTATGTTGCTAGCGAGAGAGCTTTCTACGAATTCCTCTACTTCTCCTGCTTATATTTTGCCTTCTGGACAAACTGAACGGCCAAAATCCAAAAAGATGTATCTGCTCTAAGGTTCACTGCCTATAAAAATATACATACACTCCCTCCATAAGTCAAAAGCCCTAGATAATCCAAAATTAAACTTCAAACCCCTTATGATACTACTCCTTTCTCTACCCTTCAACTTAACTATTTAATCCATACCCCGCACACTGAATATCTTATGGTGTCACTGTCTCTACTGTTTCAACACACATATGTAAGCTTGATGAGCTTCCTCAAATTTAAAGAAGCATATAATATTGTGTGATATCTAAATACGAGTTTAATTTCGCATTAAATAAAAATAAAAAAGTTGAACAATATATAAAAAAAAATCTACAAATCTAATATTTTAAAATTTTAGTTTGAAGGTGATATTATTTTTTCATATAAATTTTTCTTTGATCTCATCAATGTTTTCCCATAATTTCCTGGCAGAGGAGAAGTCTAGATTTGAATATCCTAAACTAGAAGTCACTCTAGATAAACTTGTCCCCTCCACATCTTTTAGTTATCCATGCTGACATCTTTTACTTGAGCCAACTCAACGTTGTGTTGGGAGGTATTATGGGCCTCAAAAACTAAACCTAACCACCTGTCACACAGAGACTCCACATATAATCAGACACTTACAAGTGAAAAATAAATGGTTTAATGTCTCCTCCACTTTCCTGTAGAAAACGCACATCAAATTTGCCATCATCATGTCCCTTTTTCTCAAATTGTCTTTAGTTAGAGCTTTATTCAACATTATCCTTCAGCCGAGAGACAGGAAGCAGATGGTGTAGCAGTTATATTTCGGAATACGTTGCAAAATTTAATGCTATCATCCTACAAAATCTGGTATGATTTTAAGGAATACTAACCTATATCTTCCTCCTTCCATACCCACTTGTCTCACTATACTGACTTAGATTATAGTCTTTCAAATGCAGTATCGAGATATCTAAATGACGAAGCTCTCAATTAAACCACCTTCACTTTCAGTCCAAATCTCAATTCCAATTGTTATCATTCAATTTCACAATTTTATTTTTGCACAAAGGTTTTATTCTTGTATAATAGGATTAGCTATGTGGCTCAAACTATACTAAAATAAAAAAGCAAAAATGGCATTAATAATATGTAGACATGCACAAGAATAGTTAGCATTAGAACTCAAGTAAAGTCAATGGTAAGTAAAAAAATGATAGTATTCAATAATTTAAACTCTACCGCAGTACGTCACAATTATTAATCTAAAGTAAAACAATGAATTCAGTTTTAATCACAATAACACGACACAACAACAAACTTATTAAGGAATAAAACAAGGTTGGTTGCAAAGGGATACAATCAAGAGGAAGGTATAGACTTTGGAAAAACCTATGCACCAGTAGCTAGATTGAAGGCAGTGAGATTGCTATTAGCATATGCTTGCATGAATGGATTTCGATTGCACCAAATGGATGTCAAGAGTGCTTTCCTCAACGGATATATTGATGAAGAGGTATATGTGAGTCAACTCCCTGGATTTGAAGACCACAAATACCTAGATCATGTCTTTAAGCTCAAGAAAGCACTATATGGCTTGAAACAGACACCTCGACAGTGGTATGATAGGTTAAGTAATTTTCTTCTTTCACAAGGCTATGGAAGAGGAAACAGATAAGACACTGATCATTAAGAGGGCATGTGATGATATTATACTTGTTCAAGTATATGTAGATGACATTATATTTGGTTCAACTAACGAAATTTTGTGTGAGCAGTTTGTTAAAGCAATGCAGGGAGAATTTAAGATGTTAATGATGGGAGAACTCAATTACTTCCTTAGCCTACAAATTAAACAGTTTCAGCATGGAACATTTCTTTGCCAATCAAAATATTGTCGAGAATTGTTGAAGAAATTTGTCATGGAGAATTGCAAGGAAGCATCTACACCAATTGTCACTAGATGTTCTCTGGATACTGATGAGAATGGAACAAATTATGATCAAACCAGATATAGAGCTCTCATAGGTTCACTGTTATATCTAACCGCAAACAGACCAGATATTATGTTTAGTGTATGTTTGTGTGCAAGATTTCAAGCAAAGCCTAAGGAATCACATTACATGGCAGCCAAAAGGATACTAAAGTATCTCAAAGGAACAATTGATGTCGGACTATGATATCCAAATGAGGTATCTTTAAATCTAATTAGTTATTCTGACAGTGATTTTGTAGGATGTAAAATAGACAGAAAAAGCACAAGTGGAACGTGCCATATACTAGAGTCCATTTTGATCTCTTGACACAGTAAGAAGCAAGCTTGTGTTGCATTATCCACTGCAGAGGTAGAATACATTGCAGCTGGAAGCTGTTGTGCATGGAGTTTATAGATTCAACAGCAACTAAGTGACTTTAGTCCTAACTTGTCTAAAATTCTATTATTTTGTGATAACACTAGTGCTATAAATTTAACTAAGGATCCTATACAACATTCCAGAACTAAACACGTTGAAATACATCACCATTTTATTAGAGATCATGTAATTAAGAGTCATTGTGTAATTCAGTTTGTTAGTTATGAAAATCAATTTGCTGACTTGTTTACAAAATCCCTTAATAAAGAAAGGTTTAAGGTTCTACTTAAGATTCCAAGTCAAGACAAAAAGCTTTGACTGGGCTGAGTTGGCGTTAGACGTAGAGCACATGTGAATAGAGATAAAATACTCAACGCCACTTGTCACAAACTCACTAGAGGTCAACAAGTCAAAGGTTGTAACAAAGCTAAAGCTAAGTAATATATGTGTCACCATATTGTTCACAAAATCAAAACTGAAAAGATTTTACTGAATTGTCTTTCAATGCACTCATCTGATTGCGTGAATTAACTGAAGAGAATCAATTTGAATTTTCAAATTTTGTCTTATGTGTTAGAGAATGCATTATATATTGCACGAGCATAGAAAATTTGAACACACTTCAGCTCATTGTCTTCATCCTAGAGTGCATACTGCATAAACCTTGCCTTTTCTGAATTCACTGAAAATGGTCTCTTCCTCCACTCCTAAACAACGTGTCAAAAGACCATGTGTGAAGAATGCAAAACCTTCTAATGTCATTGATACTGACTATCTTGATAGTTGATTTGCTGGCAATAGAGAAAACTCAGGAATTCCATAGAGAATATAGCAAAAAGTTCATTATAGCACCTAAGTTTATTAGGATGCTTTCGTTGAAGGAGCAAAACCTTGATGAAGTAAGGGAGGTTCTGAAATTTCAAAAGCTGGAAAAGTTTGTTAGGCTGACAGGCAACGTATATCCTGATCTGGTTAAGGTATTCCTCACCAACATGTGGTATGATGAGGATGCAATCTATTCTCAAGTCAAGGGAGTAGACGTGTGCATCAACGATGAAGTCTAGCTAGTAGTGGCTGGACTACGCAATGTTGGTATACCAGTTGGGAGGAGTCATGCAACTGGTTTAGAGGGATTCAACAAGGTTTAGTTTTTCAAAACATGCCTGAGGAATCAAAAAATTGAATATATAAGCTATTCAGTGGCTATTACACCTAGGATCTTAGCGTTCATTGTCATTTGGTTGTTGACGCCACGAGGTTTCAACCATGTTGTGCTGACTGAGGGGGATCTGATGTTGATGTATTGTCTTATGGGGAAGATTGGAGTTAATTGGGTGAGTACTATCAAGGAGCACATTATCAAGATCAGAAAGAAGGTGGAATTCAGGATTCCATATATTGTTCTTATCTCACAATTTATTGAATATTTCAAAATTGATACTGATGGAGAGGTAGTAGAAATGGCAAAGGCGCTCAAGTCACAACAACAACACTCAGCAAAATAGGAATCATCAAGGTGAATGATGAGAAGTGGATATGCAAAGCTGACTATGAAAGCTCAAATGAGCAACCTGCTGAAGCTGAAGAAGAAGAGGATGATGAGGATGAGGAAGATGATAATGCTGCTGATGCTGATGAACCCATGGCTAATGTACCACAGAGTGGTTATGAATAATATTTTGTGGGTTTTGAGGAAAGGATGATGAATCAACTACACACTATACAAGAAGAAGGTCGTACCCATCACCAATATTGTGAGACCAGATTCCAGGACAGAGGGCATGATGGGAGATGTTTAGAACAAACTTGGCCACATGTTCTTTAATCCAGACGATTGAGCCTATTAATGCATATTTGCTAGTTTCTTCCCCTCACTTTGATTAATGCAATGAGGGAGAAGTAAGTAGGTTTGGTCTGGTGTGTGTTTAGTTGGTCTAGTTGTTGCTTGGTCTAGTATCTTGTTGGTTGGTTTAGTTTGATTGTTTTATTTCTATTTTATCTGCTGCTGCTACCCTTGTTGCTGGTTTAACCAGTTCAGCTCTGATGATTTCTGTTTCTTTATGGTTTGTGTAATCTGTTGTCTGTCCAGTTAGTTGATGTAAAAATTCGGCTGATTAATTCACTCTTATCTGCTGCCCGGATATATTATGGAATGGAATATGAAGTAATATATTTATATGTTTTAAATTATTCTGTTTCTAATACTATTTCATTTCCTTTCTTTAATATCGTAACCGAGGCAATGGAGAATGGGGCAGACAATGGAGTATGGGGGAGCAATGGCATGATTGTAGGAAATATTGATCTGAACTGGTTTGAGATTGATAAAGGAGTTATATCTAATTGTTTCATGTCAATCAGTTGATTTTAAGTGTTTTTCTGAACCTGTTGAATTCACAGATTTCTAATCAACTGTTCTAGAGTTTAGTTGTTATAGGTTGAAACATTGCAACTCAACACACACGTGTTTGCTTTCATCAAATTGGCAGAGATTGTTAGCACCAGTAGCTGCTGGATATGATATTGATGAAATCAACACAAGAGTGAAGTCTACAATGGATCCTAGTTACAACATGAAGTGCATGTATACTTGAAGACCTTGATTGAGTATTGGTCCAAGACTAGGAAGGGTGTGTGGTTGCGAGTTGTGTCTCTAATTTAAAATCATATGATTGTATGATTGATTATTCAAAAGTAAGCTCCAAAAAATAAATTTGCTTAATAATATTTTTCAAAAGATTTTAAGAATAAAGCAAATCTAATTTTGTTAATCAAATTCAGAAAGGTAATCAATAAACTGTTTTCAGAATTTGAACCTGATGAATTTTCTGTTAAATCACAAGATGTTGTCAATTGATTGAATGGTGACTCAATCGATTGAAGTCTTAACGGTCAAAATAACATTTTATATAAAGGGACATGCACGTGTTTTTCACAGGACAACTAGTACAGAAATCATATTAACTGAATTCTTTGTAAAATCCTTGAAAGAAAAACGCGCACAAACTTTTTGATTGATTGAGCAATTAATTTTCAAAAAGAAACTGATCTTGGAGCTTTACTGCTGAATTGATCTACTGTAAACTGTGATATTGAATCAGAGCTAAGTATTCCACTTTGGTCTTAATACATTGTATAATCTGCTGAGTGCAATTACTGTGTATAGTTTGTATTCTTGATACATTTCTTGTACTGGAACTAAGGTTACAAGTTACAGAGGGTTGTAATTGTAACTAGTTGTTTACAGAGGTTTCTGCATTGGTTTAACACCTACTGTAGGGATCAGTAGTGTGTGGTTTATGCGGGGAGTAGTGTGTACTGTAGGGAGCAGTATTGTATCTTGTAAAATTGATCTTGGTGATTTTTTTAGTGTAAATATTTGCTAGTTTGCAAAGGACTGGACGTAGCCTTTAAGGAAGGGTGAACCAGGATAAAACCTTGTGTTCTTGATCTTTCTTTCTCTCTTTCTGAACGCATTTGAGTTTCTGTTTACGCATGATCAATAAGTTGTTCTTCGCGCTTACTGTGTTGATAATTCAACTGATAATTTGTGTGTCTGAACTTGTTATTTCATCTGGTTAATTACTGATCGTGATATGAATCGAATTCACACATTAACTGGTTCCTAATAACATTGTTGATTAAAAGAACATTTGAATAATATTCTTTCTTGGGATAAGTTGCAATTTCTTGAAGTTCATTATCTGATTGTTTCTGTGTTGTTATGATATACATCTTAACTAAGTAAACTGCTTCTGCTTGTGGTTCTGATATTATTTTGATCAACTGCGGTAACTGCTTGTTTAAGAGCACTGAACTGGATATCAAGAATCTATGACTTCAGTGAATTGTATTATGTTATTTCTATTTCTGATAAATCTGTATAATTGATTGTATTAGTTCTTTGACATACAGATTCATGCTGTATAATTTTGAATTCCATTGATCGTTGAATTGATAAAGAATATTCATTCAATCTTTCATACTTTCCAATATTTGCAAAAAGTTTTTGAAAACTTTTAATAGTTTAATTCACTACCCCTCTTGAGCTCAGCCTAAACCTATTTTCTACATAATGATGGTGTCAAAATTGCACTAAAGAATGAATGGAAAAAAAATAAAGACGAGTAAATAGGCGAGACCATCTCATTTTGGTATTAAATGTAAACTAAAAAAGAGAGATAATGAACCAAAAAGGTACATGGCATTGAATACGCAATAATAAATAATGTAAATAATTCAATTATTTTGACGTTTGTGGAGCCGGATTGGTAATGTAAGAGAATGCTGATTGAATCTTGGTGCAATTATTTTATCATTTGATATTTATTTTATTTTATTTTTTTTTTTTTATATATATATATATATATATATATATATATATATATATATATATAATTTTTACATGAATTTTTTTAGTTTAAAAATAATGATAATAATAAATAAAATTTAATTAAATCTCTAAATGACCATACGTGTCATATGAGGTTTTCTTTTAAAATAAATTTTTGATTAAATTCCTAGATGATCATTCACGTCCTACATGGAATTAATTCGAAAAGTTTTAATTTTGTTTGGATTATCAAAAGGTCGTACGGGTCTAACGGTGTCCAAAATAAAGTCTAATTTTAAAAAAACCATAAAAATAATAATAATTTAAATTTAAAAAAAATACAAAAATTTCAAAAAATATCAAATTCTCATAATAACCAAAACTTTCTTTAGAGCTAAGTGAGCCCTGATTTTCTATCACGGATAGAAATACGTAGGAGCAAGGTCAATCCTTGTCGGATCTTTTAATTTAAAAATTATTATTTTGTTCTTAATAGTATTTTATTTCTATTTTCGGGAAAAATAAACATTTAATAAATCACATTTGATTTTGCTCATTTGAATATAGGTATTGTCTTTGGACAGACGTTGTGGGTGCTAATACATTTCCCATGCATAACTGACTCCTGAACTCATCTCTGGTTCGCAAATCTTCCTTTTCCTTTTTCTTGCTCTTTCCATAGTTTTTCATGATAAACTATGGTGGTGATTTCTTCTCTTTCTTTTCACTCCCTTTTTTATTAAAAATTATTTTTTTGAATTGCCGCCCACCATTGTGACCCTGGTCGCAACACACTAGTAAAATATAAATTTCAAGTATAAAATATAACCCTAGACCCTAAAATATAAAATACACTACCACCACAATAATATAAGTTTCAAGTGCCAATAAAACTCTATCTTTACTGATAAGGGGTTTCGGTCACTATTTAGCAATTTTCTAGTCCTGTCATACTCGTATAGAACAAAATTTAACAAGGATCACGAAAATCATGCAAGGCACACTTGAATTTTCTTTTCCTATCTCGCTGTTTGTAATTCCTATAATTTCCCTTTAATAGATTTTAATTATACACATTATCTTCGCATTAGGGAAATAAAATTCATGGCAACACAAAACACAAAGATAGAATAAATTATGCTATAATAAAATTATATATTACATCATTAAAAAATATTATAATTTTTTTTCGAATTTAGGGTTCACCAAATTAGGAAAAAAAATATTATTGATGGATCAATGTAAATTCAAACAATACAAATTTAATTAGAAAAACAAAATCTCACACTCAACCAAAACTAAAATAGGCTCTAATACCAATTGAAAGAAATAATCAATTTAGAGTATTTAATTTAGTTATAGCATATGACTACATCAGATTCTATAAAAATAAGAAGGATTAGAACTTGAAATGGAATAAGAGTTTTGATTCATCAACCTGTTGGTTCTATTTTTTCCTTGAATCAATAGTCTCTGCAAAGAAGAAGTAAACGAAGAGTGTGTACGAACTGCTCCAAAGGTCAGAAGAACGTAATTGTAGTTTTATTCCTTAAGATGGTAGAATAAAAATTTGACAATGTGCAGTCATATATAGGGACTCTTCTTATTACAATTAATTATTAATGGAGTTAATCCACCTATTATTAGCGGACCCACTTAGATGTATACTCACACAACAATATTATTTTATGTAACCTAATAAATAATAACAATAATGGTTAGATAATATTTTGGCAAATAGGTTAATCTAGACAAATTAATGTCCACAAAATAATTAATCCAACATTATAGTCCAAATCAAACTTTATGCAATTTCAACAATAAACATCAGTCTCAATTATCACACAATTCACACATGATTCTTTCATCAATCATATAACTACACATAAACATATTGTCTTCTAGAATAAGTTGGTTATTACTAGAGACTAACATCTAATCCAATACACAAAATTTAGATTATTAGTAAATCTAAGAGAAATGATCAAATAAGTTCACACATCCAAAAACTGAGTGTCTATAGCAGGTCCCAAAGTGTATATAAACTCACTCATCAGCTTCTCACTACCGAATGTCTTAGTCTATGTGACTTAGATCAGTGAAGCTTGAGGATCTCTGTTAAAACATATATGTCAATACTTAATGCACGCAACAAGCACAACTCATATATTATCCCAAATTTATGACCTCAATTTCATCATTTACATCAGCATACCTTATTCAATCCACAAATCAAAACCTGCAAGAATACATAACACACCAAGACAGCAGTTATTTACTAAGCATTCAATATCCATTATTTCCGATTTCAGAAGACGTAAAATCAGTGATTTCATCAAACTATACAAAATTTCATTTTTACCAATCTTGCAAAAGAACATTGGAAATCAAAATGACACCCCATCCCACATTCAAGTATTCTAGCCAGTATATCATAATAGGATTTTAAGACTAGCTTTCCTTATCTGGAGATTTGTCTTCAAGCAGTTTTCAAGATGGGCTACATTACCCCCCAAGTTCTAAGGATCTAGAGTAGGTTATTGAAACAGAACTGAATTTCATTATGACTCTAATTAAGTTGAGAGAAATACTTTTTAATTATTCCTACAAAAATTAAAAAAAAAAAACAAAGCAGTAAAGACCGTTTAAGTAAATAGGAGTTTACTTTTATTGAGATTATAATAAGTTGTGAAATGCAATAAAATTTTGCAATTGATAAATTTTTTAAAGTAAGAATCTAGACAAATGGAAGAGACATTTTTGAAAACCAAAGAGAAAGAAGAGGACTACGTGTATAAGTTCATTCCTCTTTTTTATATTATTCTTTTAAAAGCAGTTTACAATAACCATGTTTCGTCTAAATATATTAATGTAATATATATATA
>Ga0209489_104370_pt1 | contig 26150 bp, 12 predicted proteins | sample SiratrowhiteBW_FD_187527 | JGI IMG/M metagenome (GOLD analysis project Ga0209489, IMG submission 187527) | Root nodule microbial communities of legume samples collected from California, USA - Siratro white BW (SPAdes) (version 2) | ecosystem: Host-associated > Plants > Roots > Nodule | place... | reverse complement strand
ATGCTTAGTCCATAAGTGTTTTCATTAATTTATTCTTCGCTGTTAAAAAAAAAAAAAAAACATTTACATGCTTAGTTCTCAGTTATTCCAATATTTGTATCATCGTTTTCTCTCATTACAAAAATACAAGTATCACAATCTCAAAATATAAGGTAACAAATAATAAAATAATTTGAATGTAAAAGATGTATGATTAATTTAAGAAAATGACACACACATTTACTTATCAAAGACATCAATACCAAATAAATACAAATAAGACTTGGTTACTTATAAAAGAATACATGAAGTTTGATTATTTGAAATTAATACTTGTTATATCTTTTATTTTATTTCTCTTATAATTTCATTTCTAACAAGTTTCCACTTATTATAAAGTAGTTTTTTTTATAATCATCGAGTCTTAATGAATTTTGATTCTTGAATTGGTTTCAATAACTTATTTTTGACTTTTCATCTACTTAATATCTTTATATATAACTTGTATTAATATAGATATCTCATCCATATATTTCATAACTCAATGTTCATATTAACTCACACCATAATTACTATAAAATTAAATATTAAAGTATAATGAATATTATCTAAAATCCTTAAAAGTAACTTAAATAATGATACAATATTTCATTTAAATTATTTGAGCGAATATCTTTTCACTTGATAGATATCCCTTAAGTAAAACTTTATTTTGGTTAGATATATGTCAACACCTAATTTTGTCTAAATTTATTTAATAATTTCTCAAAATATTAATAATAAAAAAAGTCTCTTTTAATTAAAATTTTAGATTTTGTTCTTACTTTTTTTTTAATTGTTAAAAAGTACAAAAAAATTAATGATATGGTTTAATTTTTCCTTTTTATCTCTTTCTCATTTTAGGAAAAATGAAATGATAAAATGCAAAAATATAATTACATTTATCTTTTTATTAAATTTTTATCTTCTTTATTAAAATCAAAGAAAAATATATTTCATTTTCATTTCCTTGTCTGAAAAAAAAATAAATAAATAGCAAAAAAGAGGAGAATCGAAATTGGAGTGATCCTCTTTCCCTTTTTGTCTAAAACCAGTGAGGATTCTACATGCCAGCTCTACCAAACCTCATTCTTGCTCTTGCCCCTGTTGTGCTTCTGCCTGCAATGTTTCCCTATAATGTTGCCATTAGTAACGCTTCCCTTGCCGCCAATATTATCCCATCCTAACAAAATTTCTCCTACCAAGATTCCTGCTACTGCCAAACATTACTTGTTCTTAACAAAAACTGTTTTGTCACCTCAGACCAAGTAAACTCAGCAACACTTTTCCTTTTGCTAAGGATTCATATACAGGGATGAGGATCACAAGCGGGCATCAGATTCTCGACTTCACTCCACTATGTTCCCGCTCTTGCAACTCTCATACACGTCATTGGCTCTCGGCTGATCTTTCCTTTCCCTTTCTCTCAAAATTTGGATAACACAATTGGCTTTCCTTTGCTTTTAGTCGACGAACAGAACATTCAAAAGGAAAGAGACGCCAACGAGATCGTTTTTGAAGTTTATTACTTCCTATCCACATTGTTTTAAGGTTATTACTTCCTATCCACATTTTTTTAAGGTTATTATTTCCTATCCACGTTTTATTTTCTTCCTATTAGATTTGAATATGCTTTGCTATTTTTTCATCATACATTGCAAGAATGTTCGTTTGCTCATAATCTAACCAGAACCAAACACAACCCAAATAACCCAACTAAGAACATATCTTAAAACTTACAAGTAAAAATGGAAACTAAAAACAATAAGATGGTCTTGTTGAATTTGGAAATCTCGGTTTTGGTTAGAAGTCACAACCCGTAAGTGAGATTGTCACCACATTTTTACCACCTGCATCTTTTTCCCCATCTCATATCTTTCCTCACCTTAGCCAATGATTCAAAAACATAAGCTTCAACCTATAATCAAGCCGCAAGCTACCCACTACGTCTCGCAGGGTCGCGTCGTTGCTGACAACATCCTCTTCTTCGCATCAGCACCGCTCCCGTCGTCGCTACACCACCCAAAAGCCCCCATGTCGTGCTCTCCAACTTCTCCACAGTCCCTTGAGAATCGTTGTCAGTAGAGAGCACGCCTACCTCAACTCCCCACCACGTACCTCCATAACAACCCTACTTGCAAGCCAAAACACTTCCACAATGCCCGAAAGAAAACCACCACTGCATCGGCTTTTTCCTTCACCACCGTGCACCCACAACCTCATAACCACACTGCACCGCCCTCACCCTTGCACCTTCAATGCCTATTTCTCGCTCGCGAGCCGCCACAGCATCACCCTAACCACCAAAAGCCCTTCTTTACTGTCGCGAGCCATGCGACCACCTCCAAACATCATCGTCACAGGTTCTCCGCCGCTGTCCAGTCCCATCGGTGTGTTGGGTGCCGCCACCTGTAGTAGCTGCAACGCCCCTTCTAGCCGACGAACCCTAAGTCTGCGGCGCCGCTACCCTTAAGCCTTCTCCCTTAAGCCTTATTCAATATTAGGTTAAGTAAATTTGTGAAGCAATTTCGTTTGGGCCTGGCTCATTTGAGTTTTATTTTGTGCAAAAAATTTTAAAGGAGAGGGCATCGTGAATAAAAAAGGTTTAGCAGTGTTTTGAAACTGAGAGTGTAATGTGCCATGAGCTGCAAATCCAAAAATGGGCTTGCCCTTTCTTTTGGCCCATCATCTTTTCTTTCGCACTTTTTATTCGGATACGTACCGCACACCTCTTTTCTTTATTTTCTTAATGTTTAACAAAGGATTCTTTTTCCTTTAAAAAAATGCATTAATGTATAAAAATATTTTTCTCACACCTTATTTGAAAATAAATTTCAATTAAATATTCAAATAACTGTATGTGTCATGCAGAATTTAATTCGAAAAAAATTTACTATTTCATTTAGATAATCAAAGGACCACACATGTCAAATGATATTTAAAACAAAATTTCATTAAAAACATAAAAAAATATAAAATTTTAAAAAAAATTACTAAAATTTTAAAAATTAAAAAATATAACAATTTTCAAAAATTAAAAAATTTCAAACACCTCAAACAAACAATTTTCAAAAACTACGTAACCCTGATTTTCTATCTCTGATAGAAATACGTTGGAACAAGGTCAAACTCTTGTCGGGCCCCAAAAATTTGCACTTTGTTTCTTCTTTTGGAAAAATAAACATTTCAAAAATCACACTCGTTTTACTTATTTAATTAAAGGTACCATCTTAAGACGGACGTTGTTGGGGTGTTAATATCTTCTCTATACGTAACCGACTCCTGGACCTAGATTCGATTTTGCAAACTAGCCTTATCATTGGTTTTTTTGGTTTTTCCATAGTTTTTCAGAAAAATTATGGTGGCGACTCCTCTGTTTTGAAAATATTTTTCAGATTGTCGTCCCTGTCGTGATCCCGATTGCGACAATATCATATTATTTAAACATAAGGTGTCACTCGAGCGAAATCTCTATAATTATTTGAGAAAGAATCACACTAAATGAGAATTTGCTAAAATTAACTCATTTTTTTTTTCATTTATAGACTAAACAAGAACCTTTGAGTGAGAAATGTATATATTAACACTTTAAAAGTAAAAGTATGAAAAAAAAATCAACTTACCCTTACTCCATCTTATTCGCATTTCAATACTCAAATAACGAATATAACATTGTCTCATATTTGACTATGAATGTTGCACCATAATTCTCACTTTTAATTCAATTTTACATAATTAATTAAGATATGAAATTTAATATCAACTCCAATAAAATTGGACTAATCAAGATAACTTTTAAAGTAAATTCTCTCTTTAATTCATTACTAAAACCTAACTTATAACACATAATAAGAATGTACATTCTCAATTGCTCCTAGATAGCTTCAAAAAAATTTCTCTAAAATCAATCATATTAGCCAATGTATTTCACAAATAATATAAGTAACAAAACTTAATTAAAGGTCTAAAATTAAATAAGTGTCAAATTAACCTCCCAAGACTCCTACAACTCAACAAATTTTCAATTGAATATTTCTAATCTTATTTTGCATACAAGAACCCTAATAATTTTTTACTAATTCAAGATTTATCACTTATAATTAAAAATTTGAGTTTAAACCTACTATTTCTCCTTATCTTAAACTTTCGTTATAGCTTAAGGTAAAAAAAAAAAAAATTAAAGTAAAGGAGGTGCCAAAAATACCAAAACAATTTCTTAGATCACCTCAAAATTCTTAACCCTAACTACTAATATCTTTCACATTAAGCTCAAATCCAAGAATCTTTATATACATAAGCTTTACATAGATAAAAGAATAAAAATTGAAGAGTGTAATACCCTAAAAATAACACACATAAAGCTAACATGTTCACATTATACTAATTATAATTATAATTCATCAACATACAGTAATCCTTTAAACTAGAGTATTTCAAAATTCTACTACTAACATACAATTACAAAATATCTCCAAATTGTTTTTCAAATTTAGCTTATGCCTAAAAGCATCACTCATTCCAAATGATCCTCCACAGATCCATCTACAACATCATCTGCTCCCGTGTCAAAAACATGATCGTTACAGATAGATATAAAAACACAAGTACAACAAAACAAAGGGTAAGCTAACTAAATTTTTAATAATACTGAGTAGTTCAATTCAAACACAAAGATTAACATCACTCAACTCTTTCATTCAGTTACATGCACCATCACAATATAAGACACTGACACACTACAAACTTGACTCTACTTTTGGAAGACTTGTGCATTGAATAGACCTCAAGATATGCACTTGTCATACATCTCCACGCTATGAACCCACACAGCCTCCACACAAATGAATCATCAATCATGTATGACAGGGTTAGTCCCCCTGAGACTTTCCTGACCAGCTATATTTCAAGCTGCAGTCACCCAGTTCAGACTTCCTTCGACTCTCACCACCTAGTAATAATCGTATATTTGATTCATACTACTAGTAAAGTCAGGATATCGATCGTTCACCCGATCCTTAGACAATGCACTTCCTAACTAACCTAGACACGGGTGTTTTCTTTCCTGAAAATACTATGCCTAGGCCTTGACCAACTCTATCAATACTCTATCAATATCATATCCTAACATAAATCTATACTCATGTATTCAATCAATTTTCAATTTCAATCTCAACTTCAAATCCCAAAATTTATTAAAATCACTAAACCATCAATATCGTTGAATTTAAATTATCAATTAATTTATTTTATTAAATCCATATATTGTATTACCAAAGAATCAAACAATCAAAACAGGAAACAATTTTTTTTAGGGTTTAGCTTGGGCGAAAATCTAGCTTAAGCGAGAATTCCCTCGCTTGAGTGAAAATTATCTCGCTTGGGCGGAAATACTCCAGAGAGCACACTTGCTCTAGGGCCATTTTCGCCTGAGCGACATTATCCTCGCCTGAGCGAAGTTGCCATATCGCTTGGGCGAAGAACTTCTCGCCTGGGCGAAAATAGTCCAGAGAGCATACTTGCTCCTCAAAACCATTCTCACCAGGGCGAGATGCTGTCACTTGGACGAATTATGCAGAAAACAGAAACTTCTACTGCCTCAGAGCTAACATGCATGCCTCAGATGATCAAAATAATAAGAATCAACACGCTTATACCATAAATGGTCTACCTCAACACAGAATACCAACTCAACATATCAACATCCCATCAAGTTCACACAACTATCTCATACATGCAACACTCAATTCAACATTAATCCAACATTTTAGACCTGCAAGAAACTTTACCAGATACAAATTGTACAACTACTACAATCATTAACTTCTCTATTCAAGACTTAAATTTGTAAATCAAACAAGCACAAACTTCAGGTTAGCTTTCCTTACCTGAATTGCAGTTGAAATTCTCTATAACAATCCCAATAGCCTAAGGTCCTCAGGAACTCGAATTGATCAAAGGACCTCTGATCAATGATCAGACTAACAGACTAGGAAGCTGAGCTCACATAGACACCGTCTAATGGCTCAGGCGCCACATGCAAGCTCAGTAAGCAGGGGAAAGCGAAAACCTAAAACTGACTCTAAGGGAAGGGGCAGAAAACGAACTTACTCTATTGGAGATTCTGATCGGGTAGACTTGCCCTGTTCTCCGCCACGAGTCCAACTTGTCCTGTTCTCCGCCACGAGTCCAACGGTAAGCTCCGCTCGAGAAACTGATGGAAGACAGATGCGAAGCCTTAGAGAGAAGTCAGAAAAAAAGGGAGGTAAGAGGTTTTAGAGAGATGGTGGCTCAAGTGGGAATGAGACTTGATTACTAACTTTTTCTATAAATACGTGTTTTCATTTTAATAATATAATAATTAGATGCTCATTCCACTCATTCGACATTTACCATTTCTACTAAGATGACAGATTTTCTAGGTTGTTACAAAAAGAGAAGTATGAGAAAAACTTACGAAAAACATACTATTTATAGATGTTGTACAACATCCCTTAACTACATTGAAGGTTAATTTTATAAAGCAATGAAGGATAAAAGAGTAGGATTCTTTAAATATGAAGATGAGGAGGGAGAATTGGAAAGGAAGGATTTGAAAGAGGAAGAGACTTCTTTTACTTCTGTTTTCACCACCATAAAATAATAAATTTTTCTCTTTCTTAAATCTAATGTTTCCACGGTCCAGAATCCAAACCAATTTTATTTTTATTTTCTATGTTACTCACAAAACACTATTTTCACCCATCAATTTAAACAAAATAATATTTTTTATATATAAAACTAAAACTAACACTCAAAACTTATACATACCTTAAATACATAATCATCTAAGTTAAACATTAAACATAAAATAAATCTAATTATCACTTATAAATTTATTTACGCACACTTATATTTTTAAGAAAATATATATATATATATATATATATATATATATATATATATATATATTAAACAACTATATTCAAAAAGATAAATAAAATTCATTCATGTAACTTCAATTTAAAAATACATATTTATTTTATTATATTTTCAAATTTATACTTTTTCTCTTTAAAATATAATAAAAGAACCTGATGATCGGACATATGATTGACCTAAATTTAAATTTAAAAATATAGACACAATTGATTAGTCAAGCTTAAACACATATATAATTAACAAGGAGACTAATCAATCAATAAAAAATAACTAAATTTGTTGTATAAAATAAGAAATAAATTTAATTTATTTTCTTGGGAAATATTTAATTCAACTCTAACTTAATAAACATATCCGGCTATTGAATTAATATTAAATGACACTTTAGTCTAAACCATGAATGGAAACAATGACGAGAAATGATGAGAAATAGAAGAAAGAATGGAATAGGAAAAGGTCAGAAGAAGGGTGTAAATGTAAATTGTGGGAGAGAGAGGGGATTCGGATATTCCATCGTACTTCCTAGGATCAAAAGAAACATTAACTGCAACACAGATCTCTCTTTTTCAAATCCCTATGTGGATTCGTGTCACAGTATCTACCCATTCACTTCCATTATCAAAAAAAAAAAAAACATATATTAATTTTTTCTCGTAAGAAATCACTTAAAAATAAATCACTTTTACTGATTATTTGTTTAATACACAAAACCAAGGGTGTAACAAAACAACAATTAATTAATGAACTAAGTAAATTCTGGAATAAAACACCCAACAATATCTTTATATAATCAAGAATTGAAGATATATATTAATTACTAAAATTTATCGGTGCATTCCACGAAGATGGATCCAATTAAATGTTTTTCAAAATGTCAACTTTTTCATGAGTGGAAGATATACATTTATTAACTATGAATACAATCAACATAAAAGAAAAAAAATTACCACTTAAATTAAGTATGTATTTTGAATGGATTTTCAAATTATCATATAAAAATCTGTATTTTCTGAAAATTGCTAATTAATTTGTTTTATTTGTTACCCAATATGATGATTTATAAGATAGAAAAAATAAGTAAATATCAAAACCAACGAAACCAGATTTCTTAAAATGATGTTATCTTTATTTTATTTATTATTATAGTTATATCCTGTAGAAAAAGAAGAAGTAATTATGCTTAAATAAGGAATACTTAAAATAATGTCCTTTAACTACGATTTTTAAATAATGTTGGAAAAATCCCCATAATGTACAACAATAGTGTTATCGCAAGAGACCGGTTGGCTCCAGCAACAACAATGCCTTCTAGAATTGCTCCTTGATCGCTCTTGGTGTTGCTCCAAACGTTCCAAATTCCACCGTCCGGGAGGGGGGTCCTGCAGGCACTCCGACGCTCAAGTCAGTTTAGGGTTAGAGTGTGTAGGGATATAAATCAGAGTTTAGAAGTACCTTGCTTAAGGTGACTGAGCCTATATTGTACCTTGCTTAAGGTGACTGAGCCTATATTTATAGGTGTAGTAGTGGGCTTAATGAGCTTGGGCCCATTCTTTTCTGTCATGATTTGGTAACAGAATAATAATGGACAGAATAATAACAGACAGAATAATAACGGACAGAATAATAACAGACAGAATAATAACGGACAGAATAATAATGAACGGAATAATAACGGACAAAATAATAACGAGAATTAATTACAATATATTCAGTTACGCTTTTGCATTTACTCGGATACCCTCGCTTTATATGTAACGCGCAATTAATTAAGATTACTTATCGGTCGATCATTAGTTATCGGTCGACCTATAGTACATAGGCACCCCAAGTCCTCGAGGGCGAGTAACGACCGAAGAGGATTTAGTATTGAGTAGGTAATGATTAGCTTTGTTGCGCTCGCCGTCTGAAAACATGTGATAAAGGTGGATTTACACGCGTCTTTTCTTGATTTGCGAGTGTCCCATTTTCCGAGTGTGATGTGACAACTCCATCTAAATTGTTAAAAGTTGTAATAATACACCTCACGGTCTGTGGGTATGAAACTAAAAAGCTGAGAAGCTAATATAAACAAATAAACTGATAGAAGCTGAGATAAGCTGATAGAAGCTATGGAAGCTGAGATAAGCTGATAGAAGCTGAGATAAGCTGATAATGAAGCTCTAATGAGCTGAGAATGAAACTCTAATGAGTTGAGAATGAAGCTCTAATGAGTTGAGAATGAAGCTCTGTGAGGTTGATGAGCCAGCTGTGGAGCTGATAAGCTAGCTGAATGAGGCTCTGATGAGCTGAGAATGAAGCAGCTCTGATGAGCTGAGAATGAAACAATGATGAGCTGAGAAGTTGAGATGTCTATACACCTCTCGGTGTGGCGCTGAGATGTTTATACACCTCTCGGTGTGACGCAAAGATGTTTATACACCTCTCGGTGTGGTGCTGAGATGTTTATACACCTCTCGGTGTGGCGCTGAGATGTTTATACACCTCTCGGTATGGCGTTGAGATGTTTATACACCTCTCGGTGTGATGATCGTGGATGGAGGTCTCATGGTGAGCCAAGAGTACCTGAAGCTGGAGCCACCTTTCGGTCCGCCGTAATGATCGCGAATGGAGGTCTCATGGTAAGCCAAGAGTACCTGAACCTGGAGCCACTTTTCGGTCGGCTGTAATGATCGCGAATAGAGGTCTCATGGTGAGCCAAGAGTACCTTAAGCTGGAGCCACCTTTCGGTCGCCATAATGATCACGAATGGAGGTCTCATGGTAAGCCAAGAGTACCTTAAGCTGGAGCCACCTTTTGGTCGGCCGTAATGATGGCGAATGGAGGTCTCATAAGCCAAGAGTACCTTGAGCTGGAGCCACCTTTTGGTCGGCCGTAATGATCACGGATCGTGAGGTCTCATGGTGAGATGTGTGACGTTGCCCATCGATTCCCTGTGAAAACCAAATTAAGAGGAGACTGCAGAGACTAAATGTGTTATTTTGAAAATAATAACAAATAATGACAAGCTTAAAAGTAGAAAGTTGAAACGAGATAAGACATAATTCGCTAGAGGAGCTATTTGGCAAGTTCAATCAAGATAAGTCTAGCATTGCAACCCATGCCGCCAAGATTATAACAGAAGATATATATTTCCTGAGCTTGAATTGATTGACAATCGTTGTAGAGAGACACAAGATGGTCAACGATTGGCCTTGGCAACTCTCTCAATTTCATCTTTTTTCTTGATGGCATAACTCTGTTGGACGACCCTTTGGTTCAGGTATGATCCTGAATCTACCTCTTCTGTTATAATACACTTTCACAAGCAAAAATTAAAGAATGTAAGAACCGTACAAGCACAACAATTAAAACATAAATAAATAAGAATATTGAAAGAAAAGAAAACTGAAGTTTAGTGAAATTCGTCTTTTGAAAAAAGCAGGTTCTTCCATCCTGGAGATATTGCAGGTCGATTTGGCCTCTTTTATATATATCCCAGTACAACCAATATCATCTTTCAGAGAGATTGCAATTGCGTGCTAGTGACAATATCATTGAGGATATGTTCCGATGCTCGAAGCTTATAATTATTGCGAATCTCTTCCCTTCTATCCTTTATTCCCATCCGTAAGCATGTAGCGAGCATAACCGTGAATCTGTCCAAATTTTCTTTGGAACTCTTTCTTTGAATAAATTGTTCTTGTAGAGGGTAGCGTGACAGTGTCTTGAGGGTTCCGGAAGAACTCAAGGTTCCTGCATCTATAGTTAAGAGAAGAAACACAAATCAAAATCGAAAAGAAAATAAAGCACAGGGCAAAACAAAAGCCTTCTTCTGCCTCACGCGGTCGTCGAAGATACAAGGTGGCGCTGGAGATGGTTGCTCTCCAGGCATCTGTCGACAAGATATTTCTTCCACATCATGTTTGTTGGGAATTTTGAACCAGGAGCAAAACTGGTCTTTGGGGACCTCTAACAGTGGAATCTAAAACTGTAAATTGCCTAACACTCTATGCCTTTGACTCATTCCCATATTTTCTATCAGCATTGGGTCATAGGAGGTTGGCATGGCTGTCTTGGATATGAGATTCAAAGAAACAATCATGTGCTGATCTGTATTACTACCCAAGGGATAATCTCCTTGACATATATCGCAAGACATAACTCCCGACGTCGTCGATTCGGGAGGCGTTGTAGAGGTGTACGACCACGTCAACCAGGGAGGTGGTTTTGCCACTGCCGGTTTCGTCAACCATGATGGTGGTGTGCTAGTCCTCGGGAGCACAGGTGAGTTCGCGGCTCGTTCCATGTGACCAGTGGGAAATAACACACCCTAGAACGTCGCTTGGGGATGTGCATGGCGGTGCTGGCGACCTGCGAGGCTGCGGCGGAGGTAATGAATGTGCATGGCAGCGCTTGAGTTATTGGGTGCTGCTGAGGTTGGAGCGGCCTTGGCGGTGGCCAAGCATGCGGCGAACAGTGCAAAACTCCAAGATGGCTAGTAAGTGAGGGGTTGCGGCCAATGGGCAACCGGGCACCGGGGGTGGCGGCTGAGCCCACCCACAGGCGGCAGTGCAGAGTAAAGACCCATACGTGTATTACACATTGAACGTCACGTACGGGACGATTGCTCCCCTGGGAGTGCCCTAGCAGGGTATTCTCATCAACTACCAATTCGCTGGACCCGAAATTAACTGGCACGGGAATCAACAGACGACTGAAGATTCAAAGGCCACCGAAACCACCAACTGCCCTATGCAATCCTGTTGAAGGATAGTAGAAAAAGCTTCCAATTTGATCCTTCACTTGGAAGTGATAGGTGTGCGACAAAGTGGTTCTCTCACCCTCGGCGCTGGTGATGATGAAGATGGGAGCAGTTTTGTGCAGCTTCGAGTGCGGAGTTGCTTGGAGAGGGAGGTGGCAGGGATGACATTTTCGATAGAGGCGGAAACGCCGCTTGCGGTGGTGGAAAGGTGGAGACCAATCTTGGTGTTGGTGAAAATCACAAGGGTGTGGTGTAATTACATAGTGTCATGGTGTAGCGGAAGCGTTAGCGAGTCGAGGTGGAGGTGCATGATGAACATGGCACAAGGAGGAGGTGCAATGCGGGGTGAAGGTGTACGGCGGCGCGGTGCAGGGACATGGTTGCAAGGTGGAAAACCTAGGGATAACTGCAGCCGAAGGTTCACTAGAAACCAGTGTGAGATGCACTGTGATGGCTAGGGTTGGAGGCGCTATCTTTGGCGCAAAGAAAAATATTTCCCTTTCATAAAAGGGTTTCACGATGTTTATGATGCCGACGGCGTATGGCGAGCCAGAACTGAATATGCTACCTGCATTGGCGAATATGGTGACGAGGACGTGCTCCTTCATGTTGAAGGGGCTCATGTTGAGGGAGAAGCGCCTCGAGCTGAAGCCGGGGATCCGGAAAGTGATGGTGGGGAGGAACGCCGCCATGAGGCGGCCGATGGTGAGCGAGGCGATCTAGGAACGTTCGGAAGGCCCATACCGGTTGGGTTGGGTCATCGGTGTTGCTCACAGTTAATCTCACTTTCTCTATGGGAGACTCTTCTTCGTCGTCTTCTTCCACGTGTGCCTTTTTTTTTTGGGTTTTCTCTTTTCACTGCCGCCATTTTAAGCTGCGCATTCTTTTCATCCAAGTTGTTGTTTAAGCAACATTTTGAATTTGAATTTGCACCAATGTGACTTGTAAGTGACCTCTTCTCTTCGCCTTTTTCCTGTTAAAAATCTAAAATATAATAATAAAGAATTGCTTCCACTCAAGTCTCATAAATTTATCTCAATGCTAAGAAATAGGGGAGACTATTACTTTTAAACTTATTTTAGTGCTACCAAACAGAAAGTGACCGTAGCCATCATGTGCTTTATTTGGATAGATACATTCTAATCAACTCCTTCCTCTTATACAATTTTTCAATTTCATTAACCACATGCCACACAATCATAATTGACTGGGATATAGTGGAAAATTTAGAAAATAAAATTTGAAGTGATTTTACACAAACTACTCAAAGCTAAAGCTAGCACATAGTTTGTACTAGGATGCATATTAAACCGTGGCTTTATGCTAAGAAGTAAGAACTAGCAAGTCATGATAAAGGGTCTTCCTAATGCATGAGTGAAACAAAAGTGTGATTCAGACGAGAGAAAGAGGAATAAGGTTTCCACTTTTCACATCCGAACAAGGATTGGTTGCTGGCTCCCAGTTTGTAAACCTGCAGCGTCACAAAGAGTTTCAACTTCTATGATTTTAAAATATGGTATTGTTGGGCAACGCTATTCTCTCTTAAGGGTTTCCGAAGAAACCGAAGATCCTGCATCCATGGTTAGGAGAGAAAACAAAAACCGAAACCGAAAATAATATGAAATAACATATGGATATAACGCCAATAAAAAGAAAATAAAGCATAACCAAAATCCTTGATTGTTTCCTGGCTTTCATGATTCCTGGTTGTAATCGTTGTTGTCAGGCCAATCTCGGCCCCACGGTAGGCGCCAAAATGTTATCGCAAGAGACCGGTTGGCTCCAACAACAACAATGTCTTCTAGAATTACTTCTCGATCGCTCTTGGTGTTGCTCCAAACACTCCAAATTCCACCGTCCGGGAGGGGGGTCCTGCAGGCACTCCGACGCTCAAGTCAGTTTAGGGTTAGAGTGTGCAGGGATATAAATCAGAGTTTAGAAGTACCTTGCTTAAGGTGACTGAGCCTATATTTATAGGTGTAGTAGTGGGCTTAATGAGCTTGGGCCCATTCTTTTCTGTCATGATTTGGTAACAGAATAATAATGGACAGAATAATAACAGATAGAATAATAACGGACAGAATAATAATGAACGGAATAATAAAAGACAAAATAATAACGGGAATTAATTACAAGATATTCAGTTACTATTTACTCAGATACCCTCGCTTTATATGTAATGCATCGGTCGGTCATTAGTTATCGGTCGGCCCTATAGTACAAATAGGATAAAATATGTTAGATACAAACAAACTAGATTTAACTCAATCCGACATCTCTTTACTTCTAAGAAACTCAACAAATATTTTTTTTTTCAATACAAATTTTATAGATAAATTTTAGAAAAAGCATCATTGAGATTTTTTATTATAATTTTGAAAACATTTCTTATTACGCGATAACTTGATCATTTATTCAACGCCTTATCTCAAAATTAAACTGATAACGTTCTATATCTAAAAAGAATATTACTATTTTAAATAAATAAGATTTAATTAGTAACGTCATGGTGAATTTGAATATTTTTAAGAGTTTTTATTAAATTGTTTTATTAAATATTTAAAATTTGTATACTTTTTAATTAAGTTTCTGACATATAATTTTTTTATTAACTAATTGTGGTAATTTTTATCTTAATTATCTCTACATATTCAAACATATAAAGTTTTATAACTAATATCAAATTATAATTTAAAAATAAAAGAAAACTTACTTAGTATTTAAAATTAAGGGCAATATCATTTGATATTATTCATAAAACTCTACAAAATATTATATTAACTCTTAAAAATAAATAAGATGACAAGATAATAGATTCAATTAAAAAAAATAAAAAAGACCGAAACTCAACTGAAAAATAATTTAAAAATTTTGAATATTTGATATTAAACTAAAAATGTTAGTAAAAATTGAATTAAAAATACATAAAAAATTTATTAAACATATACATCTAAACTAAACATACAACACTCAAATCAATCACATTATAATTAAACCAACTTTATGAAATAATCTCAAACACTTTCAACACACTTTTTTTCGTCATTAAGAAATATTTTCTCTTAATGGAAAAACACAAACAAGTGCCCCAGTTGGGATTGTTCGTGCTCCACCCAAAGCCATTCACTTCACTTCACTGATTTCAATCACCATTGTTAGACCCCACTTCTTACATGATGTTACTAATTACATTTCAATTTAATGAATGATGAATGAGCAATAGCCACAATATTGATGCAATAAGACGATGTACGCATCCCGTAGTTCATGGATACTAAGAGTAGTTGGGTATGCAAAACCCTAGGGGGCCATGTACATATATGCTATGGTACTTATCAAGTTATCATAATTTGAGTAACGAATATGGTAGTTGATCTCTCCTATCTCATGTTGCAAAATAAAACAAGAGTGGACTCATGGAAGGACTCATTGTGGATCCGAATCTCATGGCCATGTTAAACTAGGTTAACTTTAGGGTTTCCACTTACATCTAGTACTCAATAATTGCATTCAAACCATGTTATGATCTTTTGATGCTCATTTTCAATGTATGTACCCAATAGTACCAACTACTAAGTGATGAGTAGTTGAGGTTTCACCAAGCAAACCTCGTTTTGGGACTTCTTCATTACTCCAAACATGGATGTGTTGTAAAGATTTGTCAACAACTAACACTTTTGAAGGCAAAAGTTTGAGATCCTTTTGGTTTTGTTTGGGTGGAATTGAATCAATTGACACTTGTGAACCAGGATAAAAATTTTGTGTTCTTGCTTTTCTCCCTACTCTTCTTGATTGTTTTTATTCACTGCTGCCATCAATTAAAATTAACTGGATTAAAATTAGTTCATATTGTTAATCATACTCTGAACATCTGTTTACATAATCAACTGTGATTCTGGATTGTGTTTAATATATTGGATTGTGTTTAAACATATTAAATCTGGGTTAGCACAATCTTACACTGTAAACTGATTTCTGGGTTTAACTGATTTCTGGGTTTATCTTTGATATTTTCTGCTGTGCACAATCGATTGTTTACCTGACAGTTCAGAATTACATAGTCAATCGATTGAATAAAGAATTTTCATTCTCTACTTCAAGAACAAATCAGATTTGCGAAAAGTTTTTGAAAGTTCAATTCACCCCTCCCCCCCCTCTCTTGAACTCGGTCTAAACCTTATTTTACACTTTTGGCACACTAAATTTTCTAATTCTACAGTTTCTAACAGAGTGGCCCTTTCTCATACAGTAGAAGCAGGCAATCGATTGTGAAGACTGTGATCCAGAACCTTTAAAAAAATTGTTAAACAGTTTTTGCTTTCCATTGGGACCAGCTTGATAACCAATGCCAGCCTTTTCAAAAACACAATTTTGGGATCCCAAAAGAGCATTTAGGTTTGTTGTCCCCATAGAAAGTTTTGAAGCAGTAGAAATCAAATAGTTCACTTTGTTTTGCAAAACAGTACAGTTTTCACAGTCTACTGGCTTGCTACAGTTTTCACAATCAATTGGCTTGCTAGAGTTAAGTTTATTGGAGTTTGCAGAATTTAACTGCTTTTCTAAATTTTCCAAATCATCTTTTGCTTCAAGTAGCTAATCCTCCAATTGCTTAACTATATTTTCCAGCCATTTGTTCATGCCTTTCAATCTTCTATTGGATTGGGCTAACTTGTTAGCTTTTCTCATGTGTTTCTTGAAATGCATGAAGAAGTATGTTGTAGTTAGTACTATTAAATGAAACATTGGATTCAATACTACTTACATCATAATCTCTTCCAGCCATCATACACGTGTTGGCTTCAATCTCATCTTCTGAAGAACAATTAGACGATGTAGCATTGTCCTCCCAACCTATATATGCACGTCTAGTTTTTCCAGATTTATTATTCTTCTTTTCTGGTGTTTTGTCTTTGGTTGCAATGCTTGGACACTCAGCTTTCATATGTCCCTGTTTTCCACAGCCAAAGCACACAAGTTTAGTTGAACCAGAATCAGTTTTATTTTTACCTCTTTTACCTTGCTGGTTCTTCAATCTGTTCTTCATCTTTATGAATTTCTGAAACTTTCTAGTCAACAGATTGATGTCCTCAGATTCACTGCAGTCTCCTGAACTTTCATCAGTTGATTCCTGGACAACAGTTCTAATCTTGAGTGCCAGAATCTTGGTCTTTTTCTCCACTGTTTCCATTTCTTTCAACCTGATCATCTCCAGTTCATGTTCTTGCAATTTGCCAAATAGCGCTGCAGTTGTAAGTGTTGTCAAGTCTCTAGTTTTTGAAATTGCTGTGACTTTAGGCTGCCAGCTCCTGTCCAAGCACTTCAGAATTTTGATATTAAGCACCTTTTTATCAAACTGCTTACCCAGTCCAATTAGATGATTGACAATGTGTGTAAATCTTTTCTGGACATCAGCAATGGTCTCTCCCTACTGCATTCTGAATAACTCGTATTCCTAAATCAATGCATGTTTGCGTGCTCTCTTCACATCAGTGGTTCCTTCATGTGTGACTTCTAGAATGTCCCACATTTCTTTGGCTGAACTGCATTGAGATACTCTAAAGAACTCATCCAGATTTAATGCAGAAGTTATAATATTTTTAGCAACACAATCATACTACATTTTCTTGTTCTCAAGATCAGTTAACTCATCAAAGCACTTAGCAGTAGACACACCATCAATAACATGCATAGGAATGAATGGACCATTTACTATGGCATTCCAGATGCCACGATCAATAGATTCAATAAAGATTTTCATTCTCACTTTCCAGAATTGATAGTTTACCCCAGAAAACATAGGTGGTCTATTAATAGATGCACCTTCAGCAAAAGGTAACTTGTTCTCGGCCATGGATCGAAATCTTGACTAGGATTCAAGATCCTAGCTCTGATGCCAATTGTAAAATAAAGTTTAGACCGAGTTCAAGAGGGGGTGTGAATTGAACTTTCAAAATCTTTTCGCAAATCTGATTTGTTCTTGAAATAGAGAATGCAAATTCTTGATTCAATCAATTAACTCGTGTAATTCTGGACTGTCCAGTAAACAATCAATTGTGCACAACAAAAAGTATTGAATACAAACCCAGAAAAACAGTTTCAGTGTAGAAATGTTTTAACCCAAATTCAATATGATTAAACACAATCCAGTAAATTAAAAACAATCCAGAAACACAATTGATTCAGATATATAAAATACAGATGTTCAGAATATAATCAACTATATGATCAGATTTTAATCCAATCAATTTAAATGATCGCAACAGTTGAATAAAAGAAATCAAGAAGAGTAGGGAGAAAAGCAAGAACACAGAATTTTTATCCTGGTTCACCCTTCCAGAAGGGCTACGTCCAGTCCTTTGCAAACTAGCAAAGATTTCCACTAAACAGATCACAAGATCAGTTTACAACCCTTGCTCCCAGCAAGTTACAAACTGCTCCCAACAGTAAACCCACACCTCACTGAACCCCTCAGCTAGTGTGTAACCAGTGCAGAAACCCACTGCACCACAACACTTGTAGTCCGCAAGCTACATTGCTCCCCGCAGCACTCACCCTCTACTGAACCCCTCAACAGATGTGAGACCAGTGCAGAAACCCACTACACCAACTCATTACAAACCCAGTAATTGAAAACAGCAAACAGATTACAGATCAATAGGATCAGAAAAGATCACAGAGTACTTCTACACAAAACAGATTACAAAGAATGAAGATCAGGTGTAGAAGACTTAGCTTTGGTCCAGAACCAAAGTAGCAAGAACCTCACTTCAAGGATGCTTTAAAGATTCACGTTCTTGGAGGTTTCTTGATTTGAAAAGCTTTGCCAAAATGATGATCGCACAAAAGGGGCAATATCTCTCTTGGAAAATCTTAAGGAATGCTTTTCAAAAGTTTTTGATAACTAGGAATGATATTGCGCATTCCTTTAAATACCCAAATCAGTTTTAAAAACAACTTAGCTGTCACAATTCAATTAATTGAACAAACCATTCAATCGATTGAATTTGACCGTTAGTTTGACCCAGTCAAAGGTTTCAGTTGTAACAACAATAACTGTATTTCAGTTGTAACAGAAATAACTGTCACATTCAATCGATTGTTTTAGAAATTCAATTGATTGAAAAACCTTTTTCCAGCAAAAACAGTTTGGGTTATTTTTATTAAAAACAGTTTTAATAAAAATATTTTTGAATCTTTTTAGCACCTCAGAAGTGATGAATCATGCCACTAATGCTTAAGGACTAAGCCAATCACCAACACACAAATCAAACTATGAACCAAGACCTAATCACCCAACTATCTTCATGTTGGCACAAAGTCTTCACTTAAACAATTCTGGTCCAGGTTGGTTCCAACAGATTCTTCATGAGGCAGTCTTCATCAGCTTCACATGCTAAGCCATGGTGCTCACAATATTGACTTCATCAAATTACATGCTTAGCCTTGGTGCTAGCAATCTCCCCCAGGCAATTTGTTGTGTGTTGAGTTTAACAATCTGAACCTGAAATACCTGTCTATTTCCTCAAACAGTTTATTAGCATCACAAGTTTCAATAGGTTCAGAGTAAAAAATATCAAATGAACTGGTTGAGTTAAAACACAGTTAATTGAATTTCTTCCAGAATCCAGATTCAGTTTATTCAGATCAAGATGTTTTACTCTCCCATACTTTGATGTCCCTTAAAATCATATAAAGAGATTAAAAACATAAGGCAATCATTCCATTAATATATCATCGTAGCAAATTGCCAATTACATCAAGGACATAGATCATGATTAAGTAAAACATCAACAAACTGAAATATAACTGAGCTGCAAGTGCTGGCACATACCCAGCAGATATTCAATCAACCCAAGCTTAGTACTATACTAAGCAGATCTGAACTAAAGCAAATCAAACTGAAAGACAAACTGAAACAGATGACACATAATAAATTGTAAATCACACAAGACAGACACACGAAACACACACAATCAATTCTCCCCCATTGAGTTCATCAAATGGAGGGGAACAACATCAAACATGCAGTGTGCACACTAATCGTCTGGCCCATAGAACATCTGCCCCAGCTTGCCTTGAATGTCATCAACACGCTCTTCCAGGTTTTGGAAATGAGTTTCACAATACTCATGATGAGACCTTTGGTTGGATTCAATGTTGTTCAGTTGATTGATCATCAATTGCTCAAACCTGGAGTAAGACTGTTCTCCAGTCCCTAGATCTTCTCCAGTAAACTGCTCAGCAACTACACTTGTTCCAGCACCATCCGTCTCATCTTCTTCAGCACTGGCCTTGCAAATCCATTGATTTCCATTAACCTTCTCAGCCCGATTTTGTTCAATGTGGCCACTGTGATCTCACTATGAGCTTTGACTTCTTCATTTAGCTCATTCTCCACATCAATATCATAGTACTCAATGAAGCTAGAGATCAACATTGCATAGGGAATTTTAAACTCAGGCTTCTTCCTAATACGGACCAGCTGCTCCTTAATAGATAGATATCTAATCGATAAATATCTAATAGTAGATATTTATAGATAGATATCCAACAGATAGATAGATATCTAAGTGATAGATAGATATCTAAGTGATAGACAGATATCTAACAGATAGATATGTAATAGATAGATAGTTATCTAACAGATAGATAGATATCTAATAGATAGATATCTAATACATAGATATCTAACATATAGATAGATGTCTAACAGATAGATATCTAACAGATAGATAGTTATCTAACAGATAGATATCTAATAGATAGATATCTAGAGATAGATATCTAATACATAGATATCTAGAGATAGATATCTAATACATAGATATCTAACAAATAGATATCTAGAGATAGGTTCCTAATACATAGATATCTAATAGATAGATATCTAATAGTAGATATCTATAGATAGATATCTAATAGATAGATATCAATAGATATCTAACAGATAGATAACTATGAGATAGATAGATATCTAAGAGATAGATAGATATCTAAGAGATAGATATATATCTAACAAATAGATAGATAGATATCTAACAGATAGATAGATATCTAACAGATAGATAGATATCTAATAGAAAGATAGATATCTAACATATAGATAGATATCTAATAGTAGATATCTATTAATGGATATCTATTAGTAGATATCTATTAGTGGATATCTATTAGTAGATATCTAACAGATAGATAGATAGATATCTAACAGAAAGATATCTAACGGATAGATATCTAACGGATAGATACCTAACGGATAGATATCTAGAGATAGATATCTATAGATAGCTAATAGATAGATATATATCTAACAGATGGATAGATATATAACAAATAGATGGATATCTAACGATAGATAGATATCTAACAGATCTCATAAACACTTTACAGTAGCCAATGTTGTGAAGAATCCCAATCCATCAACTTCCACAAATAGATATACCCAGATTAAGCATTGTGTTGCTAAAGTTATAATTATTATTTGTTGAATCTTTGAATCTTAAGACTACATCATCTAGGGTAATAAGAACCTTTGTTGTTCTTAGCTCTTTAAGAGGTTTTTAATGTAGCGTTAAGAGGCGTTAATACGTTGGTCAGCTGTGGTACCGACAATAAAGCCTGAGTGAGAGGTAGTAAGATCGTTGGTCAGCAGTGGTCCCGTACCATGGAAACCCAGGAAAGAGTAAGAATGTCAAATTTTCTTAGAACCTTAAGTGATTTAGCATTAAGAAACAAAGATAAGCAAATAATGATTAGGACTCCACGACAAGAAGCTTCTTCTTCTTCAAACACAGAACATAATAAAGAAAAAGAATTACAAATTGCAGAAATAGAAAATTCATTACATAATTGGTCAATACCTATAGTTAAAAAATGTGAAGTTTATAAACAACATAAATTTTGGTCTTCTAATCAAGATCAAGTACATATAGTAGAATATAGTTATCCAGGAACAAAAAACAATAAAGTCATTAACCTATTAGAACAATCCTTATTAGATCAACATATTAAAGATGGATATAATTTTATTCATTTATGATTAATACAAGTTGCAGCAAAACCAAATTACAGGCTAGGCATAAATAGTCCCATATCAATAATGTTAAGAGATATAAGACTTAAAAAGTTTAATGATTCCATAATAGCTATATAAGACTTAACTGTTATCCTAATTTCTCTATGAACTTAAGAAATGATAAAACAATTAACTCCATAAAATTATATGTTCAAACCCCAGAAGACATAGTAGATGAATTATCAAGTCCTATTTAGATTATTTATAGAATTTATTATAAGGTTACCAAAATAGATTATAATTATAAAGCATTAAGATCTTCACCCAAAGATGAAACCATATTAGTATAAGCAAATCTTAGAAAATCATCAGTACAAACTCCAAAAAGATTGAGTCATGAGGAAGTAGTAAGAAGAATTCCAGAAGAATGGATATTAGAAGATATTATAGAAGAACGAAAAGTATATAATACCCAAATAAGAGAAATAGTTCAAGATGGTACAGATATAAGATTAAGAATGAATAGGTCATCATCTTTAAAATAAGAGAGCCACAAATAATACATAAAGGCCAACCATCCAGGCATTCTGTAGATAATTCCACCATAAATTTGGATTTAAGAGGATTAGATAATATTACTCCCATAGGTAGTAAACCACTATACACAAAATCTAAAAAATCTGAATCTCCTCAATACTCTCCCACAACCTCACAAATATTCAAAAAAATTTTAAAATTTTTGTGTTGTTTTATTGTATGGATTCGATTTTATCGAAAAATTCTACAACACTATGGTTATTTTTTTTTAAAAAAAAAATTGAGATATTTGAAATCCAGAATTTCAACAGAATTCCATCATTTACTATTTGCTTTTTTTATTTTGTATTATTTTTGACATCTTTTTTTTTTCTATTTTACCTGTCTATGGTTTTCAAAAAAATTGTAAAACTTTTGTATTGTTTTATTGTGTGGATCCGAGATTTTATCAAAAGATTCTGCAAAACTATGGTTTTTTTTTTTAAAAAATTAAGATATTTAAAATCTAAAATTTCAACAAAATTCCATCGTTTACTATTTCTTTATTATTTTTTCAGCATTTTTGGCATTTTGTTTTCTATTTCACCTATCCAAACTTGTCCAAAAATTAAGGAATTTTTTATAGTGTTTTATTGGAAGGGTTAGAGATTTTACTAACGATTTTTGGAAAACTCTAAAAGTTCTTTTAAAAAAATATTGATATGTGAAATTTTTTTTTTCAAAATTCTGCAGTTTACTATTTGTTTTTTTATTTTTTTTATTATTTTTGACATTTCATTTTCAATTTCGTCTATCTGTAGTTGTCAAAAAATTCTAGGAATTTTTATGTTTTTTTATTTTATGGATTAGAGATTTTATCAAAAAATATAGACATTTGAAATCCAAAATTCTTCATAAATTCCATCGTTTACTATATGTTTTTTTTTATATTTTTTTAGCATTTTGGTAATCTTTTTTTCCTATTTCACCTATCCAAACTTGTCAAAAGATTCTAAACATTTTGTGATGCTTTATTGTACGGATTATAGATTTTATTAGAGAATTCTAGAAAATTCTTGAATTTTTATTAAAAAAAATAGAGATACCTTAAAAACAAAACAGTTTCAGAATTCCATCGTTTAGTATTTGATTTTTAATTTTTTATTATTTATGACATCTTTTTTTTGTATTTTACCTGTCTAATGTTTTCAAAAAAATTGTAGAATTTTTGTGTTGTTTTATTGTGTGAATCCGAGATTTTATCAAAAAATTCTGCAGAACTATGGTTCTTTTTCGAAAAAAATTGAGATATTTGAAATTCAAAATTTCAACAAAATTCCATCATTTACTATTTTTTTTTATTTCTTCAGCATTTTTAGCATTTTGTTTTCTATTTCACCTATCCAAACTTGTCCAAAAATTATGGAATTTTTTATTGTGTTTTATTGGAAGGGTTAGAGATTTTACCAACGATTTTTGGAAAATTTTAAAAGTTCTTTTAAAAAGAATATTGATATGTGAATTTTTTTTTCAAAATTCTACAGTTTACTATTCGTTTTTTTATTTTTTTATTTTTGACATTTCATTTTCAATTTCGTCTATCTGTAGTTGTTAAAAAATTCTAGAAATTTTTATGTTTTTTTATTTTATGGATTAGAGATTTTCTCAAAAATTTTGGAAAATCATGGAATATTTTTCTAAAAACTATAGACATTTGAAATCCAAAATCCTTCATAAATTCCATCTTTTACTATGTTTTTTTTTTTACCATTTTGGTAATCTTTTTTTTCTATTTCACCTATCTAAACTTTTCAAAAGATTCTAAACATTTTTTTGATGCTTTATTGCATGGATTATAGATTTTATTAGAGAATTCTGGAAAATTCTTGAATTTTTATTCAAAAAAATAGGGATACCTTAAAAACAAAACACTTTCAGAATTCCATTGTTTACTATTTGTTTTTAATTTTTTATTATTTATGATATCTTTTTTTTGTATTTTACCTGTCTATGGTTTTCAAAAAAATTGTAAAATTTTTGTTGTTTTATTGTGTGGATCCGAGATTTTATCAAAAAATTTTGCAAAACTATGGTTTTTTTTTTTTCGAAAAAAATTGAGATATTTGAAATCCAAAATTTGAACAAAATTCCATCGTTTACTATTTCTTTTTTATTTCTTCAGCATTTTTGGCATTTTGTTTTCTATTTCACCTATCCAAACTTGTCCAAAAATTAAGGAATTTTTTATAGTGTTTTACTGGAAGGTTTATAGATTTTACCAACGATTTTTGAAAAATTCTAAAAGTTCTTTTAAAAAAAATATTGATATGTGAAATTTTTTTTTTCAAAATTCAACGGTTTATTATTTGTTTTTTTATTTTTTTTATTTTTTTTTGACATTTCATTTTCAATTTCGTCTATCTGTAGTTGTCAAAAAATTCTAGAAATTTTTGTGTTCTTTTATTTTATGGATTAGAGATTTTCTCAAAGAATTTTAGAAAATCATTGAATATTTTTCTAAAAAATATAGACATTTGAAATCCAAAATTCTTCATAAATTCCATCGTTTACTATATGTTTCTTTTTTATTTTTTTTAGCATTTTGGTAATCTTTTTTTCCTATTTCTCCTATCTAAACTTGTCAAAAGATTCTAAACATTTTTGTGATGCTTTATTGTACGGTTTATAGATTTTATCAGAGAATTCTGGAAAATTCTTGAATTTTTATTAAAAAAAATAGAGATACCTTAAAAACAAAACAGTTTCAGAATTAAATCGTTTACTATTTGCTTTTTTAATTTTTTATTATTTATGACATCCTTTTTTTGTATTTTACCTGTCTATGGTTTTGAAAAAAATTGTAAAATTTTTGTGTTGTTTTATTGTGTAGATCCGAGATTTTATCACAAAATCCTACAAAACTATGGTTTTTTTTTCAAAAAAAATTGAGATATTTGAAATCCAAAATTTCAACAAAACTCGATCGTTTACTATTTCTTTTTTATTTTTTCAGGAATTTTGGCATTTTGTTTTCTATTTCACCTATCCAAACGTGTCCAAAAATTATGGAATTTTTTATTGTGTTTTATTGGAAGGGTTAGAGATTTTACCAACGATTTCTGAAAAAATCTAAAAATTCTTTTTAAAAAAATATTGATATGTGAATTTTTTTTTCAAAATTCTACAGTCTACTATTTATTTTTGTATTTCTTTATTATTTTTGAGATTTTATTTTCAATATTGTCTATCTGTACTTGTCAAAAAGTTCTAGAAATTCTTATGTTTTTTTTATTTTATGGATTAGAGACTTTATCAAAAAATTTTGGAAAATTATGAAGTATTTTTCAAAAGAATATAGACATTTGAAATCCAAAATTCTTCATAAATTTCATCGTTTACTATGTGTTTTTTTTTGTTTTTTTTAGCATTTTGGTAATCTTTATCTCCTATTTCACCTATCCATACTTGTGAAAAGATTCTGAACATTTTTGTGATGCTTTATTGTACGGATTATAGATTTTATTAGAGGATTTTGGAAAATTCTTGAATTTTTCTCAAAAAAAATAGAGATACTTTAAATACAAAACATTTTCAGAATTCCAATATTTACTATTTGCTTTTTTAATTTTGTAGTATTTTCGATATCTTTTTTTTTCTATTTTACCTCTATATGGTTTTCAAAAAAATTGTAAAATTTTTGTGTTATTTTATTGTGTGGATCCAAGATTTTATCAAAAAATTCCGCAAAACTATGGTTTTTTTTTTCGAAAAAAATTGAGATATTTGAAATCCAAAATTTCAACAAAATTCCATCATTTACTATTTCTTTTTTATTTCTTCAGCATTTTTGGCATTTTGTTTTCTATTTCACCTATCCAAACTTGTCCAAAAATTATGGAATTTTTTATAGTGTTTTATTGGAAGGGTTAGAGATTTTACCAA
>Ga0209489_104369_pt1 | contig 26155 bp, 12 predicted proteins | sample SiratrowhiteBW_FD_187527 | JGI IMG/M metagenome (GOLD analysis project Ga0209489, IMG submission 187527) | Root nodule microbial communities of legume samples collected from California, USA - Siratro white BW (SPAdes) (version 2) | ecosystem: Host-associated > Plants > Roots > Nodule | place... | reverse complement strand
TATATATATATGTTCTGAATATGAAAAAATTGATATATTTAATAAGAAACAGTACATTATTGAAATAATTAATTTGCTACTCAAAATTTCATTTACATTTAGTTAAGAAATTAAACATCCCAGTTCAACGGCCCATATAATAATATAATGTAAATCGAAGTTATTACTTCCTGACTCCTATATACTAAAAATAAATAAATCTTAAAATATGTGTTATTTTATTTTTTAATATAATATTAATGACTTTTTATGTTTCGATAATATTAATGATAAACAGTAAAATTATAAACAAATAACTGATAATAAAGTTAATCTTTCAAAATTAGTATTCTCTTCCTTCTTTTACTGTATAAAAAACTATAATTAAAACATAATAATTATGCAACAGAAATAGAATAATTAACTCCTATTTGTTTCAATAAAACAAAACCCTTTATTCCTCACATTCACAATACAAGTATATATAAATAGGCCACCTATGAAAGAGAACAGATATTGTAATTTATATGGAATGTAAGTGAGCTCGTGATCATAGGAAGTTGCCCCCATGCAAATATACTCCCTTAGACCTTAGTTGTCATACCAATAATAAAGAACAAAAAATCCTAGACAATACCAACCCCCAATGCACTGGAATTTCTCTCTCAAAATAAACTTCTGATTCTTTAAAACAGTGATTTGCTGTTTCTTTTTCCTTCTGGATTCTCTTTTTTTCTTTTTTCATTATACTGTATCAGAGACCTAAGAAACACCCGCATTTTTGTGGAATAGTGTATCCACAATATTTTTTGGACACATTTTTCAATGGTAACTATAGCTAGAAACTAATCATGTTTTCAACATGGTATCTACTGCTAATCCCACAAATTATATGAATTCTCAGTCACTATGTTCGTCTAGTAATTCATCCACAATATTAATGATAAACCCTATTCTATATGTAACTCTTGAAGTGAATAGAGAAAGGACAGTTTCTTCCCATGTGCACTTCTGCCACTGCAACCCAAAACTTCACTGATTACTCTCTGTTTATATCAGACCTACCCATCTCACAACCCCAAAAGAAGACAAAAACCCACCAACTGCCTTTAAGAACCCCCCCTCTTACACAAAAATAGGACCTCCTTACTTATATTATAGTTGTATATACCTCTCACTTATGTTTCTATCCCAACCACATGCAAATTGAGAAAACCAAACACCCCCTCCTTCCAGATCATTAAATCCATCTTCATTCTTTAGCTTACAAGGGAATTTAAATGTTGGGTGTGGCCTAAGGTTTTCACTGTGTATTTGTGTTCATGTGAAAGCTACGTTTGAATGATCATGCTAGGTGCAAATGTCAAAAGGGTGTTCCATCAAATTGCCATTTAAGGTAAATATCGCAAAGAAGTTCCCAGAATGCTCGCCTTGTGGCCTGCAGCTATTTATGTAACGAACTTCACCACCTAGGGTTAGAGTTTGTAGGGGAATTGGAGTTAACTTCTCGTTCTCCCCAATTCATGACTTTACACTCTTGGTATACTTGGTAGATAAGCGAGTCTCTCAAGAATACTAGCTAAAGTTCAATTTCTTACCGTATGTATGAAAAAAAGAGAGACAAATTATAAGATTTTTTGAATTATTTTTGGTCAATACACTGAGAATTACTCTATGATAACATCCATTTGTGGATACAATAAAATTGCTTTGAATTTTTTTTTATTAGAAGATACTGTATTCACTTCTGGTAATATCTCTATCTCGAAAGAATATTATAGTTTTAGAATGTTGACCGAATGATATACCTTCAAAACTGTATAGGTACGTGTATACCAAATTCTCACACGTACACAGAAGAAGAAACCAAAAACTTGCGTAGTTAGCGCCTGTGAGTCTGTGAGGGGAGATAATATTCTCTGTGTGATTATTAAAATGCAAAAGCATATTATGATAGGCAATATTTTATGGGGGAGTAGGTGGCAAATTTTGGAGGGATTTAGAAGAAAGGTAGATAGAAAAAGGTGAGAGAGAGAAGGGAAGCAAATGGATTTGAGTAAGGGATACTACCAAATGCAACAGATCTGAGGTGATGAGAATAATACAAAGGAAAAGGGAATCAATGTTGGGATGTATCTGACTTTATGCGGCTGTGAAAAGCTCAATCAGTGTGTTTTCAAGGGTTAGTTTAGTTGTTTGTCTGATGGAATGTCAGTGAGGTACCGAATAGGAAAAAGGGTTCACATTATTCCATGCACTTCTTATACACTTTCAGTTCCTTCACCCCTTAAACCCCACACAAATAATGCCCTAATCTCACTACTATTTTAACAGTTTTTACACACTGTAGATTCTCTCTCTCTCTAAGCTTGATTCCATGCCTACACCTATCAGAGATATGGGAATTTGAAATTCATGTGTTCAATTTAGTTGTCCACATGCAGAACTACGCCACAAAAGCATTTGTTTTGTTCCATTATTAGAAGACCTTCTTGTATCGGTTTTCTTCATTGACAAAGGAAATAGGGAGAACTCTTCTGTGGAGAAACTGGGTATATGTATATATATATATATATATATATATATGGCTCAAGCAAGATATTCCTCTAGCCATGAGGATAAAGATAAGAAACTCAACCTACACTGGAAGTGAAAAAACCTATTTAACTTTTGAATGTAAACAAATAAGTACCAATGCAAGAAAATTTGAATCGTAAAAGAATTAGCATATTTTTTAGTGTTCGAAGTATGCAGCCAGCTAAATGTTTGTCTTTACATGAAAACTTTCAGAAGATCTCATAGTAAAAATCGATGGAACCATCAAAGTTACAAAGTCATTTAATCTGCATTTATTGAAAACAATCCACCGTTTGGCCACTATCTACTAAAAGGAAGTTTACAAGCCTGTCAATATAATTGCAGCATTGTTATCACGACACTTTGCAGATATGTATCAGAGGCCCTCAGGAGATCCAATCAAACATGATGAAAATCTTCCTTAACTGTGAGGTATCAAAAGAAGTGAAAGCAAACTAGGATGAACATAAAAAGAGAATAAATTTATATTCATTAACAGTGGGGTCGTTTTCTATTTATGCTACTTGCTATACCTTGGACTTGTTACCAAGCCTTAACTCCAGATCTAGCTCTTCCACTGAGCTAGGGCTAAATTCAAACATCTTTGGCTGCACGTGATGTCTATCAACTGAGCTTGACTTTGGGGAAAATGGCGATGAGGAAGCATCTGTTTTCCTCTTCTTGCAACTGATATGATCTGCCTCTTTAGTACTCTCAAACTGCAAAGATGGGTGAGTACTGTACACAACTGAACTCAGGCTCATATTCCCATCAATATCATCATTATCCCCCTTATAACCCCTACATCTAGAATCCATTAATCCCTTGGAGGGTTTCTTCGTATCAGCTTGAGGATGGAACTTACATGAATATAATCTATGATCTTCAGCTAAATTTGGCCAAGATTCAGAAGAATTATTACAGACAGGAGAAATCTTGTGGAGAATAGTGGAATCATAAAATGGAATCATGGTTTCCTCTCTGTAGTTACCACTATTAACTGATGGAGCCAATAAGGGCTTGGAATGTGAGGGTGAAGAAGGTGAAGCAACAAAATCAGGATAAGAATTAGGTTTACTTTTTTTGTAAGCCAATCCACAAACAGGAGAAGGGTATAGGTAATCATCCAAAGAAGCAAAAGGACTTTGAACTGGCTTATGGAGTTGAGTTTCAAGGTCATGGCATAGAATTTCATTGTGGGGGCTAGAGGGTTGTTGCTTTAGTCTTGCTCTATCCCTTCTATGAACATTCATGTGGCCACCTAGAGCCTGTGCTGACCTAAACTCTCTTCTGCAAAAGCTACAAGAGTATGATCTTGGAGGCCATACGCAGCCACCAAGAGAATTAGCAGCATCTTCTGCAAAAGCTTGTTCTTCCCATGAGTCACCATAGGAAGGGTTGGTTGGTGAACTAAGACTAGAGCTCAAAGAGTACTTCCTCTTTGTCCAACATTGACCCTGTTCCATTGGAACACAAACCAAAAATATTACCCAAAACCCTTACGAAAAGAACAATATGGAGAAGAGAAAAGGGTGGATATGTATGGATGAAGAGGGTTATGCAAGTGATCCCATATTTAAGCAAGGAATTGAGAGTCACATGAGTCTACTATCTTGGGATCTTAGAGATAGGGATTGCTTGAAGGAGGTTTTTGTGTGAAAGATGAAGTGGTGGGTACTCTAACCTTTTTGGTGTGTTGTTTTGTGTTTGGTTTTCCAACGAAGTCAAAGAAGAGACACCACAATGAATAATAGTACTCACAAGTTCCCTTATTTCTGCTTTTTCTTGGTGAGGAGAAGCAAAGTAGAAGAAGCCATGAGTTTGAAAGTTACCGATGTGGGACCTCTAATCTCTTACATAACATGAGATGAGAGGTGGGCTTGGCCACTGTAGTACTGACTTAACTCAAAAAATCTGACTGCAATCTCCTCAGAGAGATCCACCAGTGTGTTGTCTTTTTTTAATATACTTGCTTTTCATTGTACAGAACATTTAATATATAGGGTTTACATCTGTACTTTTTTTAATAATACTAATAATAATTTTATGATAGTTGTAACCTTCCATAAATACATAATTTTTATCATGTGATTATAATTAATCCCATTTTATGATCCAGACAAACTCTGTTAAGGATAACTAATACAATTTTTAATGAAGGTTAATTATTAATAAAGCTAGTAAGCACTCCATCCATCCTCATTCATAGTAAAAATAATATTTCCTATCGATAGAGTTTACACCAAATATTATTTATTCAAATATCATATACTCCATTAACTAGTTACAAGCTTGGCTTCTTGAAAATTTGAAATTAATGTCAATCTCAAGAACATTGGGTAAAAATATTATTATTTTTTCTAATCTTACAAAGTTTCCTGCTATTGGGGTTAGGTTGTTTAATAATTGTTTTATGGACTGAGGTTATCTATTTTCATATTTGTTGAGTTTTTAGTTTTTAGTTTTCTATTTTCATTTAAATTCTATGTTTGATAAAACAATGTACTTGTAATCTTTAATAGAAGAATAATCTTATAGATTTTAAGAACTACATTAATATAAATAAAACTTTAACATAATTTAAAAATTTTATTTGCAAACTTTTAAAATATATTCAAATATAATTGTTCTCTTCACCATTACAATTATGATTCAAAAATTAACATCAAATTTGTTTAGCCATTAAGAGGGTACAATATTATTTTACCAACGAGTGATTGATGTATGATTCTTTTTAGTAAGAAGTTAAATTCAAATATTATATAAGAAAACACTTCGAAAAGTTAATCTTTTTCACAGCCATATGAAGGAATTCAATCAACTACCAAGAAATTACTCTTTCTATATTTTTTTATACCGTTTCCAATAAATTTGTTAGAGAAATTTGTCCGCAGACCCTAAATGGAACGAAAATTCATTGATCAGTTAGCCAAAAAAAAAGAAAAAAACTGCGTAAATGGGAAAAAGGAATTTTTTGTTCGTAGGGGACAACAAAATATTGAAAATATTCATTTCTTCAAAATAACTGTTTACTGTATCTTTTCCTTACAAGTTCACATTTTTGCTTAAATTAAAATTTAAACGTGAATTGCCTGGCATGTGAAATTCATATTTTGAAACAAAAGTATAGCGATTTCAAGAAATATGTACGTAAAAGTTATGATAATCTAGTATATTTATTCGCCCTTTTAATATGATTTAACTTTCTAAACTTACCTTATTCAACTTTTCTTCAAACAAGTTATTTAGTCTGACTTCCTTTATCAGTTTAATGTTTAATTTGTACCGTATTTTATATAAAATTGATTTTTATGTTAAAACATACTACAAAAAATATAACCTTTTGTGACAAAAAAATTAATGATAAATATAATTTTTGTCACTATTGATATATTAATTGGTACAATACTTTTATTTACCACAAATACTACTTACAATAATAACAAATTTAAAAAATGTCATAAATATTATTCAGAATAGTGACAAAATTAAAACATGTCACAATATTTATATTTAAAAATTACACATTAATGCGTATAAATTAATAATGATCATATAATATAAGATATCATATAATAATATTTTTAATTTATATTACTAAGTTTTTTTAAAACAAAAGTACTAAATTTATTCTACTTTAAAGTTGAACCTATAACCTTTTATTTAAAAAGGAAATTATAGTTTCATTCTACCATTTTACAATTATGATACTTATTTTGATATTTTATTATCTATTTAAATCTTTATACTTTTTTTTATTATGGTATTAATAATATTCACGTCAAATTTATTTTTATTGTTTCATTTTAAAATTACAATAATATTTATGTCATAAATTCATTTAAATTTATGTTCTTTTTCATAAGACACTAATATTTTGTAGTTATACAAGATATTAAATTTATTATTATTTTGTATATTAGTTCTGATTATTTTTTTTAATTTGTCACATTCAATAAAAATACAAAATATACATGTCACAAATAATTATTTATTAATATAAAATATCACATGATAAAATTATTTTTATTTTAATAAAAATATAATTGATAAAAATTTATTTAATGCGTATAAATTAATAATGATTATAACATTTGTTTTTCTTTTTTATCCATATACTTATACTTTTATACTTTTTATTATGATATTAATAAATAATATATTCACTTTAAATTAAATTTATTACTTGAATTTAACATATAAAATTTAAATTATCTAAACTATTCTCTCTGTATATATAAATATAAAAGTAAATAATAGTTATATATATATATATATATAAATGAGTGGAAATAAAAAATAAATATGATTCATTTAAATATAGATCATTGAAAAAAATATAAGTAACTAATAACAAAGTTTGTTTTCCAAAATGATATAAAACAATAATCAATTTTCATCACTATCATCTTCATCAATAATATTATTTTCTTCATTATCTGTGAAATCAATACTTGTATCATCACTTCCTTCGTTGTCGTCCTCATCAATAACTTTCGTATACATCATTGGATTTCCATTAGTTGTAGTTTGGGCTAAGTCACTTCTATCCAATGAAAACCCATGTCCATTATCTAACACATTAAATATAAATGAAATTGAGCCAATGTCTTCGTTTTTTTGACACGCCTCATTTTTATCTTCTTCCGACATATCATACCAATCTCGAGTCTTTGTTTTCACTACTACTAGCCAATTAGGGTCTTTGGTATCTTTAACATAATATACTTGTTGAGCTTGACTAGCTAAGACATATGACTCATTAGTCCTTCATTTACGTTTACTATTAACAAGAATAAATCTATATTTGTCTTCTTTATATCCTCTCCCCTTGAAATACACATCCCACCAATCACATCTAAATAAAATAACGTTATTTCTACCAGAGTAACCTAATTCAATAATATCTGTCAAGACACCAAAGTAATCTAAATTACCTATATTCTCATCACCTCTAACTAAAACTCCACTATTTTGTGATTTCAAACACATATCTCGATCCTTTATATTAAACCTCCAACTATTTATCAAATAACTTGTATATCGAAAAACAAGTGAATCTGGACCACAAGCCAAGTGGAATAATGACTCATTTATTCTTAAGTCGCCTTCTCTTTTCAAAAGCCCAACCTATTGAAAAAAAAAAAAAGATAAATGTGCTTAACCTATTTAATAATAGTCAATCAGATTTAAATAATTCTTACATATTTTTTGAACCATTGAAAAAATTCATTTTGATGTCTTTGCTCCACATTTTTTGAACCTGCTTTCTCCAATTCTTATTTATACAATCTGATCATAAAATACATAGTTATAACAAATTATATATAACTACAACAATATAAATGTGTAATTTAAGAAAATCACTTACTCAATAAAATGCGAGACTTCATCACAATTTTGGAGAACATAATTTCTTGCTTGCTCTCATTCTACTACATTTAACTCAACATATTTTTTTGCATGCAATAGTTTTCCAACTTGTAAAAAAATTTTAAACTTTGATTTATTAAACTCTTGTAAATCACCTTCATAATTACTTCCATATCTATTTACTCGTATCTCAACCCCATCCAAATATCTCGAACAAAAGTGCACACACTCTTGTGCAATATAAGCTTCAGCAATACATCCTTCTGGACGAGTCTTATTTCTTACATATGATTTGAGCCTACGAAGGTATCTTTCAATTGGATACATCCAACGATACTACACTAGGCCAGCAATCTTTGCCTCATCTACCAAGTGAATGGGCAAATGGACCATTATGTCAAAAAAGGAAGGAGGGAATATTTTTTCCAACTTACACAAGGTCAAAACTATACTTTTTTCTAGCACGTGTAAAGTGTCTAAACTCAATGTTTTAGAGCATAACTCTCTAAAAAAATAACTGAGTTCAATTAGGGCCTCACAAACTTCATTTCGAAGAACACCACGAATTGAAAGAGGGAGAAAGCGATGTAAAAATACATGGCAATCATGACATTTCATCCTATATATTTTTCCCCCTTGAACATCTATACACCGAGAAATATTGGATGAATAACCATCAGGAACCTTTAAATCAACTAGAAATTCATAAAATCCATGTTTTTCTTGAGTTGACATGATATAACATGCATATGGAAATGTATATTTTCCTTCTTCAATCATGGTGGCATGAAGCTTTGGGCGTATCCCCATATAGATAAGATTAAATCGGGAGTTTATATTGTCCTTTGTCTTTTTTTCAAGATCCATCAATGTTCCTACTATGTTATCACAAACATGTTTTTCAATATGCATGTCATTTAAATTGTGACGTAATTTTAGACATCTCCAATAAGGCAACTAAAAAAAAATACTTTTTTCTTCCAATTCTTAGGTAATTGAATTTTTCCTCGCTTCCTTTTCTTGACAAACTTACCAAACGTAACCTGTATATATTTATTATTTAATAAAAATATGAATATATAAATACTAATAAAAGAATATAATAAAATAACAAGTCAATGTATAAAGAAAGATAACAAAATAATTACAATTAACTAAAAAAATATAAATATTATTTATTTAAATATAATTAGTTAATACACTCTAATTGAATATTAATCTAATTTGTATATTTGAAATATGTCACTTCATAAACTTATGTCATAATAATAATTTTAAATATACAAATTTAGTTAATATAAGATATAACGAAAAGGAAAAATTGTTTTTATCTTTTACTTTAATTAGTTTAGATTTATATTAAAAAATATATTATTTACTATTAATATTTAAATTTAAAAATATAATTAGTTAATGCACTCTAATTAGATATTAATCTAATTTATATATTTGAAATAGGTTTTTTTATGTCATAATAATAATTTTAAATATACAAATTTAGTTAATATAAGATATAATTAACGAAAATAAAAAATTGTTTTTATCTTTTACTTTAATTAGTTTAGATTTATATTAAAAAATATATTATCTACTATTAATATTTAAATTTAAAAATATAATTAGTTAATACACTCTAATTAGATATTAACCTAATAAATATATTTGAAATATGTCATTTCATAAACTTATGTCATAATAATAATTTTAAATATATAAATTTAGTTAATATAAGATATAACGAAAAGAAAAAATTGTTTTTATTTTTTACTTTAATTAGTTTAGATTTATATTAAAAAATATATTATTTACTATTAGTATTTAAATTTAAAAATATAATTAGTTAATACACTCTAATTAGATATTAATCTAATTTATATATTTGAAACATGTTTTTTTATGTCATAATAATAATTTTAAATATACAAATTTAGTTAATATAAGATATAATTAACGAAAATAAAAAGTTTTTTTATATCTTTTACTTTAATTAGTTTAGATTTATATTAAAAAATATATTATCTACTATTAATATTTAAATTTAAAAATATAATTAGTTAATACACTCTAATCTAATTTGTATATTTGAAATATGTCATTTCATAAACTTATGTCATATAACAATTTTATAATAATAATTTTAAATATACAAATTTAGTTAATATAAGATATAACGAAAAGAAAAACTTGTTTTTATCTTTTACTTTAATTAGTTTAGATTTATATTAAAAAATATATTATCTATTATTAATATTTAAATTTAAAAATAAATTTAAATAAATAAGATAAAAATGATAAGGTATATATTTAAACATTTAATGCAATATTTTAAATCTATTTTTACTTAAGATAAAAATTTTAATATTTAAATTTAAAAAATATTTAAATATATAATAAAAAAATTAATAGTTTAAATAATATTTTTAAAAAGCATATAATAACACTAACCTAGTCAAATTATTGATATTGTTGAACTATATCATCTCTAGATAATTGTCTAGGAGCTGGACGATTTTTTTTAGTACCATCGAAAGCTTTTGCATTATTTCTCCAAGAATGATCAAGTGGCAAAAACCGACGACTTTCCATATAACAAATTTTTTTTCCATTTGGTAAACTTAAGGACCATGTATCCTCGTTATAACAAGGACATGCAAATTTATTTTTCTTTAGTACTCCATCTTGATAGATTTCCATATGTGGAAAAATTATTAATAGTCCATAAAATCGATGCATGTAATTGAAATATTTCTTTCATTGACGCGTCATAGGTCTCTACATCGATCTCCCATAGTTCTTTGAATTCATCAATCAAAGGTTGTAAATATACATCACTTGTAGACCAAGTCTAACATTACGTGAATCTGCCGCAAAATGTGGATATTGTGAGTCAAAATTCTTCCAAGCAATAGAATCAGTCGGATGTCTTATTTTTCCATCTTCATTAAAAGGCCTATCTTTGTGCCACCTCATCTCTTTAGCGGTAGTAGATGTCACATACAACTGTTGTAACCTTGGAGCTAAAGGAAAATAGCGCATAACTTTATGAGGTAACTTTTTATGTGGATCTTTATATCGGGGAGATTTACAGGTTGGACAAGAAGTTGATTTCAAATAGTCACCTCGATAAAGAATGCAGTCATTCATACAAGCATCTATTTTAGTGTAATCATGCCCAAGCTCACGAATAATTTTTTGAGCCTCAAAGTACGATTCAGGAACTTTATTTCCTTGTGGAAATGCTTTTGTTAACAAAGTAAGTATGACATCAATTGCTTTTGCACTCAAACCAAAAAGACATTTGATATTCAATAATTGAACGATAAATGATAACTTGGAGAAGTTTCTACAACCAGGATATAGTTCTTGTTCAACATCCTCTAGTAGTTTATAAAACTTAGATGTTTTTTCATTCATCGTATTATACTTTGAACTTATTGTATACCTTGTTTCCTTACTTTCTTTGGCATCTTCAACATTAATAGCACTCTCAATATCATGTAACATACTTTGAATCCCATCATTATAATTTTTCTTGTCATCATCTTCATAATATTCTTTCGCTACTTTTCCGTGAAGATCCCATATAACATAATCTCTTTTTATCCCAATTGTGATCAAGTGCTCATATATGATTCTTTTAGATTGAAATAGATTATTTTTGCACTTTTTACAGGGACATCATATTAACTTTCCTTCCTCAAGATCGGTAAATGCAAATTCAATAAAGTCTATAACTCTTTTTTCATATGAAGGTTGTGTTTTATCAGTTGTTTGCATCCAACTTTTATCTAATCCCATACCTATTAAAGAAAAATATTATACTAACAATATGAGAAATTCCACAACTAGATGTGTTAAAGTGCAAATGGAAACATATATTTAAAAAACATGAAATAAAAATTAATGAATGCTCTTACTGAGAAGAAACGTGGATAGTTCGAGGTAGGAAAACGAACTTCAAGATTTGAATAATGGTCATCAAGTTGTTGAGAAATATTGAGTAGAGATCTTCCTATAGAAGATTTTCAAAGGCAATGAAATTTAAGAGATTGATACGAGTACCTAATGAGAAAGATGAAGTGAGTACTTCCTAGATAATAAATATATAAGTTTTTGAATTTATCTTAAAATTCTTAAAGATAAGTTTGTTATTTTCATTCAGTCAGTTATAACCAAATTAATTATCATGTATATATTATTTGTAAATAATTATTTTACATATATCTTAATAGTGAATTACACATTTAAAATAAAATAAGAGAAAGACATTACTTTATTAGAAGATATATAAAAAATATATAAATCTTATTTATTAAGATTCATTATAACAACATAAATATTGGAGTATATATGGGTGGAATATATCTTTTAGATCTTAATGAATTTTAGTTTATACTCTCTACAAAGATTTTAATCATATTAAGAGATTGTGATAATTTGATTGAATAATCTTTATCTACTTTTATCATTTTTTTATTATATCAAATTATATATTTTTTATATTTAAAAAAATCAATATAATTATAATTCAATTTTTTTAAATTAAATTAATAAATTTAATTATATACTAATAAATTAATTAATATAAAATATTTTAACTTTTGCCGCTTTCATCTTTTCAGCTTTCTAAATTTTTGTCACTTTCAATTTTTTAGCTTTTCAATCTAAGTGACACCTCCACAAATTTTTTGCCGCTTTCAATTTTTCACATAGTGTGCCTTCCAATCTAACGAGATATTCAGAAATTTTTGTCTCTTTCAATTTTACATATACACTTCCAATTTAATCATTCTCAAATCTGAAACTCAATCTGACCCTGTCGTCTTACGTTGTTTCAAATAAAAAAAACTGAATGCTTGATTTTAATGCTGCAATGAAGCTCTCGTTGCACAAAATCTTCAACCACGCATTTCCTAAAATGAAGTTGGAAAAAACGCTTGATTTTGACGCTGCAGTGAAGCCCTCGTTTCACAAAATCTTCAACCACGCATACTCTAAAATGAAACAGTAAAAACGTGACTACAAAGAATCTCGCAAGGCATCGTTTCTTTGTTTGGTTCCTAAAAGCAGGTGTCTTGTAGCAGTAGAAGGATATGTGTCGCATTTCTTCTTTAATTATAATTTTATCTTCTCTTCTTATATTTGATTTTAACATGATTTAGGACTGCTTCCTCGTGTTGGACCATTTTGTTAAGATAAGAGAAGAATAACAAAAGTAATTCTTTGAATACATGTTTGGTGAGTGAGGTTTTACCCAACCCACCCATGCCCACAATAGAAAGTATAGATAGCTTGTTGTTGTCTCTCAAAACTTCAAGTCCTAATGCTTGAGCTTGTTCTAACGCTAGCTTCCTTATATAGTTTTGAGCTTGTTCTAACGCTAGCTTCCTTATATAGTTTTGTTCTGTTGCTTCACTGTTGTGTCTACAAGGTTAATCTGAATAATGAATAAATAAATATAAAATATTTTGTTTTGTCAAGATTGCACTGTTTAGCTGTGCTGATAATTGAACTCACAATTTGTGTCCCACTAATGATTTTGTTATCTAGTTCTGTATTTTGAAATGTTATCTAAAAGTATTCATCGTGGTTCATTAATATTGATCTTAGTTTTATTTTTTTATAAAATGCAAAAAGCTGTATTATTAATATATCTTAAATAGACCAAGTTAAGATGGACATTTTAAAAGATCCTATGATAATCATGTTAGTAATAATTTCATCTTAAATAATTACATGTTATATATTGACATCAAAATTTGGTTGAATTGCTTAATATACCTTAACACATTTTGTAACCAATTATATGTTATTATGGTGTAGGATTTCGGGAAAGTTACTCATGGTCAACTTGTGGTTCACTATAAACTTCAGGTAACTTCCCTACTTTTGGTGTTGACCTACTTCAACTCTTGCTTTATTGGGTGGTCTGACATAGTCATTATTAGAAATTGATTTAAATATATATATATATATATATTAATTTTGTTCTTAAGTAGTAATTAAAATATTATATTTTATTTATAAATATCTATTTAAAATGTTTATGGTGAATATATGGTTCACTTTCCAAGTGTAGACAACTTTCATACTTATAGTGTTGACCTTGGGCAACTAGTGCTTTATTGGGTCTTTCGAGTTTTGAGAATGGTATAGCCATGCATTGATTAAGTCGCAACCAAATTTCTAATAATTGCCCTAAGTTTGACATGTGAGCAAAATTTTTGTATCAAGTTATCTTCGTGAAATCATTTAAATTAGTTTCTATATTTCACACTTTTGCATGTTTAAATGCTTTATGCCACAATTTTACCCATGGGTTGTTTCGTTCTTGCATATTTATTGATCCTAAATCATGATAATGTCTATAACGTACCATAAAAATTTTAATAAATAAAAAAATAAAATATTAGATATATTTTATATGTTACTAAAGATTTTTAACAACATTTATACTTATTAATAAAAACATTTATAAACATATCACTAAATAATTTTAATAACATTTATTTAATAAAAATATAATATTTGAAAATGTTACTAAATTATTTTAATAATATTTTCTTAATAAAAGTAACACTATAAAAATATTACTAAAACTCTAGTAATTTTTTTTATATAAGGCGACAACACTTTAAAATTATTATAAAAATTCTTAATAATGTTTTTTTTAATAAGTCGCACTATAAAAATGTCACTAATATAAATAATTTATAATATTTTAACAAATATTACTATAGTATTGAATTGTTTAATAGTGAAATGTGTAAATTGTTTATATTTGTAACGTTCAACTCCTGCATTCTATACTTTTTTTAGCAAATGAACAAAATAAGCGATAAAAAGTTTAAGATTTTATTGGACAAACTAGAGCTTTAATTGTGTATCATTATTCTGTTTTGTTTCTTCTTTTGACGGAATGGTGTTATAAGATTTGTACCTATTACACTTAAAGGATTAATTAACATTTAAATTAAAACAAATTTAATTAGTTAAGCAATATCATCTAAAATGAAATACAATATAAGGGGGCCACTGTGGAGGGGAGAAGGGTGGAACGGCGAGGCCTTGTCGCGAGCGGCGTGTTTGGAAGGGGTGGAGGAAGTGGAACGAGACTGAGAGAGTGAAGAAGAGAAACGAGAACAAACGTATCAATAAGATAAATTTTATCAATTCATAGTTGTGTATAATATTTGAAAATTTTATTAAATTAAAAAAAAGTTATTATTTAGTAATGTTTAAGAAAATTATATATATATATATATATATATATATATATATTAGTTTAAATTTATTTTATTGTAACATTTGTTTATAAAATATTATAATATTATATTTATTTTGTTTATAGTGACATTTATGTAAAAACAAATTAGTATAGTAATTAAAATTTATGTAATGTAACATTTTAAATAAATGTATAGGAAATGGTGTAGTGTCTCATTATTGATCTTACAAAGACAATCCCATTTGCTTCATTCTCATTCTTGAGTTAGTTTTTTTATTTTTATTTTTTCCTTCTTTTCATTAAGAAAGAATTACAAAGATGCATTTGAGTATCTCAAATGGCATTCAAAGATGTTTACTTTGTATTTATAATTAAGGAATATTATAAATTCTTGAATCACTTCTGCTGTTTGTTTGAACCGGATTGAAGCATTTCAATACCCGTGTCGTGCATTGAATAGGTTATATATTATAACAGCTTAATAGGTAGGGTTTATTATTGATTTTGTAAAAGAAAAAGAAAAAAAGTTCTATTTTTACCACTAAATCATGATGGTGATGATACGCAAGTCATCTAGCTCACAACTACACACATTAGAATGATGGCTCATCTCTCACATTATTGTGGTTACTTGTGATGAGGTTATTATTATTAGGAGTTCAAAGATTTCTTAACTCTTAACCAAACAACTTAACCAAGTATTTGTTGAAAGCTTTAGCCAAACATAATGAAGTAAAATAAAATGAAATGGATAAAGTAATAAATAAAAGGACATGTCACCTTTAAATACACTTAAAAGGTAAGTACACTTTTTACTTACTACTTGAAAAAATTCTTCTAAGATAAACATTTAAGTTAAAATTATCAAACCCTCAAAATAATTAATTTCACTCAAAACAAACTAATTTCATATATTTCAAATGTGCTTTTTTCTCAAAGGAGGAATATTTGCATTTATGGAATTAAAAGTTGTTTAAGAAGCTTGAGTAAAAGTTAGCAAGATACCAAAACAACTAAATTGGGTTGAACTTAGTCTTATAGAAAAATATTAACAGTAACTAATGTATGGGTTGAACTTTGTCTGGTGCAAAAATGTTAAAGAGTTTTGCAACTTTCTCAGTCCAAGTAATCATGAAGAGAAGGGAGTTATAACTTTCTTAATCAAAGGTCATCATGAGGAAGTTAGATTGATAAGTAACTCTAATTATCAAGTATTTTGAATTTAACTTATGAAACTTAATCACATTATTTTAGTACGTTAAAAGTGTCTAGAACTATTTAGAGTGAGTATTTCAAGCAAATTTTATTTAAGGTATTCAAGAAATATTTTGAAAATATTCTTTTAAAGAATTTTTTTTAGATCCAACCAGTTTTAAAATAATGAAAAATCTTATTTTTAGAGAAGGGGTTTTCAAATTTAATTTTCTGTATTTTAATATTTCTCTTTTTTTTTTTTTTTTTCCTTCTTTTTTCTTTTTTTTTTTTTTTTTTTTTTTTTTTTTTTTTTTTTTTTTTTTCCCGCATCTTCCCTTGAATTTCCATGTCCTGTTTCTTTTTATTTTTTCATCAAATCTTCTAATATGGTTGATGTTCTTTTGAGATCGTTCACACATTCACAACTATGTCATTGCCAACCACGGAACAAATGTCTTCTTCAGTTTTATTTTTTTCTTATCAGCATGTGTCTTCTTCAGTGTGTGTTAGTGAATTTGTTGTGTTTAAGAATTACCCATCATGAAATTCTATAATAATTAAATTAGTTTTAAATTACTTAAAAATACCACTAGTTATGTTTCATTGCTAGTTGTTATTGAAAATGAATTCATCGATTATTTTCTCCTTTTATTAGCCATAATAGAAAAGACATATACCTGCTTCATACAATATAATTATTCTTCATAATCAAGCAGCTCGATCTCTATTTTATTACAACAATAGTACTACAGTGTCCTGTTTTGGCAAGAAATGATGCTTAAACTGTCTTATTGTTCATTGCCAATAAGGCTCTTATTTCTCTTTTGGGAGAAGACTTGTGTAAGATTTAAAAGTCAATTGAAGTCAAGATATTTCATTAATAGGAGATTACTGAATATTTATATATATATATATATATATATATATATATATATATATATATATATATATATATATATATATATATATATATATTAGTATGTGATAATTATGCAGGTTTAGTTTTTTAATTTTCAATTAGGTTATTTATATATAGCAAATGTGTTATTTTGGTAATTGAAATTCCAATTGTGTCTATTAGATCTTTTAAATATCATAATTGTTTGATTTAATTTTTTTATCAATTAAAATTTGTTGATGTTAATTAAATAAGCATATGACATATGAAGTATTAAAACTATACCATTAAGACACTTGAAAGACTCTTTACTAACAGAATTAGATCATGGGACTAAATTCATATATATATTTTTTATATTTGGAAAACTTGATTCATACAATTGAAATTTGAAGGATTAAAAAATCACATATAAACAAAATTGAAACTAATAAAAAAAATAGAAATCGTGAGATATAATGTACGTCATACTGGATGAACTAGGCTGAATTCCCTCTTCTAAATTTATTCATTACTTTTTATTATAATAGTTTTCTGAGTGTCTTGGAAACAAGCATCTTTTTAATTATTTGTAGTGACAGATTATACAGAAATAATTAATATTCTCTTGAAGGAATATCCTCTTTTTTTTTAATCAATTTTGGCTTAAAGTATTGACCACTGTCCATATGGTATATATCTTACCCTCTTAACAGGGAGGAAGCATGCAATATGAAGAAATAATGTGGGTAGGGTCGTTATCTTAATTAATTAAATATAACTTATCATTGATTTAATAAAACAATGCAAAGACAAGTTTAGGTGCAACTAGAACCTTTTTTAAGAGAAACTGATACTTTATTATAACGCAACTTTGCTTTGATAGGGTTACTTTTAGTAAACGTTAGCATGCCATGCAAAAAGACAACTTTTAAACACAAGTATTCCAAGAACCAAAACTGACCAACTTCTTAATCAATATTCTTAACATCTCATGGTTATAATTAATAATTCACTCAAACGTGATCTTTACACTATTGTAAAAGTTTGTTTGGATAAAATTTTTTGGAGATACTTTTATGACAGGAAAAAATAAATTTCTTATAAAGTAAAATTATCATATAGATAAATATAAAAATTTAAAATGATTATATAAAAGTTTAGGTATAAACTAATTTTAATTTATGAAGAAATTTATTTTGTTTTATTAAAAATATCTGTGAAAAAATATATAATTTAGATATCCATGTTGGCTAGTTTAGAAAAACCAAACCTGTATTTGCACAGTAGTAATAAGATTAGTGGATTGAATAAAAAAGGTGGGTTTTGTTCAACTGAACTATAATCCAAACACAAGTTTGTCCAATATAACGTTCTTTTCATATGATGTAGTGTCTGAATTGACTTATCCAGGTAAGAAAATTCGACTCACGTGTACTATGAAGGATTTGTTCGAATTAATAGCCATTAAATCATTTAAGAAAAACTAGCATTTGAGAAGAAGAATATGGTTTAAATAAGGTTTTTTTTCCCATTTTGATATAATTTTTTATATTAATATTCAAAATGGATAAAAAAATATTTATTTACTAAAATAGGAAAATTCTACCAGCTAGATAAACATGATTTTAAACTAATCAAACAAAAGTGATATGTTAATGATTTTAATTAAAGATATTAATTAAAATTATTTTTCTTTCTGTAATTATTTTTTAATTATTTGGTACTATGTTTGTTATGCTTTAACAATTAACAAAAAAATTAATAATAATAATTACATAAAAATAATTAAAAAATCATTTTTGAATAATGAAATTAATATATCCACGTTTTTTTTATCATCTACTTCAAATCAATCAATGATACTATACTATGTTGAGGTAATTACAAAAACCTCTACTAGTGATACGAAAGTTAAGGTGAAAGTTTAAACTATAATCCAATGCTACAACTATGATCTAAGATATGAGGATAGTTGTGTTACAAATTGGAAAGCTATAATGTATTTCAAGTTTTGTTAAGGAATGTATATACAATAGAGTCAAAGTTAGGTGCATCTTAAATAAGGTTTTGTCATTCAGAATTATAATTTTGGTATTAATTCATGTCATGAGTTTACGATAGATAATTTTAGTTTAGTTATCCTTTATGTTGGTGCATGAACTATGGGTTGTTGTTAGACTTAAGTCATGAGACTATACTAAAAGTTGGGGAAAACTAACACAGTCCAAATGATGTTATACTTGTGGGTTAAAAGTTGTTTCACAAACGTAGTAAGAATTGGGTATACCACTAAGGTTCAATAGTGTGTGCTTTTGTGTGTTTTACGCAATTGGTTAGAGGAGATAGAAAATACAAAAATAGTATGAAGGACAAAGATTGAAATTTAGCTAGAATTCATTAGTGGTCATATAAGTCAAAGCTAAAACAAAGGAAGAACTATGTGAAGATCTGAAATTTTGACAAATGGATTATAATATATACTGTTGATATGTTATAGGTTAGATCAGTTTTGAAGATTGTATATTAAGGATCATATGCAAAACAATAGTTGTGCATAGTGTGCAACAATTAAATCATCAAATGCTTTCAATCATTATTTATTGCTAAGCATAATCTATTTTATTTTGAAAGATATCATTGAATATTCTCTATCATATATATATATTCCTTTTGGTTTAGATTAAGAACCTTTTAATATTTGGTTGTATAGACCTAGCAGTTTAATGTTTTAATCTTAAATATATTTTCTTTGCATATAAATAGACTTTGTATATGGATTAGCATCTCAAATGTCATATATATATATATATATATATATATATATATATATATATATTGACCTTAAATGATCCTTTTTTATGAATACATATTAGTTGAAGTAGGAAAATAAATTAGTCTCACTTAGAGTAGTATGATTAGTATTTTAAGTAACTGTTTGACATCTTATTTAACATAAGTTTGAAAGTTTGATTATTTGGAATATAAGTTTGAAGGTTTGATCATTTGAAATGAAACTCTAACATCACAAAGATCTAATCTCGTATTGAGAAGAATGGATCCATTTCAACAATTTTTTTCACATAATGATTAAGAAAATAGAATATGCAGAAAGAAATCTCAAAAGATGAAGAAAACACCATAATCAAAATTAACAAGGCAAAGACACCACAATCAAGATTGTAAGTTAAAAAAGATTCATTATTAAATTGAAAATTAAAACATAAGAATTAACAAATTATATTAACAAACTTAGAGATAATTTCTCTCACAAAACTAATTAACATTTCAATTTAACAAAATATATCTTGTAAGAATCTATAAAAAGTCTTTTATACTATGGACCTAATACTTCCATTCACTAAATAGGCTCATCCAGTAAGCCTTCTAAGAAAAACTAATGGAAACCAATTTCTAAAAGATCTTTAATTATAAAAATTTATAGAAAACAAATACATGGTCGGTTAATGCAATTGTAGTTGGTTGATATTTGATGAATCCAACTCAAGTTGAAGATTGTGAATACTTGTTTATTAGTATGTGTATTAGGTAGTTTATCCTTTACTATATGTGTTTGATCTAAAAAAACACAAGGAAGTTTTTAATAGGTTGAATGTTGAATGTTAAATATTATCAATTAATTTCATGTAAAACTCATCGATTTAGTTGAAGTTTTAATCGATTGAAACAGATACTATACAAATTTCATAAATAATTGTCCTTCTCAGTTTCGAGATATCATTTTTTAAAATTGTTTTAAGAAATAAAAGAGTTTTTCAGTGCACTTACAATTTCTGAAAGCAAGAGTCAATCTTGGAGGATTTCTTGAACTTTTCACGGATCATTGGTTGAGCTTACTAAGTTTTTTATCATTTGTTATGTGTAGAGAGTTTTTCTAATATCTCTTGAACTTGTAGTTTCATTTGATTTCAGAGTACATGGTTCCATAATTATTTTTTGTTCTTTCAGGTTTTCATATTTGTAATTAGATAGGGTTTCTAGTTATATAGGTGTAGTAGGTTCTCGTGGGGTGAAAAAATGATTTATTGGTATCTCTTGTGTAATTGTAATGTTTAAACATTTGGTTTTAGTGGAATATTTATTGGTGTCACAAAGAAATTGGATGTAGTTATTGAAAAAGAGTGAATCAATATAAATTTGTGTTTGCATTTCTCTTTACTCTTAATCTAATTACCTAGTATAAGCGCTATAAAAAATACTACTTGAATTGAAATAAAATCTTACTGCATATTGGACTTAATTGTTTTTCTACAGTTTTGATAATACATAGTGATAACAAATTAATTGATTGTTTTATTTGTTTGAATTTAAATTCAATTCTTTTGTATACTTTTATCATCTAATATACCTTCATCGTTTAATATACATCCTAATCATCTAACATACATCTTAATCGTCTAATACATTTTAAATTCTTCAGTTAATTGATTTCATAGAAATAATCATTTTTAGTTTCTACATTTACAAAAAAAAAAAAAAAATCAATTCACTTCCCTCTTGAACTTGGACAATATTGTTTTCATGGTCCAATATAAAAATTACAAAATATCAAATCCAAATTACAAGGAAAGAAATAAAAAGTATAAAAATTCTAAATTTGTATTTGACCCCTTCATGTACTCATCATAACATTTTAGTAAAAATCATGTGGTTGTTATTCAAGACAACTATAAAGTGCTTCAAGTGGGACATTAGATCTACGTTGCTTTGAGCTTAGTTAAAGTGCTTTAAGCAAATGCACGAAGTTCCTTCATTTGCAGTGAATATTTTACACTAACAGGAACATTTGTTTTTATAATCATTTAAGCATAGCATTAAGTTGGTTTAATCATGGGATATAAGTCACTTAAGCGAGTTATTAAAATAGCTTAAGCAAATAATACATATGCTTACTCATCAATATTAGCACTATATGAAAACAAGCAATTAGCTATCAAAAGATGTGTGGGCTGTGTGACCCACGGAAGAAGCGTGGGCCAAACCCACTCTACCACACAGAAACCCACACATATGAAAAAAAGAAGTTTCAAATAAAAAATAAATTCAGTTTACGAGGGCTAGACCCACACAACTCGTAAAAAAATATAAAAGAAATAAAAAATCACATAGTGGTGTAGCAAAATATGTGTGGGTTGGACCCACGAATAATGGAAAAAAATATAAAATAGAGTATGTGTGGGCTAGACCCACGTAGAAAGCGAAAACAATAAAAGAAATAAAATAAAAAGAATATGCATGGGCTAGACCCATACATAATGAAAATAAAATAAAATAGAAAATAAATGCATTATGTGTGGGCTAGACCCATGCATAATGCAAAAAAAAATTATAAAAATTTAATTATATGTAGTGCTCGCTGGACCCATGCAAAACGTAAAAAAAATAAAAAAAACAAGCGGGGACAGACCCAAACACCAAAATATTATTTATAATTAATTAATTGTAAGCAACATGGTGTGATGGTTAAGTATATTGAATTAATAAGTATAATAATAATTGTAACATGACAGAAAAACTCTTATTATTTGATGGTTAAGGATTATGTCTAGTGATAATAATAATAATAATATTTTTTTATATCATGAGCGGGGGGCTTCTTCCATTTTTGTGTGGGTCAGACCCATACAAAGCCACAACTATTTTTGTCCAGTTCATGGCCTATTTCAAGTTACTTTCAAGGTTTTAGCGTTCATTGCCTAGAATACGCTTTATCGACTCAATAGCTAATTGGGCTTTTGTATCTTTGCGTGGGTTTTTGGCCCACGCTAAAACTAGTATTTTTTATAATGTAAAATGAAGCAAATTGTTAATCAATATTAAAATGAAATAAATTACAATCATAACAATATTTTACATGCATATGAATTGTTTTTGTATGGAATAATTAATATTTATCGAAATACAATTATAATAATATTATAAGGGAATAAATATATAAAAAATTCATCGTTAGAGTGATCATTATTATGTTGTTCTTTTACATGATAAAGAGATCTTATTTGAACCATAGAAGGTAGTACTGAGGGGGTGACTAAGTGAAAAATTTAGCACAAATTGTGTTATTTGCTTTTTAAAGTAATAAAACTTTTCTTTTTTAACAATTAGCATATCCTTTAACCTCTTATTTTATTTAGATAACTTGGATACAAGGTGCATCATTTATTCAAATTTACCTTATGTGATGACATTAAAGAACATGAAGAAGAAGAAAGTTTTCATTTTTCACATTTTTATCCAAGGCCATAAACTCATTCTCTTTTGTCCATTCAAATGAAAACATATAGATGTTATCATTAGATGGATGACTAACGTGATCCTTTGATATGTCTTGTGATGAGTATGGTGAAAATGTTTTTTGTAGTCATCCTGGAAATTTAAAAGTGAGATTCAATAGTAAATGAGGCATAATTATGCATACGAGGCAAACCTATGCATATGAAATAATAATTAAAAGTCTTAAGTAGTATAGAAATTATCTAATTTATAACAATTTCTTTGAGCCTCAATGGGCACTTATACATTAGTTTTAACAATTTTATAGGTCTTTCGGAAAAGATACCAACTAATAAAATAAGACAAGATGACTGGGGTGAAGTTATATGCGCATCGCATTCAAGGTACAAAACACACCATGGTAAACTCGTTGAAATGTAGTCGTACATGAGAATCTGTAAAGAGACACACATACATATAAAAAAAAAACTTTACCATGACCTTCTGGGTCATGGCTGATAACATATATTTTTATCATATTTTTACCATGAAATCAACTCTATAAAATTGAACCCTACTTATTTCCTTATTTTATGAGATTTTTATTAATAAATTGATTACTTTAGTTGCCCTGGGCGCAAGTTGGATCCTGGGCCTTACAAAAGAGAGTCGAGCCCGATGCCACTTAAGTTCATTCGGGTGCGAACGTCATTCCAAAAATCTATTTATTGAGTGTATGTGGTAGGGTTTAGACACACAAAGCCAAAGGAGAAAAAGATTCAGCCTTGGACGATAACTTTAGGGTTTTTTTGTGTAATCTTCTTCTTTTACTGTTCATCTTGTAAGTTTAGGGTTCTCACATCTATGAGGAACTAAAAGCATTGTTGTTGGGGTAAGGTGTAACCTACCAAACACTCATGAAATCAATATTGTGTTTATGTATATGTCTTTTTCTTTCAATATCAGTATTTCAATTTTGCGCTTAATGTTTGTTGTGTTGGGTCATGACTTGACACTTTGATTCTAAAAGTATTTAGAAATATTGTTAGTAATCAAGATGTGAATTGGAACACCTAATAAAGCCTACATCTAGACATAGAGCATGATTCATTTATTGTCTTAAACCCTTGTAACTAAAGCAAGTCTTTTTTTATATAATTGATCAAAAGATTGATGGTTAATAGGAAAACTTAGGTTCATTCACCTAAGACATTAAGGTTTGAGTATTATTGTGGGTTGATATTGATATTAGTTAGGAAAAGAGGGCAATTGTTTTTGTGCATGAGAGGGAGGTATGGCGAAGTCTAACCCTAGCAATGTTCATATTATTACAAAATTAACCTTATTCTGCCATCTCATATTTGACACAATTATAAAAGTATTTAATTTGTTTTGCATAATTTATTTTCTCCCACAACCCATATAAACTATGGAATTGTTCTTTGGTCTAATTTTATTATAATTGTAATTATTGTGTATTGCATAAGTTCTTTGAGAGAGAATGATATATTTATTACTGGCTACATGAACGACTGGTGCACTAGTTATTGAACGCAAAAAGTGTTAACAATGAAACACGTTATATCTGGCTACGCAATGTTCCAAGGTCAATTCGCCCTCCACGACATTCTTGGCAAGCATGGACATGCTTACCGCATGCAATTCAACCATAGACGACCACCTATACTTGGAGAATTGGCGAGTCACATCAAGACTCGTCCACTCATATCTCGTTCTACGTAGAATATCACTTTCGACAATCTCTGCCACTAGGTTCACGACCCTATTAGACTCGTTTACCCCGAGCACACTTGCCTCTAAACCCGATGTCCCCCCTATCATGCCAATTGACTCCCAAAATCCCCCAAAGAGACACTACCTGCAAAATTAGAAAAACTAGATAGAAAGGGCATGATTACCTTGATGAACAAATGCTCTATACCTAGTCGTTATTGAACTTCTTGGACGTTGGGTATCAATCAACTACAATACACGTGGTCCCAACAAGAGAGGGCACCCTTATCACGACCCCTTGTTTCCCAACCGTCAGATCCCACTACCATAGATCCCTAAGAAAACTTATGTTAGCCCCCTAATCCCTTTTCAAACCTCGAGCTTGGAGTCAATATACGAGAGGAGTCGAGGACATCTTGGCCTACAATTTGAGAACAAAACTAAAGAAAGTGCAAAATTTTCTTTCAAACACAACCAAACCCTCTATTAAACAAAGTCACACTTGTGTATCAACTTGTTAGCAAGATCATCTCTAATGTCATAGCCTCTCGAGCTTGGTGGGCTAGTGTACAGGAAGTGCTAAGAATCGTTCGGCCAAAGAGTCACTCAGACCAATATGTGATCACTACAAGGGCTCGACCAATACAAAACCCACTACCAAAAATAACCAATAAAGATTAAATACTATTTGTTGTCAAATTTGACTCCATCAAAACCATACCACTAACCTCTATAAATAAGCAAGGAGTCCCAAGTAAAATATACATGTTTATTCTCACTTATAAGAGTTTTGACATCTGAATACTTTAACAACGAAGAACCTTTTGTAGGCACCACTCCATTGATGAAAACAAGAATAAAAAACTGAACACTCTAACCCAAAGATTATAGCAAGACAAGCAATCATCCGAAACCCTTTCCAAACTCTGACAAAAACAATGTATATATATATATATATA
>Ga0209489_104367_pt1 | contig 26163 bp, 15 predicted proteins | sample SiratrowhiteBW_FD_187527 | JGI IMG/M metagenome (GOLD analysis project Ga0209489, IMG submission 187527) | Root nodule microbial communities of legume samples collected from California, USA - Siratro white BW (SPAdes) (version 2) | ecosystem: Host-associated > Plants > Roots > Nodule | place... | reverse complement strand
TATATATATATATATATATATACACATGTGGATTAAAAACATCAGAAACACCCCACCAATAACATAACATACCCTTTAAACAAGGCAGATAATAAATAGGTACTGCCATATTTGTCTCTGTTGGTTACCATCCTTCCCACCACAATTATAAATATACTTTAGTTCTTAAAACTTTCTTCCTCGTTGATTATTATAAGGAATGCATGCAGCATATTTTGACTTTTGTTTCGTCTTCACAAGTAATTAGCATAGAATTTGATGCGTCTCATAATATTATAATAAACAATGTTTGCACCATGTTCCCTAATGTTTTATGCTTCTTAATCTGCTACATCCAACAAAATGCTTCACAAAATATACCAAAACCCTACCTATATTCCATTCATTCAAAAATCTCACCTTATCATCATAACGACACGTGTAACTTCCTGATAATCTTAATAAATAAATATCACACACACGCACATTTATATATATAATTTATAAAAAAAATTATTGAAAAGATTAATTACGATATTCTGATAAGTAAATAAGAATACTTATTTTATCCTTGATCTAAATTCGATATTTTTAAAACATGATACTTTTGATTTTTGTTGATGAAAAACGTGTGAAGTTCATAAAGGAAATTGGGCACGCAAAGTGGAATAAGAAGGCCCAGCAATATCATAAACTCTCTTTTATGTGTTGTGTGACCACAAAAGGAAGAGAAGTAGACGTCGTTTCTCTTTTATATTCCTTTTGTTATGGCCCATTCCTCCGTCATTTGATTTTTTGGGGCACCCCTACATGGATGTGACGCCCCATCAAATTTTAACTCTTCATTAATTGCAATACCCCATCTTATTTATGTCATTAACAACAATATATACAATTTTCATACTCTAAATACTTATTCACCACCTTTTATTTTTCACTATCTTTTCATTCTTTCTTATATATTGTTTCCTCCCCTTAATCGTGCAACATTTTTCTTTTCTTTTTCTTTTAAATTTTTGTTCTCTCCTTTAATATAACTTTTAAAGTCTCACTTTATTCTCATATTTTTCATGATCTAATTTCATCTATCAAAATTGTTAAGTTGAGAATCATTTTTACTCAATCAGCTTCAAATCACATTAAGTATCTAAGTGAGTGAGCAAAATTAAACATATATATTATAAAAGAATTTAATATGTAATAGTGTTAGAAAATAAATAAATAAATTTCACAATGTTATTCTGATTAGAAAGAGTAGAGGAATGGGAAGAAAAGAGAAAAGAAGAGGGGACAAAATGTACGACACATATTAATGTAATAGAAAAGAAAACACATATAATTGAAATGACAAGTTGGAGCAGTCAGTGGCCGAGCTGGCAATGCCAAGGAGCATAGAACCTACATGAAGGCTCATGGGATCACCATATTTATTTCTCTCCCAAATAAAATCATCTTTTCAAATTCCAAAATTGTTTTCTCTCAATATAAAACATTAATGTAATATTTATCAAGTGGATTATTGGATAAAATGAGTGCCAAGGTACACATGAGAACGGGGTCCCCACATTTGATGGTTAAATGTTAGTGATAACACTTAAGTGAGTAATTAATATGCAACCTCTATGGCAAAAAGAATGTATGCTACTTCCACCACCTTTCTCACTGTCAAAACCTTTTCAACTTTCACAACCTCTAATATCACCAACATAAGTACAATGGATTCAATATCCTTTTAATATCTCTCACTATACAAAATTTCTTCCACTTTCCTTTGATCTTCCATTTTTAGAAATGTAAGTATGCGTCTTGTTCTCGACAAAAAGAATACATTTCGGTTATAAGGTTCATTAACTCCATTCATGGACCCATCAACTAACATAGCCTATAACCTACCAAAAATTAGGTTTAACATAAATACAAACATCTCACCCTATTCATGGCTATTTACACTTCAACTTTGGCATTAAACCAAGACAAAGTATAAAAAAATGATAACAAATCTTACAAAATGAAAATACTGTTCTCCAACAAATGAAATACTTCCCAAATTTTTCCTACCATTATCCATTTCCCATTTATCAGTCTCACCTATATTAACATCCATTGATGAAGAAAACAAGTTATTTTTCTATGTATCACTTTTTATTCCAATAACAGAAATCACTATTCATGTCAAGAAACCAGTTGGAAGGAACTGATTTCTCAACATTCATTTTCGTTCTTTAAAAATTCTTTATGAAATCATTTATTGGGTAACAGATTTCTCCTCTAAGTTCTTTTTTTTTAAAAAAAAAAGTGTTAATAGTTTACTTTTTGCTAATTAAAAATTGTTTATTTGTAAAATTAATAATATTTATGTTTATTTGTTTTTTATAATATTAAGAAAAAAAGGAGCCAGGAAAACACGTATCCCAAAATTTATATTCCGTATCTTAAAGGAAAAGAACAGAGACAAATGAATAAAGACAAGTCTCAGCAGCAGTGAAAATTTTGTTGAAAGTAAGAACTACAATTGCAACTCCCATAAACATTTTCACTGCATAAGAGTGAGATATCTTTTCGTTCTATAATGTGCTTTTGTCTTTTACGTAAATTACACCAATAATTCTTTTTATTTTTTCGATAACAAACAGTATCATATATACACTTTTATTTTTATTCGTAGTTTTATTTTCTCATTACAAAATAACGTCCAAATTCTCTCATTTTTTTTTCTTTTTCTCTTATTCTTAGTCCCCATTTCCTTCTGTTAACTACAAAAGTTAAACTTGAGAAAGGATGTGCCCATAAGCACTTTATTTTCCTCTTTATTCTCTTCAAATAAAATAACAAGTTGTTCCCTCCTTCTCTTCCCTTTACTCATTTGAAATTTGAAACCTCTCCTTTTTCTCCTTTAGACCTATTTATGTAAACATGGACGTAATAAGATTATACATGCAATGGTTGAAGTTACGAACCTGAAAAATTATCCACAAATTTTAACGTGAATAAATATTATATTCGATACCTCACCCATACTCTCTCCCATCTCACACATATTATATTCTTATATTTCCTTGGATGTTGTTTAGATATGTTTTGACTAACATGTTGTACTTTAAATTGTTTTTTATTTATTTTGGCAACCTTTATAGTTAATGTTATTATTTAAGTATTATGTTTTATTAGATTGCAAGAGGAAAAATAGATTTAAATATGCTACTCTTTTAAAAGAGATAAATTCGAAATGGTGAGATTTAAATTAATTTGCAACAATCCCAAAGGTGTGCTCGTTACCTTATTGGTGCCGACAACTTGCATATCATAGAAATCATAGAACATATCTTGTTCAAAGATTCTAAAACCGTGATCATAATAATAATAATAATATCATCCATATCCACTCACAAAAAAAGTGTTCTTTGTCGTTTAGTTGGGTGTGTGGATTCACTACTTTAATCACTTTTCTATTGCCACTCTCCAATGCTACTATTACAAACACGTTATAAATCTTACTCACTATATATAAATTTAAAAGAATTAGTATTATATCTTTATCATTTAATCTAAAGTTTTCTCTTAAAAATAATATACAATTTTTTTTATTCAAAACGGGTCGAACAAATTAGAAAAATCATCTCTCACGCAACATAATCATCGTCGCACAATTAAATCTCACTCGATAACAAAAAATGAACGATAACAGAAACTAATTTTAATGGAAATAAAATCCAAACACATTTTGAGTTTGAAGATGTTTCGAACAGTGAGGATTAAGGGTGCCGAGATAAAAGAGATAAGAAAAAACTAATTTTATGGTATCAAACCAGAATAAATTTATCAAGACTAGATGAAATGCAATCAAAGATAAGATAGTTGTTAAAGGCCGTTTTATTTACCTTGTAAAATACTGTGTTTAATATGTATGAAAGAAGAAACTATTTTCCTTTTAAGACTTAAATATATTTTTGATTTCTCATTCGACACACTTATTCTTTTAGTTTCTTAAAAAATGTCAATCCTTCAAGGAATATAATATTTTTATTTATCTAAAATATCGTCAAGAATATGTAATCTCTTAAAAGAAAAAATTATGCAAACTTAAAGAAACCAATTACATTTCTGAGAGAAAATATTACATAAACATAATCTAGCCAACACAATAATTTCTATATTTCCTTATTTATCCAATCAATTTTATTTGTTAGAAACTAAATATGCATCTCATTTCTCGTAAAATGTCAGAGATTTTATAAAAATAAATAAAGAGCAAAAGTAGTACATACTTTATTTCATAACAAAACTGTTTTTCTAGAACTAATTTTTTAAATTAAGAAAAACTAAAAAAGGTTCAGAAACCCAGGAATAGAAACTCATTCAAAAAATATTTAAAAAATCATTAAAAATGAGTGGTACTTGCATGTTACGTTGCATCAAAGTGTAGAAAGAAGGGTCTGACAAGAGTTTGAGAGTAGGGAGTAGGGACCTATATTTTGACAAAAAGTTGTTTCCTTTTATATTCATAAATTTGCTTTTTTATGTATGGCACTTCACAATAATTGATCTCTCATAATGTCACACTATATTTAAGTTAAGATTACGTTAAGAGATATCTGTCAAATATTACATTGGGAAGATAATTTACATGCTGATTTAAGTTCTATTACGAAAATTTCTACAACAAGATTGTTGCTATATATTTTAATGTGTTATCATAGATATATACCTAGCCTAAAAATATTAAATATATTCCATTAAGTAATTTTAATAATTTTGAAAACAGGTGTTGGATAAATTCGAAAGTTGAATACTTAAACTAAGACGATGGCACAGTGGTTACATGGCTTTGTACCCTCTTTAATGGCGATGGTTCTCTCTTACTTTAGCATTTAATGAAGCTATATATGCTAGATAATCTTGCATGCATGAACTTGCTTGTTCGTAATTAGTTGATAATAAAAGCAATTTAAACTTTGAAAGCACTTCTTCTCACTCGTTCTCTCATTTATTAATATCTTTCTTTTACTCTTTTTTGTCCAATTTCGGTTTCTTAATTATATATTCGAATTCTTAATTTTTCTAATCAATTGATTGATGGTCTTAATGTTACTCGTAATGTTTGTAAAAGTTCATTACAAAATACATGCTATTGATGATTATATTTTGTTAACGTTAAGGTCTTCTAAACACATTACTATTGTTCGTGACATATGTAAAGAATCAAATATGGCTAGCAATCGATGAAAATAACATCCATTGGTTTTCAAAGTAGCATGTGATGAAATGTGTTATGATAATTGATTTTTTGGGAGAAAGATAAAAAGAGAAAAACAGAAATACAAAATAAAATAAACAACAGAGAAAAAAAAGAGAAAATAGACAAGGATATTATAATATATTTAACTTGCCATAATCTTGAAAAAGACTCTTTGAAATCATACGCTGTTTATTAAATTATGAGTGAAGTGTTTGCAAAGAGGCATAGTTATTAAAGACGGCTTTGAAACACACCAATAAAAACGATTGAAGTGTTTAAAATTGACGATTAAGTAACGATTACATGTAATGCATTCATACTATGGAAAGGAAATTTGTTCGACATGTTAAATCAGGGTTAATTCGATACGTTAACTCAATACGATTTTTTTTCATTAAATCCAAGAAGAAAACATAAAATTAACAACTATAAGATAAGGTTTATTAGAAACATATTAGATAACAATATTTGGAAAACTATATGTGTATGGATAAAATTTTCTATTGATTTTAAAATAGAATCAATTTAAATAAATTCATACATATAAGTTCACTAGAAAACATTATTTTATCCAAAATTAAATTTAAAATTTTAGCTAATACATAAATTAATTTAAAAAACTTTAGGAAAACTACTTTTACGCGTCTCCGTCTTTAAGAATACCTATTTTTTACTCTAAAAACATCTTTAGTGTTAAATTTTTGATAAAAATTTTGAAGAGATACACAAGATCTCTGACATAAGAAATGAGTTCTTTTATAATAATTTTTAATATTTCTCAAACAACAAAAAGTACCATATTTTTAATTTTGTTTTACTACAAGAAACTAATTAAGATTTTAAAGTGAGATTGTAAAAATGGGATGAAATGTTCTATCCTATTGAGATTGAGGAACCTACCAACAAGTATCCTAAGGTAAGGTAAGATCTTGCATCAAAGATGTTTGTAAGAACCTTATGAGTTCACAACTTAATATTTTTTTATATGATTCTTGTCAGGTATACATGTTTTTAAGAAAGAAAAAAAAATATTTTCTTTTATTTTTATGATCCAAAATTTTACTTAAGAATCATCATATTAAACTTTATCTTCTCTCAATATACTTTAAAAGAAATCTTACATCAACTAGATTTAACTTATCATTACCCGAACATAATTTATAAATCTTACAAATATATGTAGTTTATTAAGTTATTAAAAATTATAATAATAACATATACACGTTAGAAAATATTAATATATACAATATTATGGTTAGTGATGTATGATGTTTTTGTAAGAGAGTTTCTTAAAAATTTTACATCAATTAGAAAATATTAATATATACAATATTATGGTTAGTGATATATGATGTTTTTGTAAGAGAGTTTCTTGAAGATTTTCCATTAGTTAGATATAAAATTTTTTAATAATTTATATATCGTAGGTTAAAAATAATTTGTTTATAAGAAATTAATTTGAAAGTCAATTTTGGTAGAATAGAGATGAATCAACCGAGTTTATCATCTCATTTAGAGAATAAAATCAATAAACATAATTATAGAGATTAAGTAAGAAGAAGTTATGGCAATAATAAAGTCTATTATATATCATGGACGAATGAATAATAAACTGATTCAATGTTCTCTCCATGTATATAACTACTGTTCCAATAACTTTTTAGATGCATTCAGAATTAACTTGATCATTGAAGTGTTTTGCAAATATCTTCTCCTTCAAGTTAAAAAGATAAAGATAAATAAAATATCCAAATACATGATAAGTAGCGAATTTCACTTTTATTGTATTTTACTTTAGTAATAAGAGTTTATAATTAGATGCAACAGATTTATAAGATTAAATTAAGTTTAGGCTTTAGGGTAAAATTAAGTTTAAACTTAATTCTTAAAAGATGTAAGTATGTTGGTCTGGGGTAAGATGATGATTTAGAAGAGTGATTAGATTTGAGGGAAAGGAAAGATTAAACGAGGTAGCGTTGGAATGAAAAAAGGAAGTGGATAACGCAGGCCATGCCTGAGAGTAGAGAAGCACAGGGAATGAGAGTGAAAGATTTTGGAATATGTTGAGAATAAAAATAGGAGAAGGAGAAGCAAGTTGGTCTCTTCCAATCTAGATTTGTCTGAAAGTCAGAACACACTAAATAGGGCTCAACCTAAAGCCAAGTCGCCCATAATTCTTTTGTCCCATACACCCCACCATTAATTCAACCCCTTCTCTTCTCTTCTCTTCTCTTCTCACTTCTCTTCTAACTCTTCCACACACAAACATGAAGATCCAGTGTGATGTCTGTGACAAAGCCCAAGCCTCACTCTTCTGCCCTGCAGACGAAGCTGCTCTTTGCCGTAGCTGCGATCGCACCATTCACCACGCCAACAAGCTTGCAACCAAACACCCTCGCTTCTCTCTCATCTTCCCCACCTCCAAAGACTACCCTCTTTGTGATATCTGCCAAGTACCTCTCTTCCACTTTCCATAACCCTCTTCTTCACTATCTAACACATACACATTATTATTCAAACTAAACAACCCCACTTCACAAGTTCCATCTTTAGAAACCAAACTTCACTTTTCTATCTCAATTTTCTTACTTTTTCAGATATTAGTTTCTGGGTCTCCTTTTTTCTTACAAAAATAGCTTCTTTTAACAGGAGAAGCGTGCATATCTATTTTGCCAAGAAGACAGGGCGTTGCTGTGCAGGGAATGTGACCTTCCAATACACAGAGCGAATGAGCTTACTCAGAAGCATAACAGGTTTCTTCTCACGGGTGTGAAGCTCTCGGCCACTTCCATGGATTCTGCTTCCTCTTCCACCAATTGCACCGATACACCCACTGCTTCTGAAGGAAAAAACCCTCGATCTAGAATCAACAGACCCAGATCAGTTTCCCATGAAAATCTCAGCTCTTCTTGCAAGGCTGAGGACAACGTGGGCAGTGACACTGGGTCGGTTTCAACCAGCAGCATTTCTGAGTATTTGATTGAGACAATACCCGGTTACTGTTTCGAAGAACTCCTTGATGGTTCATTTGCACCTAATGGTTTCTGTAAGGTTTGCTTTACACCTTATAATAATAATATGATACAAAGTATAAATTGTTTTTTTCTTCCGAGGTTTTGTGTAACAACTTTGAACCGCGTTTGTTGTTGCTGTTGTTTTGTCGATGTGGTCGCAGGAGCAGAAGAACCATGATCATCGTTGGGCGTTTGAGGAGCAAGATCTAGTTCAAGTTAGGACGTGTTTGGTTGGAGTTAAGGAAATTCCAAATGGGGGGTGTTATGGTTGTGCCGTTCCTTTTAAAACTAGTCATGGATTGATAAAAAAATGTAGACCAACTACTTGTAAAAATCTGTTGGAAAATATCTTCCATGGTTTTGTTATCTGCATTTCTTTTTGGGTTCTGTGCTTGCATTCTTTTTATAAACTTACTTTTCATTCCACACTCCGAAGTCCCTCTTGAGTGTTTTTTATTGTTATTATTATTTTGATTTGGCTGATTAGTATAATATTTTTTTGGGTCCATACTTTTATTAATATGAACATGAATTCATTGAAGAGCACAACAGAATAGCATGCTCCACTTTCTCAAACTGGAAGTGGGCTAACATTTTTTTATATGACTTGTAACTTTTATGCGTATAAAAAATGTTGTTAATGAATTATGAATCTTTAAAGCTATGGAGTATTTCCGTAACATGGCCATCAAATTGTAATAATTCGTAGTCAATGCTATTAAAAAACAAGAACAACCGACAGTTTTTGCCTAGTTGTAATGAGAAGGTGATTGATCGTGATGGATAGCAGGATTTTTCAAGCTGTTAATTTCGTCACCTTGGGGATATTGAGAGAACGACTTCACGCAAGCTTCTAAACCTAACATGGGGGTTGGTACACGGGCCATTTCTCTTTGATTTTCATTACAACTGTATTTTTCATACAATTATTTTTTAATATTTCACATCATTAAGATGCTTAGTTAAATTAAGTTCAACCTCAAATTTTACACCAATGTTTTATTAAAACAGAGAGACTAACTCTTTCTACTAGTTCTGTTGGAAGAAACATGTTTGACGCTCACAAAGATAAAGAGAGAGGAGAATAAATTGATGGATATTACATATTGATAGTAAAGGGTGTTTGTACATTATTTCTCTTATGAATTAGCAAGTTTAATTCCCAATAATATGTTGTGGATTTAACTTCTACTAAGTAATTTGTTATGCTTATTTATTATTCTTCTATTTCCTTCTAAAAATATTTTCCTTGTAAGATGCACATTGTGTTTGAATATCAAGAAAAAGAGGAAAAAAAAATGAGAGAAAATTTTGAAACTTAAATCGAAAGAAAAAAAAAGTAAAATTGCAAATAATTCAAAAATAAAGTCGGTCAAATCATTAACTTTAGATAAAAATTAATCAAAGATTTAATTAGTATTAGTATTTACTTATTTTATTATTTGCTAATTCTTTTAATTAAATTATCATTTGTTAATTTAGTGTAATGATAATTAAAGTGTTTTTTTTTTTTTGGGTGTGAATTGAGTTTTGAATCTTGCCAGAGAAAAAATCATTTTTTTTTACCGGATCCTTACTTTTTTTACTATATTTCAAAGTTTACTTTAGACCTAAATATATGTTGGACTGACTCTTAGTAAAAGAAAATAGTATTTTAATTTTTGTTTTCACTTTATTCTCTTTCTTCCATATTTTTTTTTTCCAAAACAAGCAAAAGAAAAAATATATTTATTAATATTTTCTTTGTTATATATTTTTCCTCCCAATTAAGCATACCACACAAGTCATCTCTTTAAAAATTTGATACCGAACTTATTTATTCTTAATAAATTATAAGATAAAGTTTACCAAACATGTTTCTACCTTATTTCATAAAGTTTCCTAAAGTTTATGATATAGATTCTTATATGATGAGAGTTTAATACTAATTAAACTGCGTATTTAAACACTCTGGATATTATTTAAACACACTTTCCTGAATGCCCATCTAAGTTTTACCCAACCTGAAGAGGAAGATGTCAGCGACGCAAATGTCATGCTTTGGTTTTCTTTAAACAAGACTATAATCATAGTTTCCTTCGATACCGGGTGCATAAGGTTTCATATTAATGTCAATTACCTCAACGAAAATCAAGGTTTAAACAGACTCCAGCAGTGCTTTTTTGCTTCGTAGAATGATATAAACTTGTTAAGATGACATGTTCCATATAATTGAAGAAGTCATTTTATTTTTATTTTTATTTTTTAAAAAATAAAGATTATGGAAACCTTACCCTCGAATGAAATTAATTTCCCACTAGAACAATTCCCATGCAGATGCCCAACGTTAAACATAACTACGATTTATATGCCTACAATTGAATCAAAACGGAAGTCAAGAACATCACCTCTTGGGTATTATTGTTAATTAAGAAAGTGCATCAAACGAAGTTTATTCAGTTAAATATGCTCACCAAGTTATTATAAAAAAAATTAAAATGGTAAACATAAACAGTGATTACATTTAAATTAATCCTCAATTTTGTCACATAAATGGTAACGTCAATTTGGTTGGCAAAATAATGACTTTTTTACATAACATTTATTTAGCACCAAATCTCATTAAATAGTATTTCTTTTTGAATTGTTTGACGTCAAAACGGAGTCATTTATTAAGTAAATCAAATTAAGCAATACAATTATATATAGCTAAATCAAAATTTAACTTCGATGTTGAGGCCGAGGAAGTGAATGCTCTAGCTACAAAACTATGTATCCTTTTTTTCTTAAACAAATGTTATCTTATTTCACTTTTTAAAATATTCCGTTTTTAAAAACTATTAAACATTTTCCTCGGCGACCTCTAGAAATGACCAAAAGTGGCAACTGAGGATTGAATTTAGTTAATTAGAGCTACCCAAATAAATCACGGTTTCATTTTTTTTTTTAATGAAGACACTTTCTAAAATAAATAATAAAAAAAAAACGCAACAAAACATGATCTACAGCACCATTTACCAAGTGAGGCTATGATTTCTAAAGCTTGACTCTCTATTCACAAACACTTGTCGCTAAACATCACTAATGGACCCATGCCCATCAGTCTCGAATTGGTTATTGGAAGCAACCACCCTCTCCAAGGAGATCACCCCACGCCTAGACCTAACCATGTAAAAAACAACTCTATAATAACTTGCCTATTCTCTTCGTATATATACTTTCCTTTATGATCCTACACATTACTAATGCACAAGTTATTAGTAAAATTTTTCTCATGTATCTTTATCAAATTCTTATCTTTAATTCAAGTGCAAATTAATTTTTATTTTATTTCTTTTGATTTGTTTACTTTTACAAATATTTATAGAAAAGTTCGACTGGTCCTGGCATCCCATTAAATATGGGTATCGGACTGATAGATAATGTGTATGAAAAAACGATTGCAGTGAAGCCGGAGAACCAAAAAAAAGACCTCACTGCTCTTACACTCAGTAATGGACTAACAGGATGAGCAAAAGAATTCTGCTGGATTTCATAAAACAAAGGTATAGTGCATATGTACTTCAGCAGTGCTGTTTACACCTCTTTCCTTTTTACATTCTTTCTCCACACCCCTTTGCCTCCCCTATTATACAGTTCCCATGGGGTAGTATAAAAGAAAGAAAATATTGATATACCTTTTAAACGGCTTTACGTACAGGCAAACTAATAAAAGAATTGCACCCATTATAGCATGGAGTATATTAACTCAATGGGATAGAGTCCTGCAAAGATTAGAAAACCGAAAATGGAAATAGTTAATATTTTACACATTTTAATGGAGTTCACAAAACTATTGTAAGATAATGACAGGACCTCTGTTATGTAAAAGCAAAAATCCTATCTGTAATATTTGTGCGGCATATTGGACACTCAGAACAAGCAAGTGAACAAGATTTACACACTGCAAGATCAAACGAGAAGCTATAAGGATTTTTGACAAAAATGGGTAAACGCAAAGGAAAATCTCCAAAAAAAATTACACTAACAGGCAAGATAGGAAAAGACTTACAGCAAAAATGTCGGCATGGAAGCAGAATTGCTGCAGTTGGAGATTCAAAACATACTTTACAAACGTGGGAATTGGCGTCGCCATTCCCAAGGTACTTGAGCTCTTTTTCCTTCATTTCTTGCATGCGCGCCTGAAATCATAAATTGTACCAACATTATTAACATAACTCATCAAAGTCTCAGCAATGGGTTGCATAACAAATTTTAGGAAGTGTCTCTCAAATGATGTCTACGTGCACTAAGAATAAAATTAACATTGAATTACTGTTCATATAATCATTTTTATTCGATAACTTTTATGATTATAATTTGCTTTCTTTTAGTGACATGGAATACCCAAATTAAAGAGAACTATGAATAGTAGTCATAGATAATTTAAAAGTGCAAAAGCTAACAGAGAACGTATTTGAATAATTTCTCCTTCAACCCTTACAGTAAAATTTATTCAAACAATATCCCAGTTTCACGATGAAGGTCCAATACATTGATGATTAACTAAAATAAATGTGGTTAACTAAGTAAGATACATAAAGTCGTTCATGGCAAATCGCAATTTAAATACATAGAAATCTCATTGCTTTTTATAATTCGACGTTTGCAAGAGATTATTTTTATTTGGCTTTCTTGTTACTATCAATATGATATATGATTAAAAGAATTTAGTTATTTTGTTATATATAAAATTTCAGACAAATATTTTTTGTCAGTTTTGTATGTCTCCCTACATAAGATTGGGCATACTTCATGCGCTGTTTCGGTGTATTTTCAACAAAAGAATAGAAGTATGATAGTGCTCATTTAAACTTGCTACTCTAAAGTAATAGAAGGAATAAGTTGTAACTCCTAATCTAATTTATGCTAATCACTCTATAGACACGAAAGAGATATACATTAACGAGAATGATCTATATCAAAACAGTACATACAAGTTCAGTTACCAAAAATAATATTGAAGTTTAAACTGATAAATTATAAATAGATAAAATCATTGGGTCAGTATTTTTTTTTTTATCAAAATCAAATTTCCCATTATTCACGGTCTTTGGCTGATAAAAAAATGGTCTTTATTCTTTCTTTTCCTTATTCCCGACCTAACTCAATAATTTAAAAAATAACCGAAAATCAATTCAAAATTTTCTAAGAAGAAAAATATAAATAATTGCATAATTACCTTGAGGCGAACAACCAATGGCTCTTCTTTGGGAATTTCATCATCTGGTTTTGGTGCATCAAAAAGCTGCTCCTTGGGAACTATATTACTTTCAATGTCATTAATTTTTGTATCATTTATGTGTGCTGCACCATCATTTTTTTTATCCATGTTCGATTCTGGAACAGCATCCCCTTCTTTTTTCAACTTGGCAACAAGGATCCACATATTTGCTAGATCATTCTCCAAGGCCTCTTCTCTTTTCTTGGCCTCTTCAGCTTTTTTCCTGTACTGTTCCTCCACAAATTCCTTCTCGGCTAATGCAGCCTCCAGAGCTGCCTCTCGTTGTTTCCTAGCCTGTAGTTCCATCTTCAAATCATCAGCATCAAGACTCCATGACTCAAAATCATCAACAACAGCTCCTGAAATTTCATTAGCACGGCTAGAAATCCTCCCCTTCCTTCCAGATCTTGCTTCACTGAACTTGCGGTTAACACCATTAACTGTTTGCACAACAGCACTACGAGAGTTGACCAGATCTCGCGTAGCCATCAGTTCCTTTTCTAACTTTGCATTCTGCAATGAAAGTTTTGTCACTTCCCCAGCCAAATTTTTCAGTTCCACAGCAGCAGCAGAGGCCAGTTCTTTGGCATAAGAAGCTTCTTCAGAGAGTTTCTGATTCTGCACACGCAACCCACTATTCTCTTCTGACATGTGAACTTGCTCTAGTTTTAGTTTTTCATTTTCAATTTCCTGAAAATAGTGAAGAGAAATGTCAATTTAGTACAGAATGAAACTCTGAAGCCTTAAATTACTATAAATATTAATTTTAACACGTAATTTCATAAATAAGTACTGGGCAAAGGCAGAGGAAGTATTTTTGCAAGCAGGGAATACAAAATCATATAAAAGAAGGAAAAAAAAACCAACAAAATCAAGTAAATAGAATCAAAAGCATATCAAATATTCAACTATACTACTAGAGAAGCAACAAATTAAGTTACCTGGGATTGTATTTTCTTTTTCAATTCATCAGCGTGTTCTCTTGATGCACACTGTTCAGAAGACATTAACAATGGACCACTAGTAACTGTCGCAAGTTGCTGCTCTAGCTGCTTCACCTTTTCTAGCAACTCTCGGTTTTCAGAACACTGTTAATAAAAGAAAAATCGAAAGAGGGAAATGTCAATACAGAAACTTGTATACTGAAGAAGTTTCCATCATCCTTAATTTCAGGGAGGGAAAACAAAAAGAAAGGAATGGCATAAGGATCAAAGTAGACTTGCTTTGCTTAAAAGTGAAAAGAAAATAAATTAAAAGCAAGTACCTTATCATTTAGCTGTTCCTGAAGGACACGGTTGTCTGCCGATTTTAGCTACAGATATTACAAATTAAATTTTAGTGAGTGGCCATTTTTTATAACGGATTATATTATGCTAAAACTATAATGCAATTGTCAAATACTCGGGGAAGGGGGGCACAATTTTGGAAACAAAATTACAGCTCAATAACACCCAAACAAACTGAAGTACTACTCACCTCCAACTCAAAGGCCTTTTCATTACATTGAGTCATTAACCTTGTCACTGTCTGTCACAACACCCATAAAGAAAAAGTATAAATGAGCTTTATCATACCATTTACATAAATATCCAGGCTTCAAATCTATATTTATTAATTTCAATACCAATATCACTAACCTGCTGCATTTCAACTAGTGATGAATTAGCCATTGGAGAATCTCCAGTCTCAATTTCATTTAATCTTTGATCTAACACATTCATTTGCTTCCTTTTTTCTTGGATTTCACGTTCCAAGTTCTCAATCTGTAATTGAGACAGCATTTGGCAAGCATTTCAGTTAGGAATGAAGACGGTAACTTCTGTTAATATTTTATCACTCGCTTAAAAATAGCACGTCAAGTACTACTAAGGATTACAGCGAAATGTGTGAGGGGAATCAAATCAATACCACAGTAATGTTTGCCATCAGTTAACACATCAAACAAACTTGACTGACATTATTGGAACGTGCATTTGGAGACATCATTATTGACGAATATAAAAATATTAGAGAGAAAGTTACTGACTATTAATTTCCTAGTGTTTTTATACCAACACATTTCAACTTTGAAACAAAGCAGAATACCTGAGTTTTGGAGCCTTCAGGGTCATTTACAGATTGTTCCATCAACCGCTTCAGAGTGCTGGTACTTAAAGCAACATCTCCAGCTAGCATTTTGACTTGTTCAACAAGAAGATCCTTCTGATCAGACGCTGTCATCCCACCCTACAATCCAACTAGCAGTCCCGAGTCACAATTTTAATAAAGCATACAGCAACAAACTACTTAAATAATGAGTGCATAAATAAGAAAGGAAAAGGTAAAAGAAGTTTAGGACACATTCAATCAAGGCCAAAGCTGTGGAGATCATCGGCCTAAGGAAGCATGGGAAGCATGCTTCTATTATCAGCTTGGATAGAGGCAAGAAGAGCATCAAAACATGACCTAGGTGATGCAAGTGGAGATGATTCTAGATCCTTGCGAAGATTGGGTGCCAAATTAGAAAGGCAAGGGAAGTGTGACCAATTTTTTAATTTTCAAAAATTTGTCTTAGAATTAGAGAGGAAGCATTCAAATTAGTGATAGAACCAAAGCCGAATTTTTATATCTTGTTTAAAATTCCAAAGTACCACCCAGAAGCAAGAATGTTATAGATCCTTTGGCTTTGGGACATCCCCCTCTATATATAAGAGTCTTGTCTCATTGTATTACAGCTTTTGAATGAATAGAATTTTTTGGTGAAATTATGAGTGTGCTTTCTCTCCTTGAGTTATATCTTGAAGTTCTTAGGAATTCAAGTGGTGATTCTTCCTCTCACTAATGTTAAGTCAAACTCAAGTGGTGTGTTCTTCACTTCTTATCTTGCTCCATCTTTTATCTTTGACTTGCTTCAATTTCTGGCACCTTTATGTTCTTATGTTTTCATGTTATTCATTTATTCCTATGTTTTATTGAATTTATGACTCAAAGCTTTAACATGAATATTCTCATATGTAACAAAGCAAAAAGAAGATTCATTCCTTTGGTTCCATTGCAAATTACATTATAGTATGTGAATAGCCACTTTTGTGGAAGATCATCCTTCCATACTCTTAGAGGTTCCATCATCAAAGGAACCAAAATGAAATATAACAGTCTAGACAATAATGGCTTTGAATTTTGTGATAAGCGCATGAATTGTGTTATTCTGTATCATCAAATTCGTAAATGAATGATTTATTTATTGAATTTGCTTTTTCCTTCACCAATTTTTATCAGAGAAGTCGAAAAGGAACCGAAGAAGCACTGCCAAGTTCACCCTATTTGGTTATTCGAATTTCGATTACTTTATTTTCGTTTTATTCGGGTATCATGTTCGGTTATGTGGTTACTCTGTTTTCATTCTTCTAAAACAAAAACCACCTTACTATGCGTGCATTACTTTGCTAAATATTATAGTTAACTTGTTTTGCCAAGTTATAGTTTAAAACTACATTGAGCAGAATATAGATCATTTAAATGATATACACACACATACATCAAGTTATTTTTCATTGTCTCTAAATACTACTATGCAAGTTACGACTCACAACAACTCAAAAATTGACTTGCCAATATAGTGATTTTTTATAACCACCCGCTTAATTACTTTGGATCCACCACCATTTCACTGCCTCTAGTAATGTCATTCTTTGATCTTAAGTAACTCAATTGAAGGAGGTATCTTGCACCAAGGTCTGGCTAAGTTGCAACTGTGATTGCAGTCCTAGTTAGATAAATGCCCTCCCTAGGATAAATTAGCATGCATGTACACGCCTCCATCACTCGGGGCATTGACATCAGCAAAAGGGAAAAAAAGATGGCCCTAGAAATATGCATTTTTAAATTAATGATCTCATCCTAATACCACATCATCTATCTGAGAAATTTATATAAAACCATAAATTGAGGTCTGATAAAAAGTAACACATTGTTACAGAGAAGTTTTATGAGTTTACCACTGTCAATTTTGTTCTACTGATCAGTTCACCAGCTTGCGTTGATTCAGTAATAGAACTGCTAGCTGGGGAGAACTCTTCATTCCACCTACTAGAAGATCTTTTATGTCTACCGTCATGAAACATATCAGATGACACTGCCGAAGTATCTTTCTGACTCTCATTTTCAATCAACACACCATCAGGCAAGGCATCAAATTTCTGAAAAAAAAAAAAAAAAATACACGTTTTACAGTGTTTGCCACCTTGTCCAAAAAGTCACATAATGCAAGTTTAATTTTAACATAAGAGGGACATTCAGGAATGGTTTACATATCCAACAAGGAATTATTTACTAAATTAGTGACAGAAGAAACACAATCACAGGAAATGAAAATTGAAAAAGAAATTAAAAAATTTGCTCTAATTAACATAAGGATGAGCTCACATCATCCTCGCCAACAGAATGACTTCGCTGATGGTTGGGAACATCACTTAGATATCCAGGAATTGCATTCTTTGACGAAACCAGGATGAGTTTGGTTAGCCTCTGGATCCTACTCATAAGAGCTGCTTTGGCTTCCTCCTCTTCTTCCAATCTTGATTGCATTTTCACTTGACCTTCTTCCAGCTACGCATATAACAGTACAAATAAATTAGAAAAGCAAAGATGGTTACAAATCACAGAAAGCACGTGTGCAAAGTAACAACCAACAATGGAAATGAATATCAGCAAAGCTAAAAACCTTTTGCTTTAAGGTCAAAATTTCCTCATGATTGACACCAACTACCATCCCCTTCTTTAGTTGATCAAGTTCAAGTTTGAGGACAGAAATTTCTCTCTGGTATTTCTTAATTAGAGATTTCTCATCAATAATCTGTTAGCAAATAATTCCACAATGAATAAGCAACCTTTCATGCTTGTAGGCATAATTCAATAGATAATCACTAGCTTCAGCCAACCTTATTGCGCGAAGCATATATTTCTACTCTTTTTGCCCTGCTGGCAAACTTCAAGGTATTATGAGTTTCCTCCATATTGCTGGATGCAGGAGTTACTGTGCATATAAGCTGAAATTTCACATTGCAAGAAATTTTAATGCGGTGCCTCTACACAAAAAACCTAACATTGCAGGGACTAAATGCAAGAAAGAAACCAGAATACCCATACCTTACTAAAGAACCACATTCAAATACAATAATAACTATACAGAATAAAACAGACAGAAAAATATACTTAAACCATATAATAATTGAAAACGCTGTGTAGAACCCAGAACTCACTGAAACATGCCCATGTCCACTAAGAGATGATTGCAAGAGGCGGGTCAGCTTTGAATCTCTATAAGGAACATGAGATGCCTTCCCCTCGCTCAATTTTCCGATAACCTTCCATGAAATCACAAAATCAAGATTAAACTTAAGATTCCCCATCCACCCCCAAAAACATTACAAAAAAAAATGTGCGTGATTTCATCTACTCCAGGCACTGCTAGTCTACCTGCTATGCAGGACTGTTCTTTGAAAGTTGTTCTAGGTCTAGCGTAACAGCTACATGTTTTTTATCAACATATAACAGAATTGGATATGGTAATAAAATAATTTCTGTTTGCTTCATTACCCAATAAAACTTTCAAAAATGAATTCCTTTTAACCAGTTATGAGCATATCTTTTAACTAAAATATTGCAAGTCATACAACTAGTCAGCTCAAGTACAAACAAATTGTCACAACTTCTCCCTCGTAAAAACAGAAATTATAAATAGTGATTTGAAGTACAAAAATAAAGCATAACTAACTACTACATTGACAAACACAAATTTTGTAACACCTACAGTTCCAAGTGTCAGAAGACTTTTGTTGATGTAGGATCCTTCCTTTCTTCTTAATCCAGTTGTTTCAGTTTTTGAGCTCTCAGATCCAGCCAAATCAATCAAGTTCTGAAGAAGAAAACAAGAAAAAAATAAGTTGAACAAAAATATCCAATAAGTATAAACAGGGAAATATTTTGGGAAGCCATAAATAATTTTTACGTACTAGCTGAGAGAAGATGACTCCATCATAATCATCACCATGAGCACTGCTCTCTATCATCTGCGAATGTATTGGATAACTATAAAAATCGAGCTAGGTTGGTTTTTTTTTTTTCTTTCAAAAAATAGTAATAATAAACAGCGGGCCTGAATGGGTCCATGACCAACAAAAAGCCAAAATACATGTAATCATTAAACATATTTTTAAGCAATAATCAATCAGCTTTTAAGAAGTATGCCTTATTGAAACTACAAAGCCTCAGGCCTGATTCAGTTATTCTTTATACAATTGCAGCAACTACCATATCAAGCATGCTTACCAGTGTAAATATTGTGTGACTCCGGCTGCTAAAGAGATTAAAGTTGTTTGATCCAACATGACGATGCTCTGCCGTGTGAAAATTAAAAAGAAAAACTTGTTAAAGAATGTTTTTCAACCAACCATTAGTCAAGATTCTGGTAATATATAACATACAATCTTAAAAACAAATGGGCAGAATCGTGCCACTATCATTCTCAACATAACTACCTTCTCCAGCAGCAATAAAGGAAAGTGCATGTCCAGGAGATAGAACAACTTCTTCCTTTATACCCTCCACATAAGTTCCCTGGAAAACAAACCATCATAAAAAGTAAAGTACGTTCCAGATAGACTATAGAAAGAAAGCATACCCTATCAAGTTCAAATTTAACAATAACTTCCTAAATTTCTTTGAATTACAAATGCTGTCACTTTATTTCTTTAATGGAAACTATAACACATGATTCCAACTTAGAAGTGAATCTTTTAATATACAAACACAAAACAACAAAAACATAAATATTCTTACATGATAATGATCACGATTACATTGTAAGTGTAGAAAAAAAAAAGTGGAAAAATAATAATACTCAAATATCAGAATTCACCATGGAACCAATTTAGTATCAACAACTGCACCAAGGTAGTTTTACTTTTAGATTAAAAGTTCATATATAATTACATGAACTCCATTCCAAGATGACTAGAAATATCAGTATTCATGTATAAAAAGCCAAACGAAAACAGATTAAGAGACTCGCCATTTACAGATAGATTAAAAATAGTGAACCAAGTACTCTAAACAGAATTCAATTGAGAAGAAATAGTAAGATTCAAAACCTGAGCATCTTCTCTAACTCGTAAATTTTGGCCAGTTGGATCAAGTAGATCATTTATCACCTGATATTAAGAAGAAACAACCAAAATATTTTCATCATACCAAACACTAAAACACAAACAATATAACAAGCAAGAAGGTGACAATCAATGCCACTTACCGAGAGGCAGGATAAAAAATTTAAGGCAAGACAATAAGTGTTACTGTACAAGGGTTAAACTGTGTTTAGCACAAAATGATGGAACAAGGGCTGTTTTGTCATTTACCTCGTTGTATATTTCTAGATATGACACTCGGAGTAAGAATTCTCTTCCTGGGGTCTGCAGTAAATATATAGTTAGGCACCCCAAGCAAAATGAGAGTAAAATAAAATTAAGATGGAATATTTTGGTAATCAACTCAAGTCAAGTTAAAAAGGCAACCATAAACTATTATGAATCAGAACCTAGAGGTCAAGTATCCTTGCATGTAATCCTTTGAAAGTAACTAAAAGGAGCACCAAGATGATCATGTAGAGAATAAAACAAGAGAGTGAAACACTATCGACAAAAGATACAGCCGCCACACATGATCTCAAAGCATAAACCATAATGAACAACAATAGCATGATGCTGGATATGTGATTTAAACAATCAAAAACTACTGAGCTAGGAAAATAATCTTACATCTTGGATCATACTGAAAACATCCTTTATAGCCAGCGGTATAATACCAGGTGAATTTTGATCTCCCTGTACATTATTATTGAAAACAAAATCAGAGCTTAGAGACATAACTGGAGAGATCATGTCTACTCAGAAAAGTATAAATTAGAAAATGCAGTTCAAAGGCATAAAGTACTTTGAAACCAAAGCAAGAAACATGACAATGTAAAATGGGGTAAGAACTACAATTTAATCAAGCATTGGCAAGCTAAAGCAAGCTACAACCAAATTTAAAACTTCTGTAGTGGACATGCTAATAGGATCATTATATAAATGGCTGCTGCTTACAACATGTAAGCATAACATGTTACCATCCTTTGTATGCCTGATATAAAATGCATATAAGGAGCAGTATACCCAAGAAGATTTCTTATTGTTACTTTTGCATTAAGGACATAGTAGATCAGATCATGGTAACAAACTTTCAGAGAGACCAAGTTACTTGATAATATCATGTTTTCTACAATTCAACAAGTGGGAGCGAAATTGACAGTCCCAACGTAAGGCTATGTTAAATAGGTAGCAAGAATATGCTATCAAAACTGCATTTACTGGATGGAAATAAACAGTTTCAATGCGCATTAATGTATGTGATTTTCACAACTAAATCGCATTAGCATACAAAACTCCCTATACTTTGCTCAGTACTTGTAATGTAATCTTTATATGTGTGTGTGCACACATACCTTTTTAACTTGAACTGAATCATACTTTCAGATATACATTGTCAGCACTGCCAATATGAAATTTTCCAATTGCCACCGAAAATGATCCTAACCCTAAAAGTTGTTTCATGCGTAATTGATTGTGCTACATCAGTCATACAAGTGACACCACCCAGAAAATAATCTTCTGAGAAATTATTCTTCTTAGATTTTATCTCAAAACCAATAGGGGTTAAGTCAAGTTGTGCAACAGATATATAAACCACACTTCTAGAATTGAGGCAAGCAATATGGAACTTCTCAACAATCCTTAGCGACCGTAATATCTAAGAAAAGCTGGAACAATATTGCGGTCTATATCTTTTACAAAAAAAAAAGTATACGAAGTCAATGTTTACACATAGTACATATCATGGCATATGTGCTGCTGTGTTAAAAAATATAAACCAATACAACATCCCTAACTTGCTAACACGGACCTAGTCTGACAATAACCAACTCTAAGAAAAAGAAAATCTGTAAAATATGGATGACACGCAAGTTGCAAATTTGCAACACGGTGATTGACGAAAGGCGATACATGAAAAATGGATTTTCAGCACAAAACGTAAAATGAAAACAAAAAGGAAAATCAAATAAGTAATTTAAAAAATGACACTTACATGCATAGTGTGTGTCTTACCACTACTTGTCACTCCATATGCAAACACAGTTCCTGCAATATTCAGAAAAAAATCATCTTCAATGAACCAAAAATAATTAATGAACAACAAAGAAGAAGATGACTTCCAAATTTAACAGAATCCACTTTTCACTCTAACACTATACCAGAATACAATTAACCAGTTCCACCTAGTAATTCAAGTAGACACTAAACCAGTATACAACCATAATAGTTTTCCTCAATCCATTGAAATGACTTGATAGTACCAAAATTAGCCTCTGTTCGCTTTACATTGTTATTTCGTATCAAATCCAAAATTAACACTCCATACCGTTGACGCCCTCCATGGCAGCCTTCACCACAGGTTTTGCCGCTACTTCATACACTTCGTCAGAATTGGTATGTGGTCCAAAAACTCTATCTGCCACAAATTAAAACACAGTTCTAAATTTAGCATCCACAGTTTCTCCGCTTACATCAAAGTCAAAGTCAATTTTCCAGTAGAAGCCTCATTGACTGATAAAAAATCAATCAACACGAATGACCACAACAACACAAGAGGAAGACAATAAACAATACCAAATGCATAGGCAGTAGCTAGATTATACTCGTTTCTGACAATCTTTTCGCCATCCGCATACCACGCGATCTCGTCCCCTCTCTGATACTCCCTTTCACTGCAACCAAACCATTCAGTGAGAGAAATTCAATCTCAGATAAAACAAACTTTAAAATCGAACGATTCAATCGCGCAGCGAATGGATCTGAAACCACAACCTCAGATCTAAGCATTACCTCAACGGCCTAAACCGAATCGTGACCGAAATGCTATCGCCGGACCTCGACGAATCCACCGGCTCCGCAATCAGGTCCTCCTCTCCGAACGCCACCGGAGAACGGCCGGCGTAACCTCGAGAGCCGTTGTACGTTGACTCGCTGCGACCTCGACTCGGAGTCATGGATCGGCCACCGGAGTTGAAAAACGACGACGTAGAGGACGAGCCGGAGCGAGGCATTAACCTTCCGTTAGTGAAGGAAGAGGAGGAAGAAGTGGATGAATAAGGAGTGGAAGGTTTACGATATGAAAACGGCGAGCTACTCCTTCCGCGTGAGGAAGAAGCCATTGAGTTCACTCTCGCCGAGTAGAAAGCAGCGACGCAGCGAGCGAGAAGGAGCGAGGGGAAGAGAATGTGTCAGAATTCTCACATGACTATCCAAAGAAAAGCGATCAAAATTTGGTTCTCTTGGCTTTTCATTTTCTTTTCTTCGTTGCTTCCTTTAGACGGTTAAGGATATTATTGTACGAGACAAAGAGAGGGAAACACGCAAGCACGAAGGAGCTAGGAGACGCAGATTGTTTCGTCTTGTTTAGTACAGAGGAACTAGCTCTAGCCGTGAGTGAGGATGAGTGGGAGCAGAGAAAACGGAGAAGATGCTCATCGTCACTAGTTCAAAAAAATTTAATTTCCTTTTTTTAATATTTTTTTTAGTTTGAATCAGAAGAGTTTAAATTTTAATTTTTTTTATTACGAAATGGAATATAAATTGGATTTTTCATTTAATTTTACCAGGGACAATAATGAAGTGGGTGAAATCAAAGGGTTTAAATTGAATTAAAGTGTTTGGAAGGACCCGCGCCGCGCACGATAAAATCGCGTGCTGACGAAATGGCTTTCAAAAATAAGACACGAAGTTGAGCGGGAATAACTGCGGGCGCCGATCGCCAATAATTTCCTTTCATTCCATCATCAATAATAAGACAAAATTGTAGTTTTATTTTATAATAATTATTTTACACATTTTTTTCATTGTAAAATAGTGAATCATATGCCACACCCAGTGAGGGAATCTACTCAAATAAGACTTTTTGTTTAATCTTTTAAGCATATTACTAAATCAACTATTCGAAAGTAAGCTTTAATGTAATGGCTCCTTCTATAATGTTTGAATAAGATTGTTTTGGTTTTATATATGTTTGATTTTTATAAAAAAAAAAAGACTGAGATAAGTAAAATAAAACTCTAGTCATGCAATTTTAATTAACAACAATAAAATTTTGTCTAGCTATACTTATTTTATTTTTAAACGGAAAATAACTCATTGATTTATGACAAATTAATAATACAGAGATAATTGACTACTTTGTTTGAATTAAACTGACATCTAATTTTTTTTTCCTGACATATTTTAGTTCATTATGTTTTTTTTTAATTTCTGGTCTTTTATATTTTGAGAAGGTATTAAATTAAGTTGGTCAACAATTTATATTTTAAAATAAATGGTTGTTAAAAACTAATTTTAAAATAGTAGACTTTTTGATCACCATAGTTTTTTATTGCAAGTTTGAAGGTTGTAGAATAAGAACAATAAGACGACCACGTAAAGAAAAAGAGAGGTAAAAGAAGTGGAAGAAAAAGATCAAAATAAAAATAAAAAGAGAGATCAAAATAATATATTTTTTATTTATTTACTTATATAATATATTATTTTAGAGAAACTCAACTCTGATTATTTTTCAAAACAACTGTTATAAGTAGTCTGTTAATACTAATCAATGTATTTCTTAAAAAACATCAACATCAAGTTGTGTAATAAATGGGGCTTGTTAACATTAATGAATGCACTATAAGTAGTAAAGGTTCTGAATTTTCAAAACGAGTATGTAATAAACGGAGTTGTTAACATTAAACAACCAATTAATGTATCGCAGTAAAAGATTTTGAAATTTCGATTCTACATTTTTTGGGCATTATGGTAATTTGTCATGTTTGAACCCAAAATGAACTCACAGTGGAAGGAGAAAGAGATGTTCCGTTGGCTTCTGGTTGCTGGCGTTACGTTGCTGTGCTGGCAAAACCACAAAATGCTCAAACACAAAAGAAAGAGAGACTTTGACCAGGAAAAAAATAATTTAATAATGAGTGGTTATTAGAGTTAGAGTTAAAAAAATAAATAAGGGACTCTAAAAGTAGACAAAAATATTAAGGAATAATGACCAAAGAGGGAAGAAATTAAGAACAATTGTAACGTCAAGGTAGACAATAACATAAAAAAATTGAAAATTTGTAAGAATTAAAATCTCTGGTTGACTAATTGGTTAAGAGTAAAACAATTTGGATCCAAAAACAAGTTATGAGAGTATTACAACGTAATCCAGACTTACCTGCAAACAAACATCTATTCCCATTATCCGTATTAAAATTCTTTAAATAGGTGTTAAGTCTCTAACAAGTTATTCAATTAAATAAGCGATATAATTGAGACTATTTGTTTGCATTTAGTTAAAACTTGTTTTTGAGAGGTATGAACTTCTCTCTGTAAAATTTTTATTAATTTTTTCATATTTTAGCAAGTAATTTTTTTATATTTGCTTTGATTCACTTATTAGCGTGTACATATTCTTTTATTTTCCATATTTTGTTTATTTTAATTATATGAGTTTAATATAACTAAGAGACTATGATATAGTATTTCTTTACTATAACATGTAATATATATATATATATATATATATATATATATATATATATA
>Ga0209489_104364_pt1 | contig 26184 bp, 8 predicted proteins | sample SiratrowhiteBW_FD_187527 | JGI IMG/M metagenome (GOLD analysis project Ga0209489, IMG submission 187527) | Root nodule microbial communities of legume samples collected from California, USA - Siratro white BW (SPAdes) (version 2) | ecosystem: Host-associated > Plants > Roots > Nodule | place: USA... | reverse complement strand
AAAAAAAAATATATATATATATATATATATATATATATATATATATATATATATATATATATTTGCTTGTTTTCGAGAAAAATTGTTTCAAATGTACAAGAAGTATTATTCGTATAACGTTTCTTTATCCATAATTAATTGAAATGTTGATAAAATATACTAAAGTTTGATAGTTTTTGATGAAGTACACCTAAGGTTTTCTGTGTTCGGCGCTTGTGACAGTAGTATGAAATATTTGTAAAACATATTCTATCTTTTTAGGTGTTCTTCATTAAAAAAAGGTTGATGTAAAACTGTTATTCCAGTATTAATGAACATATAATAAATTATAATTAATTATTTATAGTCGAATCAAAGTTGATTTTCACTCGACTGACATAATCAATGTTAAGAAATAATTGATTATGTAATTTTAAAAATGTTTTCTTTTAATGTTGCAAATAATCAATTATATCAAGTTATGTGCTCCCAAAATCTGGTTTCTTAACTATGATTCTTAACCGACTATATAAAGTTTTAAACAATTATTCTGTATAAAAATTGCTTTCACATGTTTTAAAAATAATCAATTATGTATAATAATAATTGATTATATTATTATTAAAGTATTTTCTGATTACTTAATGAACATAATAATCTATAATCATTAATAATAATAAATTATTTTGTTTAATTATCTCAAAATTCTCTTTAAAAGGAAGCTATCTCTTGTTTAATTACACAATTTTTCATTTTTTGAAAAAAGAACTTTGTTATGTTTCGAAGGAGATATTCTAAGAATACTTTTATAAATTATAACTTATTTAACGAAAAATTTCTCAAATAGGCTTTTCGATTGTAAATTTGTCACTTAGGTGATATTTGTTGTTTTTCTCTTATAATTTTATTTGTTAATTTTGTGTGTGAACTATATGTAATAGACTATTTTCATTATCTTTGTAAAGCTTCTTGAAGGATGTCTCAAAGAGTGTTTTATACTTTTTTGGTTCTAGTTATATAGAGGTACTTGTAATTGGATAGTTCAAGATTTTAGTGGAAAATCCAACTAAGGTTGTTTGGATTAACTAGACGTAGATTTAGGTAGAATCAAATTGGTATGAAAATTTGTGCATCATTTTTTTTGTCTTGCTCATATTATCTTGAATTCTTGTTTTTACTTGGTAATCATTGATTGTAGTACTTAATTAACTTCTTCAACAACAATTTTAAGAAGAATGTTTTAAAATCTTTATAGGTCAATTTTTAAACCCTTCTTTTGGTTGTGTTGTTTAGTCATTCATTATTTTACAATTAGTATCTAGAGTAGGTTATTGAGAATTATTCAATTTTGATTCGAATGGCTAATCATTCACGAACATTTGCTCATAGTGTGTGTATAAACAGACTTCCTTTTTTTGTTGGAGAAAATCATCCTTTTGAAAGATTAGAATGAAAATCTTTCTTGAATATGTAGACAAAAAGGTTTGTAATGTAGTGGTAATGGTCCCTTTGAACCATTTAGAATTGTTGATAATATAGTGGTCCCAAGGAATTTTCTTTATGGACTCCTGTTGAAAATAAAAGAAAACATTATGTTTTAACTCTTGATGAACTTTATAGAGTTTTAGTGTGTTATTTAACTAAGGAAATGTGGGATGTGTTAGAGGTCACTCATGAAGGTACTGAAAAAGTTAGGAGAGAAAGGAAAAATGCTCTCATCCAAGAATATGAAATGTGCAGGATGTTGCAAGGAGAAAGCATTTATGATGTTCAAAAGATGTTCATTTTTGAAATCTTTTTGTTCTTGAGGTCATATGTGAGATTAATCCTTGGAAAATGATCTAAGTTTTGAGCTTCTTTTAGAAGCTTGAAAAAAGTCTTAAGAATTTTCTATTATGCTTGAAGATGCTTCCATCAAGTATTGTTTTGGGACGTAGTTACTTCTAGCTAACCCGTCAAGTATTCTTTAAACACTTAAGCTACTCCTAACTAAAAGCCATAATATTCTTTTCAATGTAGTCACTATTGGCTAAGTTGCAGAATATTGCTTAACACACAGTCACTCCTAAATACGATAAAGAAATGTCTAAAGAGTGGTATAAAATATCACAAAGGTTGGTCACTAGAAAGGGTAACATGTTTTTACATATACAAGGTTTAAGAACTCAGTAGTTTGCTAATAAGCATAATACCATTCTTACAAGGCTTTTTAGGGCACAAAAAAAATTAACAGTGATTAGGCACTTTGCATATCGTAGCTCTTTTGCTTTTCTTGTTGAAGGATGTATATAAATAAGCATTAAAGAAAGAGTCGTTGCAAATGTTTTTTTGGCCATTGAATAGCTTTAGCTCATTTAATAGTCTCCGTTGCATCTAGGTAGCTTGAATGTAGATGCATTAAATGGTTTTCTACTCTTTAAGCAACATCCTGATAGCTGGTAGAACTTATTATTCTTTGGCCAAAGTGCCTTTACTCAAAATTGTGTAAAGCGCAGAATTGTCTAGGTTAGATAGTCTTTTCCAAAGTTGACAAAGCAAAGTGTCAGCTGAAACATAACAACTTTAGCTCATTTTCCAAGACATCATTAATGTGACTTATGCTTTTACAAATCATCTTGGAAGACAAATGAAGCGAACATTCTCTACAACATAGAAAAAACATAAAGAGATTTTTGCGAAATACAATCTTAGCTTAAGTTTTTGTGTGTATCATTTGCACACCAATGCTTATTAGACGAAAAAGAGGCTACAATGAGTTATATCATCTGTTAGACAATACACTTGCATCTTACATGATGTGTTGTGAAAGGAAAGAATTCATCTTACAGGTGAAGTATGATCAAGTTTTATACTTTGTTTTTTTCATAACACTTAATCAAAGTATAGGTTGTTGGATTTTTCTCTACCGAGCACTTAATATAAACTAGGGTTATTGGACTTTACTCTCGTAGATGTGTTAAAGAGACCACATCAACTAAAGATAAGGTCACATTAAAGTATATAACTAAATGCAAATCACATCTTACAGGTCAATTTTACAATATTGAGTTAGACTTAAAACACAACAAAAAGACTTTATATATAAAAAAAACTAAAAATTCTTTTTTATTATTATTTATTTATTACCATTCGGTACCATAAAAATTAGGCCACATCTAACTACAACTATGCGACACTATCTTTGCCTCATTCATTCACATTATGCCAAATAAAATAAAAATGGGCTAAGCCCAAAACAGATTCACAATACCCTTTTTCTTTTTAATTCAATCACGGGTGTTGCTTCTTTATTTTAATAATTCAATGCCAAATTGCGTTGAGCCCGTCACGCCTCCTTCACTCTTTCAAAAATTTTTTTAAAGCAATTGCTTTTCAGCAGCCCATTCCATTCCTCACTTACCTTTTCTGACAAATTCTTCCTCCACCTCCATACTCTCTTCCTACACCTCCATAAATTCTCAAAGTACCCTTGCGAAAATGACCAAAATGATCATCGACTATTTGATTACATTTGCAAAACAAAATGACAATTGGATGACAACCTCCATCCGATTTACATTTTAAAAATAAATGTAAACCGGATGAGGTGACATCCAATTATCATTTATGAGATGTCACTTCATCCAATTTATATTTTGAAAAAAAATATAAACAGGATGAGGTACCATCCGGTTGTCATTTGCAAAACAAAATGACAATCGGATGACACTCTCATACAGTTTACATTTTAAAAAAATATAAACCGGATGAGGTGTCATCCGGTTTACATTTGATTTTGAAATATAAACCGGATAGGGGTATCATCCGGTTTACACATTATTGTGGTATGTTAGTGACTTACGCATTGCACGCCTCACTGCTTTAATCATGTTCCCATCTAAATGTTGGTACTGCAGTGATCCAACCCTTTGGTACATAACTAGTATATCATGCAACAAGTCCACTTCTTCACTCGACCACTTCCCCTCCACCTTGATCTTTTTTGTCACAGTGTAAGTGAGTCACTCAAACACAAGACCCCAATGAAGCTCACGGGTGGTTTCCTTATGTCAATCACTGTTTCAACACGATGGTAGCCATTGGCTTGAGCCATAATTAAGGCTAAGGTGAAGGGAATTTATTTCAGGTGTTTGAAAAAAATTTGAGAGTAGAGTGTATTCAGAAGGGCTCTGAAACTGAATCTATCATAAATAGTTGTTTTATTACTTGTGAACCAAAATAAAAATCATGTTTGTTTTTCTGTAGCAATAGCTCCATGGTAAACCCAAAACTGTTAGGCAGTATCTGTCAATACGGTGGGAAGGATGCAAAAAACATCAATTCAAGATTAGAGATGTGTAAGCTTTATTTGACAAAGCTTATCTTCATTTAAGCAATAAGAATAGTATAATAGCAAGTTAAATCATGGTCCAATTCATAATATGTAATGAAGCAACATGCAGTGTATGGTTCAGTTCTAGTCAATCATCCATGGACCACAGTTATTATCGTCACAGTTGAAGAATCTGAGCACCGCTAAAAAAAACTGGTACACACAAAAATAATACTAATAAAACATTCAAAGAGACCAAACAATGGAATGGTTCAAGGGTGAATTTGAGGAGCAATGGATGTATACTAAAAAAGGTTTAGAGAGTATTATTAGTTTGACTTGTATATTGCATGGTTTTCGTGCAGAAGATGAGGCTACTATAGGCTTTCCACGTGGCTTCTCGTTTATAATGTCAACCCAACGTAAAGCTATAGCAGTTGGTGAGAAATTGCAAACCGAAACATACATATCCGGTTTATATCTAACATGTCCTTTTTCATCATTTTTATATAGATATTTTTGGAATTTGAAAATTTTATGGAGGTGCCGGATGAGACGATGAGGTGGAGGAAGAATTCGTCACCTTCTCTTTTACTTCGGTGCCAAAATAATAAAGAAACATAATGGGCCCAGCCCAAGCCTTCTACTACCTTGCTTTAGGGTTAGAGGAAATTTTATCAGGAGACACAAAATGAAAAGAGGCGATGCTCTTCGAAATACCACAACCACAATGAAGATGCTGCCATGGGTTTCTTGGCAGTGGCGTGAGGTAAAGATATAGAAGCATGGTGGCGCACGGCGAGGGCATGGAGGTGATAGAATTTTGGTGGTGTGGCGGTGTTCGAGGTGGCAGCGGTGAAGGAACGGTGGAGGTTTGGGTGGCTGGTTCGATAGTGGAAGGTGACCTCGGTTTCTAGCGACAAAGCTAGTGGGATTGTAGGAACTTAATGTTGCTGCCATTCTTCAGGAGTTTCACATTCTCTTTGAAGGTCTCCCACTTGTGATTGTTGATTCTCTTCCACGCCAAAAAACTCACTTTGTGGATCTATGTTTGTGATCAACGTGGGCAATGATGTTCACTCGTTAGGGTGTTTCTCAAAGGTTTTGGTTTGCTATCTAGGCGGCATGGAAGAAGAAGGGGTTGACGAGGAGGTGCTGTTTGAAGAAGACAACAACTGGAGCTTTATGGTGAAGGGCTTGGGGGATGATTGGTGGTGGAGCAGTGGCTGTAACTGGATGCTTGGATGGTGAGGATGAATGGTAACGGAGGTGCAAAATCGCAACACTTGATTCTTTCCCCTCTTTTTTTCTTATGCTTGTATTTTAATTTTTTTATTCCTTTGTTCCTTCTGATTTGACTTTCATTCTTGATGCAAGTTTGAGTTATACTTATTCACATGTGTATATGGAAACACAATACCAAAGCATAGCATGTCATTAAGAGCATATAAGAGATCAATGGAATAGAAAACATGTAATCATTCAGAGCATATAAGAGATCAATGGAACAGAAATCATGTAATCATTCAAAGCATATAAGAGATCAATGGGACCAAGCAGTAGAATGAGAGAACTAAAATTAGAACACAGAACCAGGCTAGACTAGTTCATCCATGAACAAAATTACAATCAGAACCAAAAGACTAGAGCAGCAAATGAACAAGAATCACGATACCTCTTGAAGTCTCTCTTCTTTCTCTCTTCTCCCTCCAATTCCAAGCAATTTCTCCTCAGAATCTCGAAAATGTCCACTGAAACTCTATGTAATTCTCTCTTTTACAATTGAACCCCCCTTTGGAAAAGATAACATATATATATAAAGGAGATGACACTGAGTGCAAAAAAAAAAAGCCAAAAAGAAATATTGTGCAGAGGGAACATGATCAACTTTGGAGGGGACAAAACCACTTTTGCATTGTGATTATGCTGGTTGCAGGCAGGAGACACACCAGCTTTTCCTAAGTGAGGGTGGTACTGTAGCAGAGCAGTAGGGTAGTGGATGTGGGGAGCGGTAGAGTACGGAAGATTTCATGGGATCGGGGTGTGTAAAGAAAATGGTGCCTTGCTAGCCCAAATATGAAAGTGGGGGTGTTGGTGTTTCATAAAAAGGAGGCCTTATCATAAACACGAAGTATCTTGTATAAAATAAAAATGAAATTTTATTTATTATTACCATTTTTTTTAAGAAAACGAAAATAAAAGAGAAAGAGGATAAAATAAAACTATATATATTTTCATTATTGTTTTTTTTTAAAAAGAGAAAATAAAAACAAAACCAAAAATTCTAAACGATTAAGATTTTTTTTTTTTGAAAATATTAGATACATATTTTTTCATCTAGACGAAATTGGGTGTCAACAATGTCACTATCTTAATATGGGATTAGAGTCGTTAATAGTCTATCTTATCAAGATTAGTTAGGCCTATCGTGTCATCTAATATCAGACGTTCTCTATTTCTATAGTCAATGTTTCTTAATATTAAAGTTCTTGTCGAAGATCTCACATCGACTGAAAATATGATTAAATTAATATATATATATATATATATATATATATATATATAAGTGAAAGCAAATCTTAATTTAGTGAATTTACTTTGTTTTTAGGTTAAATTAAGCTTAAATTTCATTATCTTAATAACTATATTGAATTTAAATATGAAACAAAAGATGAATCACTGTAAAAAAAATGTTTTGAGAAACTACCTAAAATTCAAATGAAAATAGGAAAAATATTTTTTGTGAAATTTAATATTTTCAAAATATATTAAAATAAATTTTGTCAATTAATTGAATAACATAAATTCAATAAATTTAATAAAATTTTCAATAAAAAAGAAGTTTCTTCTTCACTCTATTAAATAATCCTCTCTTCCAAATTAACTTAAACCTAACTAATTTTTTCAATTTTTTTCTTGTCTCTTTCACTATTTGACAAAACCCCAAATCTACAATGTTTTTAAATCCCTCTTTCTTTCTAGGAATTTTATAACCCTTCTCTTCTCCACCCTTGACTACTCTTTGGCTGCACCCGTAACATCCTATTTTACTATAAATTAAACAAATAAAAATGTTAATTATTAACTTACTATAATATTTTGAATATATAAATAGATAAAAAAATGTAAAAGTAAATAAATTTTTACTAAGAGTGAAGAATAAATAAATTTTAATATCACAAAATTAATTATTAATTAGTGCATAACAGTGTTAGTCTTTATTTATTGGGCCAAAACCAAGGTGTAAAACAACATATAGAAGGATTTCTTTTTTTACCAATTATTGTTCATTGACAATATAACTTTTAGTGCAAAGATTACCATGAAGATTTGATCCGATGTTGATGATGATGTTAATAAGGAGGGAAATTATATGTATTTGTCTAATGGTCTACTACTTTAGCAGGTTGGAAATCATATGTTAAATGATGATGATTAGACAAAATCATATTTATTCATCTAATGGTCTACTACTTTAACAGGAAATCATCTACTACCAAAAGAATTATGAAAATAATTATTCATTTTTGTCTTGCATAAGCGGGAATAAGTTTTAAAGCTATTATACTTTCATTAGTTCATACATATTTCACATTACTATTTTTACATTATATTTTCATATCTATTCTTTATATTATACAATATCTTATGCTAATTATACAATATACTTCTATCATATATTTTACATCATATTGATTGTGGAAATAAATTAATTAAAGGATTATTATAAGCTACTGGTGGTAGAAAGAAAGTCACGACAATTGTTCCATCCAAAACCAAAGGGACATCCAAACCCTAGGAAAAGGTCAATGTAGAATGGGCGAGTCCTTGAAAAGCAACCAAATTCTCTACCACGTTAGTACTTTATCCGAGAAATAAGCAAAGATATCAATAGTTAAGAAATTTGAGAAGTTAGGAGTGTCATCAATTTCTTATAATTATAATTGTATATGTCTCCAAGAAAAGAAATGGAAAAAGTGATATATATACTACGTTCATTAGACAATTTGAAGTAATCATTAAAAAAATTTAGGATGTATATACTACGTCAAATCAAATAGTAGAATAATCTAATTTCTCTACGTGAAATCTTACTATCTGTTCACTATTTTTCTAGTGCAAATTGTGTAACTCATGCTCTTTATAAGGGATGTTGTAATCGTTATTCATAGTTTCAATTCATTTGTTTAATTATGGTTTCTAAAGCTTAATTTTAATTTGTCTAATTTCCATAATGATATAGGTACTGTAGTAATATTTTGACATCTCAATGGTAAATGATGAGCTTTTATCTAATTTTATCGAAGCATTAAATGCTCATAAATATTTACTTTCTCTTATACCTATTTGTAACCTTTTTACCTTTATCATATATTACTTACCCCTTTTCCTTCATTTAGATTTTCTTAAGAAGTTTTTCCTGCATCATAAATTCTGCAAAAGTATAATCATCGAAGTGATTTGAAATCCATTCATCTCTAATTCTTTTAAATTTCTCTAATATAGAAATTACTAATAACTTTTGTATAAGTTATTAGTAAAACTACAAATTTGATACATTATATTGCGGTATTTAATTGATTTAATAGCCATTCATATATCTCATTCTTCACGAGTTTGGTTCTAATTTGATATGACTTCGTGAATATTTTTGTTTTCAAAGTTATTAATGAAACAAATTAATACAACAAAATAGACTTACCTAGATGTTACAAAGAACATACCAAATGGTCTAAATTTTTTTACCTAATTGACAAATTTATTACTATCAATATGATAGATGATCCACCAGTAAAAGATTACTCTGAAAAGTTATGCTAGGCGATCCTACTGTACATGGTTCATACTAAAAGGTCTCATTAGACAAAACATATAAAGATGTGCTAGATTGTCTCCTGATGATATACCTGCTGGATGTTCACAAAGAATAAAGTGTACTAGATGATATCATTATGATACACATTTAAAATGATTTTGCAGGTTTAGACGATAGAAAACATAAGGTTCTGATATATGATTATCATATGGTAGGCTATTGAAATAGATGGACAAAATTTAATATATAACAGACTAGATGATTCCAACATATAATAGACTAAACAATATGAAAAATGATCTTATATTAGAAAATAGGAGAACAATTGTCGTAAGGAGTTTTCTAAATCATTATTTTACATTTTTATCAACATTTTAATTGTTGAATTTAAACCTCGGCAAAATTATTATTATCAAAGACAATTATTTTGATTCCATCTTTATCAAATATATCATCTAGAGGTTATAGTGAGCATCTAATAGTGTATTAGACGATTAGTTTATATGAAAAACATATTATATTGTAATTTATCATTTTATTTGAAAAATACTACAAAATTTGGAATGTTACATAAGGCGTAGCTTCAATCTTGATAACATTTATTTTTATCATCTTTTGGAGCCAATTTTTATAATGAAATAAACTCTTTCTAAGCTTATTTGTTTGTTTTATTAGATTTTTGTTAATAATTGATTATTGGAGTATGAGAATGGAAAGTTACACTAATTCCTCTTATTTTGCCTATAAAGTTGAACAGGAAGGATTGGATTCAAAAAGGATAGGATTGGAACTCTTGAAAGAGGATATAGAAGAGGAAGTTGACATAGAACAATTGAGCTTGGCCTAGAACTCCGAGCCAGACCCGATAAAGTTGAGCCCGACCCAACTTAACCCGAGAGCAAAAACATTGAATTGGGTCTGGTGCCATTGAAGTTTAGTTAGGCACTAGTAGGCCAAAGGACTCTGCACTGAGTTGAGTCATGTGCCACTAAATTTTGGCCAGGTGCGAGTGTAAAATATATATATATATATATATATATATATATATATTTAAAGACTCTCTGTGCTAGGGCTATGACACATAAAGCAAGAAGAGAAAAAAAATCAGTCTTGGGCGACAACTTTAGGATTCCTTGATAATAAATATATTGTTCTCTCTCAAGAGACTTGTGCAATAAATGAAAATAAATACAATTGATAACAAATTTAGACTATAAATTATACCCAATATTTGAATTGATAAACAAAAAATAAAATTATGCAAAACAACTAAAATATTTTTTTATATATTTTTACGTGCACTTGTAATGTGGAAAAAGAATGAAGAAGATATGGAATGCAGTTGGTAGGATTAAATTTCATTAAACCTCACTCTCTACCTTCTTTCCAAACAAATGTCGACGTCAACCCACAATAATACTTAAACCCTAATTCCTCAGGTGAATGAACCTAAGCTTCCCTATTAACCCACAATAATACTTGCTTTTGACACAAGGGTCTTAAGACAATAAATGAATCATGCTCTATTCCTAGACACAAACTTTCATTTGGTATTTTGATTTAGATCCAAATTACAAATGATATTTTCTAATACCCTAAGAATCAATGATGAAGCCATGAATCAACATGACAAGCAATGAACATTGAAGCAAAATACTAAAATTTAAAGGAAAGAAATATATATAAACTCTATTGATTGCATAAGAATTCAATTGATTACATCAAACGTCAACAAGATGAGAAGAACGAACAATGGAGGAATATGAATATACAAAGAGGAGAAAAAAGAAACCCTCCAAACTGTAGTCGTCATTCTAAGGCTATATTTTTGTCTCCCAAGCAAAGCCAGACTCCCAGATGAAACCATTTTGGCATTTCCAATAGCATCTCTTTTCCAATAATGAAGAATCACATTACATCGTGCTAGTGTAATCTCAGCAGAATCAAAGCACCCTGCCGATTCCATGACCTTAAGTAACAAAGTGTCATAAGGATCGAGAAAATCATCACCATCGGTCCTCACTTGGTTGGCCTTCATGTTAATCTACCATAAGGAGTTGGAGTTTGGCCCAGAAGTGGACACATTATCAACTTGGGTTAGAGGACCATCTTTACTCCTTATAAGTACACTAGGTAGGTTTTGTACGCTCTTCTCTGGTAGGGTGGGCTGGCAGGGAATGGTTGACATAGGGGTAGCTTAGGGAGAGTTGAGGGATTGTGTTGAATCAAGGCGCCACTCACATTAGTTGTCTCCTATAAAGCATAACTTGACGACCTCTCACCATTTTTGTCTGTCTTACCCTTCTTTTTAGAAGGTTTCTGGAAGTCGACCAACAAAGTTTTCTCAAGAAAAGGGCCCCAACCTTTGCACAAAGCTTCTTATAATCAAAGTTCTTTCATATGATATTTGCACATAAAGGACAATTAGGTAAGTACAAAAATGAAATATAATACATAAATATATGGGGGACACGAGATTCTTACCCAAAAAGAGCGTTATAATTTCCTTGACAAAGGAGGCATTTAGGAGACCATTAATTCTTATTGGTCGAGGAAGATGTTTTATTATTTCAATGTTTATCCTATCCTTGACTGAAGGAGATACTTGACCCTTGACTAGAACTTATCAAGTATTTTTCCAATAAAGAGGAAATTGTGGTGTATGATTGGGATAAAGGAAAAGTCTATTTTGAAGATCTTGACGAGAATACTTCAATTCAAAGAATTTGTTGTTGAAGTTCTAAAGGATGAAGTGTAAACTATAGAAAGAGGACTATAATCAACACTATTCATAGATGCTCAATTTGACTTATGACCTATGTTTTAAACCTTATCCTCAGTATCGCATGCCTCGATTATATGCTAAAAGAGGAGAGAAATTCTTCGTTGGACTCCTTCCAGGTAAACTTCGATGGATAGGCTCCAACTTCTCAGAGTACCCATAAAGTACTCTGGATCGACAATAGGAGGAAACTTGTCCTTCCTTTTCCTCTTAACTACATTCGGCTCAAGTGTTTATAACACATCTTGGCAAGGATCCTTACATTTGCCTATTTTGGAAGCACCGGTGGTTTCCTCATTAGCCAAGGTTGAGGTGGGAACCACTGTAGCAATAGTGGTAGAAGAAGACAATTTCTCTAAGAAATCTCCTTCTAGAGAAAGTGAGTCAATACGAATCAAGGAAGATTCTTCCCTAATGACAACCACCTCTCTACTTACTAGAGAGTTGTTATCATTGGAGAAATAATAAAGAGAAGAAGAAAAGGTCGTGAAAGCTTACCTAAAAATGGAAGATGAGTGGTACATGAGGACAATAGGAGAAACACTGACATACAAAAGTTAAGCTCAAAGAAGCATAGAAGGATGTGAATTGATTGAAGGGAGTTCTATATAAAGGAAATGAATGCCTTTAAATGCTACATTTTAAGCATGAAACAACAACTCTCAAAATCCTTATTAATGCACATTGAGAATCATACTATTATGAGACATGTCATAATGACTAAAAAAGTTGAATAAACTTGGCCTATAGCAAACACTAAAACAGTTCCATCCAATAAATCAATCTATATACACCTCACTTATGGATTTTGAGTTTAGGAGACTTATGTACTAACCTGACTTAGAATATTCACACACACACACACGCACACACACACACACACACACACACACATATATATATATATATATGATAACAACAATTGGTTATAACTGATTGAACTAAAAACTACAAGTACTTAATAACCAACTTTATCTCTTAATTACATTTTGGATGTTTCAGCTTAGGCCTAAAAACATATAAATACATATTGATCTCACAAGTCACATATTATATAATTTATCTAACTCTTACTAACTTGAACATCAAAGAATCTTTTGTAAGTAGATCTCTTATTAGTCTTCAACAACAATTTGATAAACAACCCTAAGAGGTTCAAACTCATTTTCCCAAGAACACTACTATTTTTTCACCTTGGAAGAACAAAAAACAAAGAATAGTAAAATTTATGAAACTAATGATATTGATTTAAATTAATAAAAATACATACACATTACAAGAAAACCTAAAGATAACTTCCAAAATTTAGTGTCAGTCATTATAGGATATTATTAGAGCCAGCTTAGCCAATTCTAGATATATTAAATATTAAAAAAGGACATTAAGCTCTAATAATATTATATATGTTTTAATAATTATAAATATGTTGAAAAAGATATTAATTTTGACTATTTTAATAATATTAAATATATTTTAAAAATAATATATTAGAATCGGATTAGTCAACTCCAATAGTATTAAATATGTTTTAATTTTTAAAATTTGAAAAAAAAATATGTATTTTAATGTCGGTCAAGCAGACACTACTATATTTGTTCATCTTTAAGGCAACACAAATTTCTTTGTTACGAAGCTATGAGCCTATGTGACAACAAATAGAAAGCGTTAATTATTTTAATCTAAAGATCATATTTAAATATGACAAATCTCCTCACTCACAATTTTTCTATTTCATTTTTTATATAAATTTTCTTTTTCTTATATATGTCATTCACACTCATCTCATTCATCCACAATCATATCGTTCATACACTCGTATATTTCATCCACACATCTCTTTAATTCATATTCTTCTCTTCATTTTCTTTATCCAACTTATCTCCTTCATTTACTATAATTATTTTTCTATTTTATATATTTTATTTTCTTAAATATGAAAGCGTTATATAGAAAATTTTTTATTTAGAATTATTGTCATTAGTATTGATCAAACTTATATAAATTAAATTAATATTAAAAATATATTTATTTAACCTTTTTATATTAATAAATAATTAAATTTTATAACTTTTAAGTTAACTAACGAAGTCAATCAAATAAATAGGACATTTAAACAATTAATTAATTGAATCTATAAATGTTCTACCGTGCATTTAGTTGATAGAAGTAACTTTCTTAGTGGGAACTTCACAAAGGTCATAACTTTCAAATATTGGAGAGTCACTTGTTTGAGTGACACAAAAGGTAGGTACTTACAAAATGTTTTCTGCATTTAAAAAATTCCTAAAATATCAATATTGTCTTTGTTATTTTATATATTAAATATTTTTTTTCTTTCCACATTTACATAAACATCTCTTTCATACTTTTTTAACAATAATAAAAATGATGTTAGATGTTATTAAGATATTTACAATAATTTAAAAAATTTATTTTAACACATTATTTTTAAATATTTAGTTTTATGATAACTAATTCAATGTTGCTTGAAAAAAAAAATATAGATATTTCTTAATATTTATTAGATTTTTTTATTATTTATTAAGAAAGTTGTTAATATTTATGAGAGAAGTTAACAACTTTTTACTTGATTATACTCATTTGTGGAGAAAAAAAATCATTTAATAAATAAATTTTAAAATAAAAATAATGAAAAGATAAAAATAATGAGGAGATTGTTGGCATATTATTGATTTTTTTTCTTTATTTTTATATTTTGTGAAAGTTAATTGAAGATTTTTCAGTAGGACATTTTAAAAAATTAAGGGATTTAATTAAATCGAGAAAACGCAATTAAGCCAACAAACAGTAAGCGTTTAATATTTTTAAAAATCCTATTTAATAACGTTAAGCATTGTTCCGAAACAGTACAAGTAGAAAATAAAAGTTGATTTTTTTTTTTTTGTAATATTTGCTTTAAGTTAATTCTAACGAGGAAACCATGTTAATAAGCAGAAAAGAAACAACTTTGCGTCATTCAAATCCGTATCCTGGTGAATGGTATCATGGTTGAAACTGTGCAATCAATAAACATAATTGTTATTTTTTTACTAAGATTCCTCACAAACATGCTCTACAAAACTCTGCCAAACACTAAACTAAGTTCTCCAAGAACCCCATGCTTCTTGATTTTGTAAACATGGTGGCTGATGATGGCACATAACGGCAATTTGGGCAAGTGGGTTTTTCCTCAAACCAGTGGTTGATACAATCAGAATGGAAGGTGTGGCCACAAACTGAGAATACAAGACACTTTTCTCCGAACTTGAACTCTTCTAAACAAATAGCACATTCACTCCCTACAAGAAAATTAAAATCAATAACAAAAATATCATATATAAATTTTCTGTTTTTCTAATATTTTCTACAATATAAACAAATAAATGTCTCAAATTTGTATTATACATCTAACCAATCTTTCTCTCATTAAAAATGGGTCGATTTTAAAATAAAGTGATATTTGTTACAATTTCATATCAAGTTAGAGATGAAACACTGAACCAAGAACCACTTGTATCACCCTTCTTCCCACTCTATCAGTTCAAAGCTTCCTTTCTAAGAACTAAATGGCTTGCTGAACAATAATAAAGAACTTATTTCCGTATCAGAAAAGTGCCAATAGAAACAGTCTTTGGAGTTAGAAGATATGGAACATAAACCCAGGTTTAAAAACCCAAATGCAAGAATAATATAAATAATTATTAACACCTTTTGCACAATTTTATACAAATTTATTTGCTTTGTATCATACTGTTCTTCACACATATGTATATATTTTGCCTATAAAAAAAACTTGTATCAATAATATTTCTTTAAAAATGGTGATAAAAAAAAACAATTTTTGAGACTAATTTGTGATTAATTGAATTTTGATAGTAGGGACTGCCACCTGATACTGTTGCTTGGTTTCCAAAACACACAATAGATCCAAGCAGCTTCTTGACTTGTTGCCTTTGGCCACCCCTTTTCTCCTCAAGAACCCAGAAAAAATTATTGAAAATTTGGACCACCCTCTGGTTATTCTGTGGATTTGGTGCATGAAAAGAGACTGTTTCTCTCAATTCAGGATCAGGCGTAAACCTGCAAAGGAAGAGGACGGTGATGCAAAGGGCTAGAAGAATGACTGCTGAAACAATGACTGGGAAAATGTAGAAGCACATGAAAATTAGTGTTGCGATGGAAAGAGCAATAAGGAAGGAAAACATGGGAGGAGAAGGTGGTGTTTGTGATGAAAATACATGAATTCTTGGAACCGCGTTGTTGTTGTGGTCCATGATGTGTTGTGTTGTTTGTGCACAGGTTTCATGGAATGATTTTTGTTTTATTTTCGATGCAATGGAAAACTTTGGATTAGGGAAATTAAAGACTGTGTTAAGCAAGAAATAAAAAAAAAAAAAAAAAAAAAAAAAAAAAAGAGTAACAACCAAGAATGGTCCCACAAGTTTTGTGGATTTTATGTAACAGGTAACAAAATAAAAAGGGCAGGCAATGAGTATATCAAGAGATATCCTCGCCCTAATAGAAGGGATCCTCACCCTAATAGAAGGGACGGTTCAAAGAAATTTAGTTTTGGTATTTTTAGAAAATATTATCATTTTGATAAAAAAATATTTTTATTATGTTATAAAATCAAAATTTACACACATATTTGATATTTAAAAATATTTATGTGTTTCACAATAAAATTAAAATTTATACATATTATGACTGTTGAAATAACTAGCATTAATTAAAATAATAAATTTTATCACAGAAATTGTGAGTTCACTCATATGTTTTATAACTGTCAGATTTTTAAACCCCCTTTTTTTTTTTATTTATCCCTCTTTTTTTAATAATTATATCTTTCTAGTCTACTTAATCTTTATTTATGTATTATTATGACATACCAACGAGAAAAATAAAATAACATTGTTTTAAATATTTTATTAAAAATTATTATATATTTCAGTTTCTATATAAACTTAAATAACAACAAAAAGTAACAAAGTGATTAATTATATATAGTCACCCTCAAGTTTTAAACCAGTTATAGTTTATATGATTCTAAAGTAATTATTATAAAATCAACAGGGTAATTATTTTAATATGCTTTAAGGAAATCGTTATAATGGGCAACAAAAGATAATTATTATAAATAAAGTTTTTCCATACAGGATAGTATGCAATAAGATAACATTGTATATTTTTTTTAATTGCAATACATAAAATCAATTATTATAAAATCAACACACCTTTGTATTTAATATGCTTTAAGGAAATCATTATAATATCAACAAAAGATCATTATAAATAAAGTTTTTCCATACAGGATAGTATGCAATAAGATAACATAGTAGATTTTATTATTGTAATACATAACATTAATTATTATAAAATCTAAGACACTTTCATATCCAATATGTTTGAAGGAAATAGTTATAATAGTCAACAAAAGATAATTATTACAAATACAATATTTCATATAAGAAAGTTTGTGATAAAATAACGTTATAGAAATTATTTTACTGTAAATAAATACATAACGTATTTTTCTAATATGTATTTTAATAAAAACATTTTATTTTGTTTCTTAACTGGGTAAAGAATATTTTTTTACTATTTTTTTAATGGTTCCGTTTTGGCAAGGTTTAAAAATACTTACGTCTACTTTTTGTTTGCATTGCATTAATGCAAACACAGATAGAAGAATATATTTTTTTATCTAAAAATAAGGGCCTGACTTGGGAATTGGTATTATAGAGACTGCTGAGCTAGTTCAGGTATACGCGCATGCAGTGACTTTGACCTCTAAAAGGAGGAATTTCGATACGTTATCTAATTAACAGCTTAATTATTTAACCAAAAATAAAGTACGCATTAATTAGAGTCTTAAAGTCACAAAACTTTGAAATGAAACTAATTTTTTATTTGACTTATTACTAATGGAGAAGGATAACGAATGCACTTATCCCATTGTTTAAGGAAAATTGAATTACACCTATAAAATTACTTAGGTAATTTTCTTAGATTACTTAATTTTCTTAGATTACGGTAACCTTACTCATTTTATCCAATATTTATAAAATACCCACGTTACCATCATATACCTAGAATCACTTTAAAATAATACAAGACTCATCATTTATTGTAGTCTATGTCTCGTAAGATAAATACGAGATATTCTTTATAATTGAGTAAGTTGAGACATTTTCTGCCTAACGTATAGTAATTTATCATCAATATTCAGAACAATTAGCAAAATATATAATTAGCAACAAAATTATGACTAAGCAACACTAAAATCATGATTAAAGAAGACTTGGGTCTCCTCTAATTATTCATATATAGCATAGAAAGGTGAGTATTCCAAGGTAAATGGCTTAATTTTATCGTTACGAAAGTTGTTATATGTTATATGCTTGTCGTGACATTGAAACTCACCCTAAATACTGACTTGAGTGTGCGAGACCGAAAAGATCGAGATCGAAAAGATCCGAAGACTTCAGAACAAGTTGATTAGTAGAGGACATGGGCTTCTAAGGCAACATGCTTATTGGACACAACATGACAAATAATGAGAGACATCATTAAGAAGAAATGCAAAAATAATTATGTTAACTAAATGGAGTTGATGTTGGAACTTTGGAGAGAAATGGAGACACCAGAGAGGAAGAACACTAAGGACATGGATATGCTAAGAGCTGAAAATGCCTAAATGTAGTAGAAACTAGAGGATAGTGGAATAATATCGTTACACCTCGAGTAGGAGCACAGGGATCCTGCAAGCTCCAACCTTTACCTCTTTTTCAAGACATAAGAAGTTGTTAGCATCCAAAATATACAATCTCAAACTCTTACCTCCATGTACACACCATGGACGCATCATCTTGCCATTATCCCTTTGTGACGGGAATAATGGAAAGATCCCTCTTAGAAAAATGGAAAAATAATCTTACCCTTGACAAATACAATGGCACAATGGACCTAGATTAGCATGTTGAGATATATGTCATGCAAGTCAGCCTGTATACCTTCAAAGATGCAATTATCTGTAGAGTGTTTCTGACTTCCTTAAAAGGAGTTGTATTGAATTTGTTCACCCGCCTCTCCCCAATCAATTGATTGCTTTAACATCCTTGTCGCGAAGTTTAGACACAATTCACAACAAGCCGACTACATAACCTAACATAGATAGCCCTCATCAATACTAGAAATGAAAGGTGGAATCATTCCACACATTTGTGGAATGATTTGGAAAGGCGGTCCTTTACATTAGAAATCTCATCCTAAGGTAACCATGCATCACATGGTCACTACTCTGAAGCCGAGACCTTTCATGGATAGTCTATGCAAAAAGGCAGTGTTAAACCTTGATGAGTTGTGACAAAAAAAGTCGCTAAGTTCATGCAACTTGAAGAAGTCAAAGATTTCTACTATGAAATATAGATCAACTCAACCACAGAGGGAAAGTCCTAGGATAAAGATAGTTTTTGACAATCCATGCCACCACCATGAGAGCCAGCACAGGGACTTAACTTTGCAAGATATGTACCGTTGAATACAAACAAGGCCTAATTACTTGAGGAAACCCTAAACTTTGGGCTTATATCAATGCCATGAAACATCATGACACCCCGAATGTCGAGCAAAGCAAACACTATCGTTATTATCAAAATTATAAACACAACACTAAAGAATACATGACTCTAAAAGACAAGATTGAAGAGCTAGTGAAAGTTGATGACTTTCACTGCTTTTTCCAAAAGAACACGAAGAGAAAAAAACCATCATGGAATAATAATAATCCAACAAACAATGTCCATACCTAAAATCAGAAGAAATGAATGTATGAGTACAACGATCGAAGAAACCAACTAGATGTAACCCATGAAGAAGTATATTGATGACCAGGAGACAAAAAAAGAAAATAAAGATAGGGCAATGGTGAAAAAGCAGCTTGGTTCATAATTATTTGCCAAGACCTATATAGAAGAGGATACTCGACATAGTTGCTCGGGTTTGTAGCAAAATAGTAGGACAAGTACATCATGAACGAACTACATAACAATATGTGCATGTTACACTCTGACCAAAGAACTATAGCCTCACAAGTGCTAAGGGCAAAGTATTACTGGTCAACTTGGAGAAAAGATTGTGTCAAGTATGTGAAGAAATACAAAAGTTGTCAAGAGAATGACTATCTGACACATCTCACCACTAAAGAACTGTAGGGGATTAACTCTCCTTATTCTTTCACTCTTTTAAATATTGACATAGTCAAGCCATTTACATTGGTGTCCGAGCAACAATATTTCATATTAGTGGTAGTGGATTAATCACAAAGTGTGGACTGGACTCGAACCACTGGCTAAGATAACAGTTCGAAACCAATTTACTAGGTGGAGGCTCATCGAGTTTTAGGAGTACCTTGGTATAAAGCACATAATTAGCTCATTCGAACAAGTGGAGGTGGCCATCAAGGTCATTCTTGTAGAGCAAAACTGAAATTAGGCCTTGCAAAAGGAAAGTGGATGGAAGAACTTACTGAGGTATTACGGGCATATTAGTGTGCCCCACAATTGTCCATCAGAGAGTCACCCTATAACCTAACCTATGACACCAACACGGTGCGACCCATTGAGGTTAGTGAATTGACTACACATTTAGAGCTAGTTAACCTCCAACTCAACAAAGAATGCCTCAGGATCGAGCTAGAATTCATGGAAGAATTTCATAACAAACTAAAGATACGAGAGGAGGCTTGTAAATAAAAGGCAGCCTGACGATAAAATGCAAAGGTCAAACCCACCTCCTTTAAAATAAGTGACATTGTATGGAGGATGAGAATCAAGGCGTGGAAGGACTCTTTAGATGATAAATTTACACTAAATTAGGAGGGACCTTTCCAAATTCAGGTACATTTACCAAATGAAGGTTATTGGATTAAACACCTCAACGACGAAAGGATCCCAAAACATGGAATGCGATCCATGTAGTCTCTTATTATGATTTAGTTAGTCTCTTATTAAAACTTCTCAGTTAAGAAAACTTTCACCTAAGTAAATCCTTATTGATAAGGCAATGTTCATTCTAACAATTATTAAACCTTATCAAAAAAGAAAGCTTTCTCTCAAGGGAATCCCTATTGAGAAGGTGACATTCATTCCAATGACTATTCATTCTGACGATTATGAAACCTTCTCGATGAAGGATGTTTACCCACGTGAACCCCTACCAAGAAGACAACATTAATCATTAATTCTTCTTGGCTAAGGAAACTTTCACCAAAGTGAATCCTAACCAAGAAGACAATACTTATTTCGATTTATCAGAATGGAAAGTTTTCACCCAACTAAATCCTTACCCACAAAATAACTTTTATTTTTACACTTATTAAACACACTGAGAAATTAACATTTCCCCTAAAGAAAACACATAGTAATAAGATATCATTTAGTAAATATTGGGAAGAATTCCACTTAAACAAAACATTCATTATATTTCCTAGGAACAACAATCTTTTTAACAAAAATGAACAAGCAATAGAAAAAAAAATATAAGTGTTTATAACTATATCCGAATATGGAAAAGGCAACTAACGACCAACTTAAAAAAACCACAAATATTGCAACACTATAAAAATAATAATAAAATATTGTTGACAACTGTAAGAGCAGTTGACAGGCCGAAATTCTCCACCACATCCAAAATCATGAACACGGTGAGGAGACAAATATGCACTGAAGATTTTCTGGTTAGGGAATTTACGAGGAAGTTGATCCAAGACGGATAAAATCTCTAAATCTTCCTTAGTCATCAATGACCTCAACCAATTATGGTACCTCAAAGGGTCCTTGGTCCAATAAAAAGGAAACTTGGAAGCATCTCCTTTATAAAAATAAGGGTTACTCACCTTCTCAACTAGTACTTTAACCCCCTCCCCTTCCATTAAAGTTTTTGTAAGAAAAGGTGAAAGGAGAGAGAAGGCAGGTTCTCAATTGACCACTTAATGAACCATCCTACCTAGTCTCTAGGCCTAGTACTATAAAAATACAAAAATACTTAGGACATTACTCTCAAACATAACTTTAAGAACAAAATCTGAAAAGATTGGAGCGACTTGGAGTGATGCCCACTTATTCGGATGCAATTGGTTAGGTGCAACATTTAAAACAAAAAGCACAACGATAGTAAAATTATTTAAAGCAAACTGAACATAAAAGTCTATTATTAAGCAAGAATAAAAATAGAAAAAAAATATATGGGCAATTCTTTTTGCCCATGATACATGTTGCCAATCAACCTACACTTGACAAAAACTATAACCTTGTCTGGAATCCAAACATCCAAAATATCGACACTATTGGTAAAAGAGCATTGTACAAATGACCATCGGTACTTGTTGAAGTACTCATAAGCCGAATAATCTACCTATGCATAATCTCTCCCTTCAAAGGAAAGTTGTTCTCGATATGCTCTTTTGCCTCCTCATCCATAATATTTGATATTGATCGAGCAATTTTATCATGAACAACTTCCCCATTTACACCCAATTCTCAACTAACACACGAGGAGTTACTCGTATATAGATTGTTGACATCCAAATCGAACAACATGTCTGCATCGCCCTGATACACTCACCTATTAGTACCCTTAGATTCCCCTGAAAGACCCAAAGATAAACTAGTATTAGCAGAAAAGGAAGACATCATTTACTTCTCACACATATCTCAGGAGGATGTACTCAGAAAAATTAAAGCAAAGAAATGGACACTTGAGAAATCCACAAGATGGACAGTTGAGAAATCCACGAGAACTCCTATTTATGGAGATGAGGGAATGAGGAGGGAGCGAATTGTCACAACCCCTCAACCATTATATCAATTCAAAACCAATAATTATGATTGTGTGACTCTTGGCATCTTTGACACGTGTAATCCCCAATGCCCAATTAAAGTTTTCTAGACACTTTGTAGGGTTATGCCCACTGAAACTTATGGGGCCAGCGTACCATATGACCTTGAGTTTATAACAACTTGGTAAGAAAATAAAGTTTTCTTTCAAGACTCATTGTACTCTACTAGTCTTAGAGGCCAGTGTACAACACGGTTACCGAGACCATCAAATCACTGACATTGCCTCAGTGCAAAACCACTTTTTTGGCACTCAACACGAATACAAGACTGACTACCACACCCTAACTTATGCCTTATAAGGTAAGTACGAGATATTCTCGACAAATGAGTAAGTTGAGACACTCTCAACTTAATGTATAAAATTAAAACCATAATTAGAGAAGATTTAGGCATTCCTCAAAGGTCCGTACAAGTAAAATCTCACCAAAAATAGTATAAATAGGCGATCATGCCAAGGTTAAAGACTTAACCTTTGTATTTATGAAAGTTACTATATGTTTCTAGTGGCACCAAAACTTATCTTTGAATGTTGACTTAAACGTTAGAGTATCAATGTACGTATCCTCAACTCCAAGATCGAGATTGAGAAAATTGGCAATAGATATTAAAAGACCAAGATTGAGAATTCAAAAATTGAAGAATTCAGGATAGATTGATTAGTAAAGGACAAATTGTAAAAATATATATACATACAAGAGAGAGAAGGGAAGAGAGCGAGAGAAAGAGAGAGTGGAGAATGTATGTATTTATGAGATGTAAAAGCTAAATTAAAATCATTCCATATAAGTTGTGCATTTTGATAGTAGAGGTTTATTTATAAGTTCTTAAAAGAGTAATTTTCTTTTTTTAAAATAAAAGTTTATAATGCCAAACTTATCTCTAAGTTATTTAATATATTATCATATTTCTGTAATTTTTGTATATTTTAAGATTATATATATTTTTTTCCGTGTTGGTATGTCCTGAAAAATGAAATTTATAAATAAAAATATTGTATCGATAGAATAAGAAGCCTTTCTTGCCGAAACTGATGTAAGAAATTTGGTCCTTCCCACGTTATAATTAAACTACCTATGATGTTTAAATAAATGGTCCCTCCACGTTTCTTTAAAGCGAAAGTTTTGTGATCATTCGTTCCTATTCCAAATTTTATTTGCGAGAGAAATGAAGTAAACATGTTAATCATACAGGATTGAATCGTATGGGTGTACAAAAACAATTTATCTTCATTTAAAGAATTTTGACAAAACTTTATTAATGGATAGTGGGTGAACACGAAAAAGATAAAATAAATAAATAAATAGCCAAATATTGTCGTGTAACGGGGAACCAATGCCTTTGGACATTGATTAGCAGGACCGATTGTTATAATATTTTACTGTAATCTGTAATATATTTTTAATATAAAAATAAAATCACTGCTTATGTTCGGAGAAAAATATCTATTTCGTATACGTTTATTATTTTTACTGAGGTTGTTAGTTATTGCTTTTCACAATGAATAATTCATACTACGATTAGACAATGATTATATGTCTTCCTTGTCTTTTACATTTTTTCCAAACATGTTTTTATATTTTTAAGCTATTATATCTGTTTATTTTTTGTTTTAAATTTATTTTACAGATGAATACAAACATTAGTAGAAAATATAATAAAAGATATAACTTTGTTTTTTATGATTTAAGTACTAAATAATGTCAATGTATATTTAATATCTTAAAACTATAAAACATACTTAATTCCTTTCTTGCATTAAACACGAAATATTTTTATACGAGGTAATAGATCATTACACTCAAAATAAAATTTCGGTTAAAATACTACGTGGAATTCTTCGCTTACAAGAAAACATGGATGTAGAAAGATTTTTTGTTTTTTTGCATAGTTTAATTCCAGATCAAATGCATTTCCTGTTATTGATCAAATTGTGGAGAAGGTATATATGACATATTTGTGTTTTTTTAACACCATAATCATTACATGTGGTTTTGAAACCCAGTACATCCCACGGTTTTAATGTCATATATTTACACTTGATTTTAGAATTTCCGTTAATGTCATATATTTCCTTACAATTTTAGAAGCCCTGTTAATAACTTCCTTCTATTTTTCTTTTAAAAATAATTATTCAAGTACAAATTTATTTTCTGACATTAATTCAATCGCCAGCATTGGATGCTACAATAGCAGCATCGCAACAATGCAGGAATGATAAGCCTCCATTAAAGGGCAACACGACTAAAAAGTAATTATGTCAAAGTAATAAAACCATTCTACTATTAAAGAAAGCTTTCGCCATTAAATTGTTCCATTTTAGTTAAACTCACCATTGTCAAAGTTATACAACCATAAACGATAGTGTTCTTACAATGCGGATACGACATTTTATAAAACCATGCTATCTTCTTTTTATGTTTAGTTATTTTTGAAGTGATTAGTTTGGGTCAAGTAGACACACATTGTTTATAAAAGCATTTTCACAGCTCATGTCAATATACGAATAGAAGAGTAAAATAATAATAAATATGTAATAATATTAGTAGTTAATAGTTTGGGATGTGTGCTTATAATATTCTTGATGAATTTTTACTTATCTGGAATCTTTGAAGATGTATAGTCTTTTATTTTGTTATTGTGTTAGCGTAACAATTTGTTTAAATGTATATTCTCATATAATTGGTTAGTTTAATGATATAATCCTAGAAAGTCTCAAGTGGTTTGAACCTTCTCGACTAGGTTAGGTTGGACTTTTTCGATTCAGTTAGATTTTTTCAACTTGGTTAGACTTTATTTATATAGTTTTTTTCACATATTGAGATATTATTTATGTTGAGGGTTACTCTGATTATTATAGAGTTGAGATGGGTTTGAGTCCATGTTGTACATATGGTTTCACATATTCTAGAGCCAAGGTGATTTCTGGTCCGTAATGAACATTGACACCCCATGTTCGAGTAAACTATATGAAAAGACTTATAAGAAAAATTCATTTCTTTGCCACGATCTTATCAAGTTCATACCATATACGTGCCCCCTTAAGCACATATGGGCAAAATGATAAAAAGAATCTAGAGTGTTCTAAATGTGTTTTGGGGGGTCATTCACAATTAATGCTAGTGGTGATGTTAAAGAGCATGACTATAATTGTTGAATGGAAATAATCAAATGGTTGGGGAATTACAGTGATGTAGTTGCATGTTCCTTTTGGTGCCTATAAAAGTAAGGTGGTTTACTATGGGTAGGGATCACTTCTCTTGTTTATGAGTCTTATTCATTTTTTAAGTTTTTTAAGTTTTTTTTTTTTTTTTTTTTTTTTTTTTTTTTTTTTTTTTTTTTTTTTTTTTTTTTTTTTTTTTTTTTTTTTTTTTTTTTTTTTTTTTTTTTTTTTTTTTTT
>Ga0209489_104363_pt1 | contig 26185 bp, 9 predicted proteins | sample SiratrowhiteBW_FD_187527 | JGI IMG/M metagenome (GOLD analysis project Ga0209489, IMG submission 187527) | Root nodule microbial communities of legume samples collected from California, USA - Siratro white BW (SPAdes) (version 2) | ecosystem: Host-associated > Plants > Roots > Nodule | place: USA... | reverse complement strand
ATATATATATATATATATATATATATATATATATATATATATATATATATATATATATATATTATCAAGAGAAAACATTTTTGTTACACATACATTTAAATGGACTTGATTATTTTACGATACTGTTTTACTCATGAACACGTGACAATGCATGAAAAAAAATTTATATTTACATGGATGTAAATTCTTGTACCCAAAAAATGGGTATATGTTAAATTAATTTATTAAATAATTTAATTCTTTACGTATCAATAAAAATTATTATAGACGTAACCTTTAAAGTATTTAATAAAGAGTAAACTTATCACACATACAATGAGTTAAACAGTAGTTTAAAAATAATTTATATTATCAGATTATTATGATTCAATTTAAATTCATAGGTGATAGGTAATTTTCTCACACAAGAAGAAATAAAATTGATATATTAGTTTTTGAATTTAATTTTAAAACACATTAAAAATACAAATATAATTTTTTTTACAATCATCCAATTATGAAATGTTAGCATTGGTTTGTATTTAAAAAAAAAAACAATTTGCAAAATATTTCTAATTTCTTCATATTGAAAGAAAATTAGTGTATTTAATTGTCTGTATAAAACACTTGTTTTCGCATTTAAATAACTAATATAAAAAAATACATTGATGATAAAAAAAAAAAGGTTCAAACTACAGAATGTTAACCAATCCACAGGAACTATTCATCTGAGATTCCAATTGTCTGCAGTTGCAAGTGGAACTTCACAAATCCTATCCATTTAATTTATAATAAATTTATATTTAAAATTATATCTCCTAAAATTTGAAGGGTTTAATTTGTAACTGCACACTGTGCAGCATACTTCAAACTTTAGTGATGATTGAAAGTAGCATCTTATGTATCCCTGAAACATCTATATCATAAAGTCAGGTCGGTGTTTAGATGCTATATCCTTAAATGAATACAAAGAGATGTTACATGTATGGACAAAAGTCAAAACCAGAGTAGGTATATGATAAAATAAAATGATTCTAATTTTTCTGTAATATCTTTTTATTAATTCTTCTATTTATTAGATACAAATATTTATGTTTTGGAATAATAAATTTGCTTATTTTCACCTAATTCACTTTTACAGCACTTATTAAGATTATATATTATGAAAGGATTCTACATTATTTAATAACTTAAACTAAAATATGCTAATAAATTTACACTGTTTTTCAGTTATAAATTATTATACATATTGTACAATTTTAATAATTTGTAAAAAAACTTAGACTGATTTAGTTAATCTGCAACTCAACCGTGAGGTTAAAAAGATAAACTAAAACTAAATAATTTAGACTAATTACTTTTAATTTATAAGTCAAAACTATTTAAGTAAATAAACAAAATATGGTTCATAACTTGTTGAATTATTGGATTTTTAATATAATGTGTACCAAAATAAAAAAAAAAAGTTATTTAAAAACTAATTTTCAGTTACCAAATGAAATGATTGCTAATTGGGATCAAAATAATCATTAAATTAAATTTTAGTTGCTAAATAACTATAAAATATGAATTTAGTAACGAATTAAATCAATATAATTGGTATTAACATTAACCACCAAAGTTTTAAAGACCTATATCATTAGATTCTAAATTGGTATCTAATTAAGTTAGAGACTAATTTAGAATCTAATTGTGTGGGTCACTAAAACTTTGGTAGCTAATCTTAAATACCAATTATCTTGACTTAATTGGTCACTAAACTCAATCATTACCTCTATTTTATAGTTATTTAGCAACCAAAATATAATTTAGTGACTATTTTGGTTACAATTAACAACTATTTCATTTGGTAGTTAAAAATTAATTTTTAAATAGTTATTTTTTAGTGAAATATATTTTAGTACCTATGGGCCTTTTAGTATATTCATTAAAATGTATTTATTAATTTATTTAAAGAGTACCTCGTAAGAGTAAGATTAAAAATATATCTTAAATAAAGATGTACTTTAAGAAAAAAAAAAAGTAAAGTTCAAAAAACTAAAAGCAAATGCCATGTAAATAAGCTGAATTCATCATTTCTCTTAAATTTTTCATAAGCAGTGTGTATTTAAAGTGTAGCTTCTCCTACCCAATATTCTCACCCTTATTATAGTCAAGTAGTTACAGAAGCAAAACTTTCTAACCCAGAATCTGATGATTCTTTCTTTTTTTCAGATTAAAAACTTCCAAAAGCAAAACTTTCACACCTCCTTCTAGTATAGGAGAATTCTTGGGTTTTATCTATAATTAGCAATATTATAATAAGTCTAAGATGTTCAGACATTTTTAGACGGGACCAAGATGCATTTTCACTCACTGTTAGACAAATAGCCATAAAAAACTCTAACAAACATTATCAGTTTTTAAGGCACTCATGTAGCAACAAGATCTTAAAGAAAGGAAGATACCAAAAAGACCAAATCTCAAGAAAAAAAAAAAAAGAAGCAAGAAAGAGTGCATGCATATCATCACATACATATGGTAACAATGGTTCTGAACCAACAAAATTGAATCTAACAAGATTCAAATTTTCACAAAAAAAAATAAAATTAATACATATGAAACCAAGAAAGACAAGAAAGAAAGAGAGGGCATGCAAATTACCTGAGAGGGCATTAATCAGGTTGAAGCAGGTCTTGAAAAAGGAGGTTTTACCCTCATGAGATGTGTGCAGATCCCAAGTTTTGGCCTCTAACAACTCATCTGAGCCATTCACATGGTGCACTCTTTCATCGTTGAGAAGGGGTATGGTGATGATGGAGGAGCTTATATCACCCTGCTCAGTACCAGCCATGGACATGAAAACAAGCTTGTTTGTATATAAATATGTGTGTGTTCCAGTGTTTGAGACTACAACAAGATTGTACTGTCTCTGTGTTTGTTGTGGCAGACACACACGGCAAAGAGAGTTCAAAGGTGGCTTCTCTTCTTTTTATTTTTTTCTTTTACAAATGTGTACACAAAATGCCCTTTTAAAATAATTCTTTGTATTTATCCAAGAAATTCTGTGATGGCTGGTCTGTTCAAAGGGACTCGACTTTCTCAATTGTTTAACTTTTTGCACTAGTGGTTTAAATTTATCTTCTTACATTGTGAACCAAGAAGAATGACTTTAATTATAACTTTTAAATATTATTATAATATTTAATAAATTATCGTGAAAATAAATTAAACAATGAATACGGAGTAACAATATTTCAAGCAAAAAAAATATAAATAAATACTCAAACCGTAACTATATTTTAATAATATAGTAATATGCATTGATAATTTAATTTAAAAAGGAAAATATAATTAAAACAATAACATAAATAGTTACAAAAAATTGTTTTTTTCTTACAACATTGATTAATCTGATTTCTCTAGGGGGAAGTATTTTTTTTTATGTCGTTCTATAAACATTTATGTTCATTTATGCTAACATGATTATTACTTGCCGAAATTGTTATGTTTCTTGTAGCTCCCTTGTCAAAATATTAATGTTGTTTTAAAAAATTTGATTAATCTGATTTATCTGAAAGTAAGTATTCTTTTTATATCTGAGAATAAAATCTTCTTTGCTGTCAAAGTACAACGTTTTTTTAATGGTCTTTGAATATTGATACTGGAACGCTAATCGAGTGATATAGTACTTTAAAAATATCGAGGTTCACGTACTTTAAAAAAAAAATATATCTTTAAGTAGGTTCAAATTTGGATTTAGGTCTAGTTTATTTCATAAATTTAGTTTACAGAATAAATATTATTTCTGAATAATATATTTTAATTTGGCTATTATCATTAGTGAACTTGAGATTCTCAACGCTAACATTGCCATAAGTAAAGACTAATTTCTATTGTTTGATAAAACACTAACTTTGTCATAAATGTAAATTTTCGAAGACTAAAAAGTTTATGTTGTTTGAAACAAATCATGAAAGATCATGAACCTACTAGAAGCATATCATGCAAAGTGAACAACGTGTATGACTAAGACTTTATTTTTGGTTCACTACATACACGTCGAAAGTGTAGACATAAATGAACAAAACATTTAGAAAAAGTAAAAAGTTGATTTAAACCAAAGTAAAAGTTTATTTAAACCCATTAAGTGTCCCTTTTTTATGGAAGATAAGAAAAGTTAATTAAGTGGATTCCACAATTGGGGAGATAACCTTAAATTGTGATGGGTATGTGGAAGATGCAAGTGCATAGGCCTCTTATGGGGGAATCATTGGTTATAATAATGGTGTGTTTGTCTTTGTGGTGAAGCTGGTAAGATGTTATATGGGAAATATTTCTTGGTTTAGAGTTGCATAAGGTTTTGGTAAGAAAAATTATTGCTATTCTCACATTATATGTCATTTACTTTGGATATGTCAATGTTTGCTATGATATAATGTGATTAAATGAGCAATTTTGTATTTTCTCACATTTTTTTAGGTCTATGAAGTGCGTGACAATGATATATGATCTTAAAGTGGAGAATGGCATTCAACGTGATAGGTGGAGCAACACGAGGACACAAGAGTGATGAACCAAATGTGAGGTGTAGGTCCTGTGCTTTTTCTTTAGTTCTTCTTGCTTTTTCTTTTTTGTATTTTTCTTTTTCTTGTTCTTCATTTCTCTCTATGATTTTCTCTCTTTTCATTTCTCTCTCATCTCTTTACATATTTAAAGCTATTTTTCATCTTTTTCTCCACTATATCTTGTCAACTGAAAAGTAATTAAGAATAGAACATTTTTAATTTATCAGAATTTAATATAAAATAAGTTTTTTTTACTTTAATTTTTTTCTGAATAATTCATTTTGATGAATTATTTGGTATGTTTCAGCAAGTCTTTAAAGAGTCTTGTTATAGACATGTAACAATGAATAAATAGAATAGTAAGTTTTAGATTCAAAAGTTGGATGTACAGTTTATAGAATTTTTTTTTTTTTTTTTTTTTCATATCTCAAGTTTGAGTATTATTGTTTGAACGATGATTAATTATTTAAATGAATTTAAATTTTTTTAATTGTTTTAAATCATATTTTAAAAATATATTGAAAATATAAAACATACTAAGTAAGAACAATCAAATTAAACTAAAACTACATGTAAATATGTTTCTAAGACTTAACAATAATATTTCTATCATTACATTAAAAAGTGCATTTCTCTTTAAATTAATACTATAAAAATAATTAGTGAGTAAAGTGATCAAACTTCAAAATGTTTCTGATTAATCTAACTATACTATATCTTAAATAGTTTTAAATATTTAAGTTGATAACACTTTTCATCTTAGTTTCCGTCTCTTTCTTAAGCATAACATGTTAAGAAAGGTGTGTTGGATACGTTAAACACAGGACCAGTTGCAGCACCTCCTTTCCCTTTCTTTCTTTATTTTCTGACGATGGTGCAGAGAGCAGAGGCCAAACGTGATTATTTCTGATTTTTTATTTTTTCTTTATGCTTTTAAATTATCACGTGAGAATGTATGATTAGTTTTTATTACCCCTTTAAGGATCTGTTTGGTTTTACTTTTTTCCCACTTTCCTATTCACTTTTAAAGGAATGCTTCTGACTCATTCCGCGTGCACCCGTCTCACTCGCAAATCAAAAGAACACTTTTGAAGATTACTTTTTATAAATTAAGATTAGTCTGTATTTGAATGTATTTTTTATGTACCTATTTAACGTAGTATATTATTGTGATATTTGAGACGTAATTTTTGGTTGTATCTTATGAATGAAGTGGTGTAATAGAACGGATAAGAGAATCCATGTCAATGATACGTTGTGGCTGTTGCTAAGGTCTATCCATTACTCAGTCAAGTCTATGGGTGTTAAGAGATTTCTCTTCAGAGATATATATTAAAGAATTTTATAAATAAAAATGTGTTATGATAAACATTTTCGAATTTTACTTTATTTTTTAAATAATTATCCTATAATCAATTTGTTTGTATCCATAAGTTCTGGATCCAAACATTGGATTTAGTGGGAGAACAAAATATATATAATATCTTTATTCAAAAAATATTATTTTAATTAACACAGTTTCTTAACCAAAAATTCTTACATACTTAAGCTTTTACACATTACAACACTTCTCTATGCATTTTCATATTTGAAAAATCTTATGCGATTTTTCAGTATCAATAAAATAAAAAATACTGTATTCAGTATTTCCCATACAAATATACATTCATTGTTTTCTTTTATGTTTAGTATTGGAGAATAATGAAAGCTAGAAAGTTATATAATAAAAATTATATTAATTAATATTTTAGAATGGATATTTATGGTTAACCTTTTTTTACTAAAATATTATATGAGATGATTTTTTAACATTGGCGGGTGTTGGTGTATTAGGATATTATATTTCTTAGCAAATTTTAATATTATAGTTTGTTCTCTAAGATATTCCTTAACGTTGATGTTAATGGAAGCATTAAACATTTTTTTTAGTCTTTAGGATATCCTTTATCAAAGTTTTAGGGTCACCCTAATTATTAATAATACATAGAAGTGTATATCTTTTTCTTACGTTTAGTTTGCATTCTTGGTTTGAATACGCAATCGAGTGATTAGTTTCATTACAAAATGTCTTTGTAATAGCAAACAACGTCCTTATCCTACACACAAAAAATAAATAAAATATATAGCAGTGCACCTTATTCTCCATCCCTTTCATGATTCCATTTGAAGACAGCACAACCTATGGAGAAAGAAAAGCAACAAAATGAGGACTTCATCATTATTAGATTGGTATATGCTCTTGAATAGAATGCTGACAAACACATAGATAGTATAATCTTGCATGTTTCTACTATAACATTGGTCCAGAGCCATTCGGAATTTTCTCAGCAGACATTATTATTATTATTATTTATTATTCCTTGAACAATGGTCAGAATATATATAAATTAAAATCACTATCCCTTATTCACTAAGTTTGCTTGGCTTAGAAATTCACGTGAAGAAAGTCTGATCAAATATGTACTAAAAAAGGTGACTGTGTCTTGTAATTTAGATGTTTATTATCTTGACATGTAGCAGAGGTATAAAACATGTAATTTAGATGAACAAGTATAAGTGTGAGGGGATGAATTTGCACTGTGGTGCTGCTGAGCACTGACAAAGCATGTGGAGCCTCAGACATTGAAGCTCTGAGGGGCATATGCATGGTGTCATTGGTTATACATTCTGTTGTGCATTGAAGCATTGAAGCATTGAATAAGATAAGATCTTTAATAATGGAGATATAAAACTTAAAAGTGATGCTGATGGACCACCTTTATCAGTTTCTTCTGTTTATAAAATAGATAAAAATAGTGTGTTTATTATTAAAAAATGAAATTACTTTGGTAGAATTATTTTATAATAATATGTTTATTGTCGAAAATTAAAACTACAATTATTTTGAAATGAAAAAGTACTTTCGGTTTCCGTTTCCGAAGCTTGCTTGAGTTGGATCAAGTGTATAAAGGTTATTGCTACCTTTTTCAGTGCCTCAATTATTAATCTCCTTTTCCAGAAAAAGGGTCTCTGGATTTTTTAGCAAAATTTTCTCTCTAATAATTAATTCGCAGATGTTATAAAATTATTTAATTTAATTGTTAACATTAAATGTGTCTACAGTTGTGTCGTTTTAAAAAATTACTCTTAAATAGTAATGTAAAAAGAGAATATGGAGTTCTAATTTTCAAGACTGAACTCTTCAATTTTTAATCTAAGGTAAAAATATTATAACATTTATTATTTATAGACTGAAATAATTAACATTAGTTTGATTAAAATATCAATACAAGAGATAACTAAAAAAAATATTGTAAGAAATTAAATAAAAAAAATTATATTGCGGGAGGACTATTGTTTCTTTTGTCCCATTTGCAAAGGAAAAGTTGATTGGAGAATCTCTTCTCATTCTTTCTCACACATTTCAATATAATTAGTTTTTTCGAACATGTATTAAGAAGTATGTTCAATAAAATTAGAAGTACAATATCCATTCTAGTAAATTTTAGTTTAAATTAGTGAGCAGGTTTTTGAATTATTTAAACAGATTTGAGAAAATTTGAAATTAAAAATATTGAGTTCCTAAACTAAAAAAAAAAAAAAAAAAATTAAAAATAAAAAAAATTAATTTCCAAAAAAAAAAAAAAAAAAAAAAAGTTACGACAGTTGATATAAATACTAGTCCATTTAGTAAAAAATCACTTTTAAGTTCAATTTTGGAATGATTTATACTCGTAAACTTTAACATCCTAAGAATTAAAACTAACTTTTAAATAATAAATCATAATTAAATATAAAAATATATGTTTTTTAAAGCTAAAAATTAAATTCACAACTTTTTTCTTTTATAAACGTAAATGTAAATTGTTTTCATTAAGTTAAAATCTATTTCATCTTTATCTTATTAAAAACATTTTATTTGAAAATTAAATCCGAACAACAAAATCCAAAAACTCAAAAATATCTCTAATAAACTTTTCGTTTCTCAAACAATTGTTTAATTTTTTTCAAAATAATAAAAGTTTAAAAGAGTATAAAGTATTATTAGAAGTTATTTCTAATACTCCTCTTTTTAAAATACTTAATTTTATTATGTAAACATGTATAACTTGGTTTTTTTATGAATTTTTTAAGAAATAGTCATTAGATAGTTATAACATTAAACACTTTTTCCTAATCTTCAAGAAACTGATCCACTGTCTCACGCATACTTTTTTTATTGGTTTTCTTAATAAGGCATATTATCATTTATTTGACACCCTGCCTTATCTTACCATATGGATTTAGAATAGGATAACCTAAAAAATTAAACGTGCTAATACTTTTCATGTCAATAACTAAAAAATATTACACAACGTTCACTACTTATTATTAGGTTGTAGGTCCACATTTCTGTTGTAGGGTGTTTAATTCCATCAATTTAATAAATATACCTTTTTGCAATTTAATAGATATTTTTTCTTTATGTATATAAAACATAACATTTTTTTATTATTTTAAATATTTTTCATATCTTTATTTATATAGACCAGTATTCAACTAGAATATTAAATACAGATATACATTAACACATTCTTACTAGTATTTATAAATATATATATATATATAAACATATTTATTAGGATTTCAACTCTTTTATTTTTTAAATATTTTATTTTTCAAATATTGTCCAAAGACATGATATACAATGGATCAGTATACCTGAGAGAAATAGTAAAGTGATAGTAACGAGACCCCTCAAGTATATTGTATTTAAACCGTTAAGGAAGGTTAAGACTATTAGGAGTATTGATCTTTGTCTCCTAAAAATTATTATATTATTTTAGATGTTTATACTCTATTGTGTTAAAAATGTAGCTTTTATCACAATAAATAATTATTCGATGTACACAGAGATATTTATTCACTTGTAGTTACATATATGTATTTATTTTATCATAATTTGTATGGAAGAGAGAAATAAGAGACATGAGAGAAGTAAGAACAATTACCATAAAAGTATATTAAATAAAATAAAATAAAAAACTAAATATTATATCTATATAAAGGTTTCATCGTATTTTTTTGTATTTTAAGTAGACAAATATAAAATATTTTTGTAACGACTAAATGAGATTCACTAGATTCATATTAGATTATTTTATCTTTTTTTCTCATTTAAATATCTAAGATAATACCTCCAACTACAAATAATTTAAACTTAAATGGACCTATTATTTGTTCTATTTTCCTAATTTATCATTAGATATTTTTTATTTTTCAGTTAATATATATATATATATATATATATTGAAATATTTTTTTTAAAATGTAATTTTTTGCATTTTAAATTTTTGATTACTATAACTGTATTTATCATATAATATTTAGGAATGTATATTATACTAGTCACAAAATATATAATAATTTAATAAAATGTAAAACAACGTAAAATAAATAATTTAAAAGCAGTAAATTACTCTTTCTTTTACCTAACTAACTAAGAATGTACTTAAATTGCATCAACAACGTGTTTTTTCTCCATCTCCTTTTTGTCTCTTTCTTTCTTCACTTTGTGCTTTTTATTTTCTTGTTGATTTAGGGTTTATTATATTTATAGGCACTTTTGTGATGGTTACTTCATTTGCTTTCAATTAATATTTTACTGTGTAAATTTGATTTCAATTGTTGTGGTTTTCAAAATTTAATTTGTTATAGATAGATGCATTTAAAGAGGATCTTGAGAGGAAAGGCCTCCCACCATGCAAGTTTATCTCATCATTCAACTATAGTAAACTATAGTACTCCTATTATATAGTGATTATAAAAGTGCAAAAAAGAAAAATATACCCATATTAAAACTATTATAACAATAATTAAAAAATATAATTCAATGATAATAATTAAGATGTTAGGATCATATTGACCAAATTATTTATCATATGAATTAGGTGCAAATTTTCCTAATTACTTCTACAAAAGAATATTTCATATATCTTAAATTTTTACATAACTTTTATGTGTAAAAAAAAATAAAATATATTTAAGTTAAATGAAATATTGAATGATTCATTTAAGTTATAAAATGATAAATAAAAATTGAATAATGATTTGTTTGAGTTTTTTTTTTTTTGTTGAATTTGTTAAACATTAATGTAGCTTGAATAGAGAGAAAAAAATCTATGAATTTAATATATACATAAAATAAATAGATAAAAGAAATTTATAAAAAAAATTAGTTTTTTAGGGTTATATCTATTAAAAGTAAACTAATCCAAATGGCAGACAAAAGGGGAAGAATATTCGAGGAAAAGTGATATATGCGTTTTAATATATGCATCTTTAACATAAAAAATATTATTATTTAATGAATTTTTATTTATTTATTGAAAAGAACAGTCATGTTCATCATTTGGATGAAGGCACATGATGAAAAGATCACAAATACATATACACTTTATATGTAAGCTTTGTCCCAAGAGAATGGGTACTTTGACCTTATTATAATAATTAATACACTTGTCAAAAGAGAATGGGTACGTTTAACTTATTATAATAAGAAAATTTGGAATTATTTTAAAAACTTATATTCATAATTCATATATGTTAGCCAAAATATAAAATGTTTGGACTTTTTAGTATACAAAAACTTAAAAAAATAGTTAAGTTAATATATACTATTTAATAGTGAATAAAAAATTATTAAATTTAATATTATTTAAGGAATTAAATGTTAATTATAATATTATGTTTTTCTAGATAATCATCTTCATTTGAAGGTTTTTCTTTCATAATACTACAATAATAGTTTTAAAAATCATATTTCAGACTTGTTTGTTTGATTGTGCTGATTGAAAATTGTTCTTGTGATGAGTCTATGGTTTCATAATACTACAATAATAGTTTTAAAAATCATATTTCAGACTTGTTTGTTTGATTGTGCTGATTGAAAATTGTTCTTGTGATGAGTCTATGGTCAATAAATAACCAATGAAATCAATCTAAAGTCATAGAAAAGTTGGTATAAAGATTGGTTTGAACTTATTTTAAAATTTAATATAAAGTATTAAGATAAATAATGAACACACATTAATAGTGACTACAAATAGGCATAAATTACATTCTCAATTATCATTAATTTCTCTTATGAAATATATAGTTTACTTATTTACATAATTTATATTTTTATATTTAATTTTCTTATAATTTTACATTATATTATTTTATCATTTTTTTCATGTTGAAACTTGTTACTGCTAATAAATATTGTTGTATTTTGCTAACATTTAAAGCTGAGTATTATTACATATTAGATTTTCACTTTATTTTGTATTTTAACATTAAAAATTATAAAATGATATTGTAGTTTATTTTGTAATATATTATAAAATGATGATATTATGTTTATTTAACATTTTATATATTATTTTATTCATATCAATTCCACTATAGCATTCTCATTCAATTCCATGTAAAGAAGTACGACATCTGAAGTTGTGAATGAGAATAAATGGGAAAATGTTTTTTTTAGTTACCCTACCATTCTTCACTATTTCCCCAATTGCAAATGTCCAATCAGAAATGGTACATACTATTATGTAGTTATGGGATCCTAATCAATTTCCAAAAACAAAGGATAATTACAAGCTTAATGGCATGTTTGTAACAAAGACAAGAAAGTAGAAAACAAAAAATATGAATAATAACTTATTTTCATTATTTTATTGAAGATAAAAAATGGACAAAGACAAAAATTCACTTTAAATGGAGAATAAGTTAGATCTCATTCACTATCAGATGGAAAATGTAACAAACATGAAGGAAATGCTTAAAAATGTGGAGAGAAGTTAAAGGATTTGTAAGTTTAGAGAAATAGTGCCTTAGAAAAATGAAAAATAAATGTTTCATATCATATAACTTTAAAATAATAAAATATTCATTCTCTGCTTATTTAAAATTCTCCATCTATACTTGTAAACATAGATCTTTACACATATCATGGCCATACACAAATAAGAGGCTATCCCACTACAATATGACTTTATTTTCAATCAAACCACTCAATTTGTTAAAAGATAATTTCATCATTATTTTTTTTTTGACAAATACTTATATTAAACAACATCATAAGATGGGATAATATTAGTGATGCAATGATTGTGGTGAAGAATATATTATAAGTTATTTTTCAAAAAATAAAAATAAACAGAAACAAAAAAGAGAGCTTGCAGAGAGAAAACAAACAAAAAAACTAAAGCGAACTCGTGAAAAAGAAGTTCTCACACCACAACACAAGTGACAAAGCATATTTCAATCTCAATATATTTAAACCATAACTTTTAACATCAAATCTATGACATAAATACAAATCAAGAATCATAAATCATATTATATGACGTTACAAATGTAAAGCTGAATGCATAAACAATTAATGTAAATGGTGCTGTGATTTCATGAATAATCCATGCATACAGTAGACATTGTGCTTGTCTTTAAGCAAATAAGATGGTAATAATAAAGCTCATTAGAGAATTTAGATTAAAACAATACTGGAATAGAATAGAATATTCAATAACACAAAATTTTGATTACATCAAATTTCTTTAAAAGAAAAAATGTGCTAATTTTAAGCTCCAAACATTACAAATCAATCTCTGTAAATAACATCAAAAGTGCTGATAGGTTAAGTGTACTTGTCAACTGAAGCATATTGGGTAATTAGCCGTACCTAGATTACCATGCCTTATGATAAAGCTGAAATAAAGTAATTAAATGTTCTTAATGTGCTTGATAATCATTGATAATGGGAAGCAGTACTTTATTGATCTGATAACTTAGAATGTAATTAATTATGCACTCCATTAATGTATTCTATAAGAATTATTGAATTTTGATATAAAAACTTCACAAAATTCATTTAATGTTTTTTTACTTTTTGTGTATTGCTAATATGGTTGAATACTTTTTTAATATTATTTTGTAGTATACCACCATTCACCAATTACATCAAATTATGGTCTTGAAATACATATTCGATTACGTTAATAGAATGATCACGATAATGATAACAAAACTAATGAAAATATACCTGACTACATGTTGGACCAAGAGAACAAGAGGCAGATAAAATATATATATATATATATATATATATATATATATATATATATATATATATATATATATAGACATATGAAAATGTTCAATAAATAATAATTATTTTATATAATTGAACTTTTAAACAAAGTGAATTAATAGTTTTTATAAATTAATTTTAATGTATAAATGAAACTTATGTTTTTTCAAATAAATACTAATTTTTTTTTTCAAAGAAGAACTAGGATTGTAGAAATGTTTCTTTATAAATATTTCTAAAATAATAATGAAGTAAACTTCTCCGTTTTAAAATTTCGAAAACCCTCTTTAATCACAAAAATTGGACATTTCCGTTTCTAATATTTACAAATAAAGACATAATTTTAAATCAAATAAAATTAAAAATTTGAAATTTGTGGGTTCAAAAACATGAAAATTGTCAATAATTAGAATCCTTTATAAAGAGTCTCTTTGCTCAGACTTTTTTACGTTCTGCCTCTAATGTGCATTGTTAGGTTATGATCAATTTGCAGAGATGAACGGTGTATTAAGCAAGCGTGCACAAGTCTGCTTTAGATGGACCAACAAACATGTCATTACTTTTTTACATGCAGAAAATTCATATTTTTTAGAAAATTGCTTCCTGCACCGCCAAAGTTTTAAAATAACTCTTTTACCCTTCATTAAAGTGATTTCCTGATTCTTGATTTTAAATTTTTCAAAAATACACTTTCTAGAATTTATTAAATATATTTTAAAACACATTTTCTAAAATAAGCTAATATTTTCATATCAAGTTTTCTAATAAAATTTCTACAAAATACCTTCTGAAACAAATTTTTTACAATAAATATTTTGGCATAAATTTTTCGAAACAGAATAAACGTATATAATAGAAGGGATTTTCTAGAACGAATTTTCAAAATTAATTTTTCAAAATACATGAAATATATAGTGGAACGAGATTTTTTTTTTTTTTCAGTTTTCTCTTTTTTTTTTCTGCGGCGGTGACAATACGAGGGTGGTGATAGCGGTGGCGACAATTTGATCATTTCATCCCATTACGAGGTGCGGGTTCAAATATGGAGTGCAGGAAGTAATTAGCTTTTGTTTTTTAACATGACCGACGATAATAGCTTACAGGCCAGTACAAAATTATATCAATTTTTTACTTTAAAATTATAAAAAAAAAAAAAACTATTTTTTTATACTTCTTATGCAATTAAATTTAAAAGTTAGTCCATCAACCTGTATATTAAACTTATTTAATTTGCAAATAGATTCGTCCACCAACCCATTAGCCTCATAGATATTACTAAAATGTTTTATACTTCATAAATGCTTTTCCATAATAGAGTTTAATTTATGCACTATGAAGGCGAATTTTGTTTCACCATTGATCAAATTCACTTCGAGTATAAATTTTAAATATTTAATATTAATAATAGTTAAAAATTTACCGTACAAAGTCATCTACAATTGATTGACGGTAAATATATTGTAATTAGTTTTTGTATCTTGTTATCTTTATTTTTAGGTGTTTTAAAACGTTATTAATTGAAATATCAAAGTTTAGACAACCGGTTCAATTAATTTAATGAGTTCTTAAAATTTCTAAAATAATTAACATGAAATTAAAAAGCAATAAAAGGAATAAATTTTTCAAAATCAAGTAACTTCAAGCATTGTATGCTTCGAAGTTGTTTTGAATTAATTGAAGCAATTCTTTCCTATTGGAGAAGCCATTTTAGTTCTTTAGAACAAGAAAACGTCATGCAAAGCTTATTTACCAAATTTAAAAATATAATATTAAAATGGTATGAAGTTCATATACAACTTTGTTTAAAATTTGAAATACTTTAAATAAGTTACAACTCCCATGCATTACTTTTAAAATTAAAAAGAAAAGAAAAAGTCTCGTATTTCAAACCTTTTACTTCATGGGCTACATATTGTCCAAAAAATTGATAAAGTAAATCAAACCTAAAAGCTAATCTTTAGTCAAGAGTTGTTAATTATTAAGAGAAAATTGTTAGATTGACCTATTAAATTAGTTAATAAACATAAAATAACAAACAAATACGCGCTTATATAACTTTTCAATAAGCACAATTTTTTTTTGAGAAAATTACGATTAGATATTTTCAACAAATTTTGAACTCTTATAACTTATTATTTCAAGATCAAACACTCTATTTAAGGAAAAATAAATAATGTAATAAAGTCACATCATCTCCATCGCAAAGAAAGGTCCTTACTTAAAGCTCAAATTTTATAAAAAAAAACAACTTAAAAAAAAAAACAAATTGATACGAAATAGTAAAAATCTTAAAATTAAACAAACAAGTACTATCTAAGATCCTAATCTTATTAATAAAAAAATATTTCAATAAATTTTAAAGTTGTGGAAAAATAAAATGTAAATACAAGAATATAAAAATATAATCCCTTATTCATTGAACATCAAATAAGAACCAAGTAAACGATGCCGTTTCCGTACAAGAGCCAAGTAGTGGTGACTAATGACCCATTTGAAGTTTGGAGTATAGTGCTACATTATTCTTAGTTCCTAAACCATACAATTAAGTAAAAACAAAAATATGCATTATAGATTATCACCAATCAAACATAATCACTTATTTCTTTTATTTCATCTATTTCTTTCATTTCCACCCTATAAACCCAAACTTAGGTTAAAACTCATAATTCATTTCTCATTTTTCTATTAATTGTATACTTCTGAGGAGAAAAATAAACCAATAAAGGAATATGATTAAGTAAGAATAATGATTAAGAAAGAATTAACAAGTTAATCAAGAACGTTTAAGTTAGCCCAAAAAAGGTCCAAATTCAGAGGCAGAAAACTCAAATCCCATTCATCTACACCTATTGGGCCTACACATTTCTTACAAGCCCGTAAGACTATAAAACTGAATAAGATAATCCACAAATCTACATATAAATGATTAAAAAAATGTTTATTATTATTTTTCTTGACATAACTGACACCTCAAATCTCTTTCTTTTGCCTTTTTTTAATTTTAATTATTAATTAGGCCACACTCTCTCACTCATAGAGATGAGAAAAAATCATCATGAATGAGAGAGAGAGAGAAAGAGGTGCAGGTGCACATGGTCAGCAAGAACAAGAGATGCACCTGATCAGGCCACTCTCATTGCACGCCGTACACGTCTTGAACCCACCTTTCTCCGCGTACACCTTGCGCGCACCGGAACATTCCCCACACAGCAGGAACCTATGATCGTCGCACACGTGGCACGCGCGCAGATGAGAATCTGCTACGGGCAGACCTTCGAGGAGCTTCCTGAGCTCGCCATTCTCGTGCAACCACCGCACCTCCTCGGCCCCACCCACGTACCTTCCGTTGACGAAAACACGGGGCAGAGTCAGACCCGTTTTGCGACCCGTGACCCGACGGAGCTCCGCGAGAAAACCCGAGTCCATCGAAACGTCGCGCTCGTCCAGCGCGACGCGGAATCCGCGCAGGATGGAACGCACCGTTTTGCAGTCCTCGAACGTGCCGCGGACCACGCGCAGGCTCGTGAAGTACACCACTACGCGCTGCTCCGCGCGGGGAATGGACGGCGGGGGTTGCGGTTGGGCGGCGCGTGGGACTTCCTCAGACGCGCGTGCAGTAAGTTTGGGATGATTTGACCACGCTCGGAGGAGCTTGTTGGCGAGTGTGACCCGGTGGAAGATTGAGGGTTTGGGTTTGGTGGTGGAGGGTTCATCTAATATGAGTGTTTGAATGTCTTTGAAGGAAGAACATGAGAAGGAGGTTGAACGTGGTTTGTTCCAAGGTTGCCACATTGAAAGTGGGAACTAGAAGAGAACAAAGGTTGCTTTTTTTTATCAGGGTTGTGTTTTTTTTTGGAGTTTGAAGGGGAAAGGTGGGGTTTTGGGAGGAAGGAAGAAGTGGGGGGTGTTGGATTTTGTTTTGTTTGTTTGTTTGGGAAAAAGGGTAGGATTTAGTTGCTCAAAAGTTTGGATTTTGGTGAATGAGGAAGGAGATGGAGAGGTGGGAGATTTTGCATTTTGATGCTTAGGAGAGAGAAAGTGTGAGGAGTGAGTGAAAGAGGAAATGGTGTGAAAATGGAGGAAGAGTGGAGAGGGAGATTGTGGTGGTGGTTAAGGTAGTTGAGGGGTTGGTTTATTTTGCTTTTAGGAGAGGGTTAAGAGGGAAAAGGGGATGGATTGTGAGAGATTGAGATGGTCTTATTAATGTTTGTATTAAGATGAATTAATTATGGTGGATATTTAATTTCCATTTGTCAGATAAAAAAGATTATAATAAATAAATACAGTCATATCCTAATGAGCACCTGTTGCAGAAGCAGTTAAGTCCTTGTCACATTAATTAATATGAGAGTACATGTACTATTAGTCTCACTACGAAGAGCTTCCAGCTATATTATTATTATTACTACCTTCACCTCGATACTTCTAATATAATGGATAAGCTTTTCATCAATAATAATAATAATAATAATAATAATAATAATAATAATAATAATAATAATAATAGAACAATCAACCTGCTATAGTATCGTTGACAATAACTTTAATCACAATTATTAGGAAATTGATCTCAGATCTATATATGTAGAAAAGTAATAATTAGTGTTTTTGTATAAGTGAAAGATATAAATATTTACAAAGTTAAACATAAATTTTAATTCTATAAAATTATGTTCGAGAGCATGTAAGAAGAAAATTTTGATGTGGGAAGCTGATATAGGTACCTTCTATGTTTATATAACGAATTTGATGTAAAAAAAAGAATGGTAAAAACATGCTTTGATTAAATGTGTCCAGAAACCTATTATGTGTAACAAAGTTTTAATTTGTTTTTACACTTTAAATTTTATTAAATTAATATTTGTGCGTTTATTGAATTAAAAGTATATAAAAACTTGATAATGATGAAGACTAAATTAGTTATATAAATATAATTTTTTATTTGTAGGAATGAAATTGAGGAATTCTCTATAGTTTCACAAACATATAATTTATAATTTAGTATGTGAATGCAGAGAAATCTCTCTCTGTATTCATGGGATTCTGTTTAGATGGATTACAATATTTAAATATGTAGAAGATATAGATTAGGAATAAAAAAATAGGAATTGCTGCACAGTGAAGTAAAATGAGAATGACTTTGGTTTGGAGGGTGATGTTTTGTTTTGTTTTGAATTGGTGATTCATTAATTGCAGAGATGAATCCTTGCTTGCACAATCCTCTCTACCAGCAGACACTGGCAGTGCAACCAACACCAATTAGGACAGCATTGATGTTTCCTTTTCTTATCATACCACTGTTCTAATAAATCCAAAAACAAGTGACTATTTAGCAGCTTACATAAGTTGCTGATAAAAATATATATACTAAAGAATTAATATATTTTCAACACACTTGATAATCTTACCATAGCAAAAGAAATTGGCAACAAGAGTGTTGATGTGAGGAGTTGGGCCATATGCAATTATAGCAAGATGAAGAAAGAAGCATGCTTGATGGTACATGATGAATGGCTTCCAAAAGCAAAAGGGTTTTACTCCACAAAGAGCAATTGGGTGGTGGATTCTGAAAAGTTCCACATGGTGGCAGGGTAAGAAAAAGTGAAAGGAAGGATCCAAGAGAGTTAGCACTCTAAGACCTAACTAACTAAGTCCAAACCACATGCCATGTTCTGACTAATCTTGATAACCCCCTTTTCTCTTCTTCTTTTGTTCACTCATGTGAACCAATGTTTGGTTCTTTCTTTCTTGATTTGGGTGCAGCATTTCTTTCCATCACATACCCTTGACTTCCTTCTCTGACTGCAGAGCCACCACTATGTGTGTTTTTGACATTTAAAAAATGGTTTCACACTCACAGCCACATTAATTTAGTAGTGAGACAGAACCATGAGAAAATCTGTCTTCCACTATTCACTGCACAACCTGGTTTGGTGCTGGAATCACAGCCTGGCTGCAAGTGCAATTTACAGGATTCCACACCACCATTCTTTTGTCAACAATGTTTAATAGCATTTCCATCCATAAATTATCATCACTTACAAATTTTAACATTCAATTTTTTTTACCTTTTGTTATTAAATTTTTTATTTCCACACAGTTTACTAATTCATTCACATGTCAAACAATTAAATGACTAATTTGTTACTTTTCTTTACAAGATAATATTATTTTCTTTATGTATTTTTTAATTTTAATGGATCGATAAAATATATAAAATTCTAAACTTATAATAAAAGATATATGGAAAACTTACTATAATAAATTTTGGGTCATTATTATATAACTGAATGGTAAAATGTGTAATTAAAAGCAAATACTAATTACACTATTTTTTTTTTCAAGAGTAGAAGTTTTTTATAAGATTAAAACCGGGGAAGATCCGAGATAATTTGTTAAAAACATAGAAGTTGCAAGTATAGTTTTTTTTTTTTTTCTATTCTTCAAATCAAAATCAGACCTAGTTTTCCTTTTTTCATTTCCAATTTTCTTATTTTTCCTCACTTATTTTTCTTTTGATGGCAGCTCTTTTATGTTTGTGTATATATGTTGGACCATGGGGCTGTTTTCAGCCCAAGTACTAGAAAAACAATAGCAAATACAGTGCTTCTTCCTGCACCCCACGGTTTCTTTCGGCACCTCCATAGAGGAAACGCAATTACCATTTCACCACTCTATCTTTTCCTACACCCTCTTTGATTCTCTTTGGTCATAGTATGAGGGTGCCATTGCGAGGGGAGGCGAAGTGACTCAAATCCAACAAAAACATCTAATTTGTGATATTATGATGTTCATTCACTTCCTTCCTAGTACATGCTCTTCCTCTTGAAAACACTCGTAACAGAAACGGTGAAATGGAACCCGATTCCAATGCCACCACCATAACCATAAACGTCAAGTTCAACGGCGTCACCATACCCATCTCAATTTCACCCAACTCTACCATCAAAGACCTCAAGTCCCTTCTTCTACCTTCCACCAATGTCCTCCCTCGGGGCCAGAAACTCATCTTCAAAGGTTTCACCTTTTGCCCCTTTCTCTTTTTCATTCAACACCCTTATGAAAGAACCCCCACCCCTTTTGAATTGTTGTGTGAATGAAAGTAATGAATGATCTTACAGGTAAGGTTTTGGAAGACCCTGTGACTTTGACTGCATCTAACTTGACTAATGGATCCAAACTCATGCTTATGGCTTCTCAAGGTTTATATCAAGGGGTATTGTATATGACTTTATTAATCTCTTTCTCTGTTCTGGTTTTTTTTGGCTGTGGAGATAGTGCTCAATAAAATTAGCTTTTATTTTGTAGCAATGAGTTTAGAATTCATAAATTTTACATGAGAAATGCTAGCCACATAGTCTCTAACAAACACAGTGAAGAATGTGTTAGAGAATGTATCATGATGTATGGTAAGATTGTTGGTTTTGTAATAACCATTTTGAATGTTATATCAGGGGTGGTTTCTAATTGGCTAATTGTTTAAAAATCTCAACATGATGCATGAAAATTAAAATGGAAATTGTTAGTAAAAAAATATACTTTATTGAAGCATCATGGGCCGTTAACTCAGCTGTATGATACTATGATTTCATCATTAAGTTAAATTGTGGCTTTATGGTTATTGGGTAAACCAATGGAAAATGTTTTGCATGAATGCCTTACCAAACTTGGTATAGACAAACTAGATGGACCCTTTCGTGCAGGAGATGAATGGAGCTACTTAGAATGGGTATTATACAATCAGAGAAGTTTGATGAGGTTTATCATGCTTCTCGTTGAAAATAAAAATTATGTTTATAGATGTGACTGTGTAGAGTTTGCTTGTTTCTATGACGATCAGAAGAATGTAGCTTGAAGATTTCGATTTTTTGTACAGGATGGTCCCGTCTTGAAGAAAGCTAATGTTGTTCCCAAATCGAGGAAAGATAGTCACTTAGGCTCTAGCAATGACGTGAAGAAAATTCCTGTCAAGAACAGGATGGAACGGTGGAAAGCAACAGGAGTTGTAGCCTTGTCTGAAAGCAACTTGGAGGTACTAATATTTTCTTCGTAGTTTTGTCATATATTCAACTAGAGGCTTGGTTTTGTGTCAAGCGGAAATTTAGAAACGAGGAACATGCTAAATTTTATTCAATGGCATGGTTTTGAAGATTTTTCAGATTGAGATCATATTATGCAATTGCAAACAAAATGGTATGAAAGTATCCTCTTTTATCTTTTTTTTTCATGCCATATGTGCATATGGAATATATTTTGTAGTTCACATGTTAGGGATGTGTAGGGTTCGCTTCAAATTATAAGATGTAATTTATTGTCAATCATAAGAAACTCTCATTTTTCCTAGAAATTTTTATTCAAATAGGCCATACCTGAAGAAGTGTGGGCTTGTGAATCTTCTGCAAGAGTTCTAGATTGCAACAACAATTCAATTAAAAGTGTCCCTGTCGAAATTGCACGTCTTACAGCTCTAGAGGTAAGCTGAACGTCTCTCTATATCTCTATCTCTATATAGGTTTAGTATCTGCTGCATCTAGTTGTTTTTCTTGGGAGCAATAATTAACACTGCTTGCTATTTTTGAAACACTGCAGAAACTATTGTTGAATTCAAATGAGATAGAGGATGAATCAATTAGGTGGGAAGGACTAACAACTCTGAAGTACATAACTGTATTATCATTGAACCATAACAAGTGAGTAGATGTTATATTTGTAATTCCAATGTGTGCCTACTTGGATTTTAAAGCAACAAATAAATGTATATAAGTATTGCTTTCATTATGGATTTTTGTTAGTCCCTCTAAACCATCATAATTTGCAACAGTTGGTCCCATGCCCAAAGATAATGGAGTGGAGTAAGTATATTTCTTGTTTATGTTTCTAGCATATTTTTGTGGAGTTAAATGTAAAATGCTAGAGGTTATTTGCATTGTGTTCTTAAACTAACACCAATTGGTAACCATTATTTCAGTTATTCTAGTTTAATGTTAAATCTATTAAAAACTTCTTTATCATATTTGAAAGAATGACTTCAAAGTTTCAACCTTGGATTCTAGGTCTTTATATTTAAAGTTGATCAAGAATGTTGTTTCTTCATGTAATTTAGCTGTTTAACATGATTTATCTGCAGTTTAACTACTTTGCCGTCTGTTCTTGGGTCTCTTACCTCTTTGAAGGAGCTGCATGTTTCCAATAATAAATTGGGTGGCTTTCCTGATGAAATAGGGAATCTGACAAAATTAGAAGTTTTGCAAGCCAAAAACAATAGGTATTATTTAAAATTCAGTACTTGATTGATTAAGTATGGATATATTTTTGTGACACATTGTGAGTTTGGTCAAATCACTAAAACCCTGTTTAAGGATTGACCTGCACTTGACTTGTTTATTTGGTCCATCTATTTGATTTACGGGTGCTTGTTTACATCTTGCAATTTTAAGTTATGAATATACATTCTTATTTTCTGGGTTCAATTTTGGATGAATAGATATTTAGTATATACTACATACTCATAAGATCCTCAACCAACCATCTGCCCCGTTATCAAGCCTCCTCCTCAAATCCCTAAGTAAATAGAAAATATCAATAAATAAATAATTTTAAAAAGAATCCTAATCCTTATTTTTTTTGTCTAAATAATAAAGTAAATTTGGAAATGTCAGATTAAAATATGTGTCTTTATTGGGCCAGTGGAAGAATCTGTCATAAGTAGCCCTTGTCCATTCCTTTCATGAAGTTTTGATCTAAAAGTCTATGAGACAATGCTAATGAGTTTACTACTTAGCTGAATGAACCAGTTTATGCATAATCCATCTACCTCTTGCAGTGATTACTACTAACAAATTACTAACTGATGTTATGTAAAAAATTGTTATTTTGATTGATGTGTATCTTCTTCTCAGGATAAGTATCATCAGTGACTCTATTGGGAACTGCTGTTCTCTGGTTGAGGTACAGTTGCTGATCTTCTATCCTTTCTCTCATCTTTGAATTCCTTTTTCAGAAGGGACTTTCCAATTGAGACAGCTTTGAAAAATTAAAACGTCACTGAAAGTAAAAGTTTTTTTCGCTAATGTATAAACTCTTAAATATACTTATCCAACTTTTCTTGTGACAGGTTGATTTCTCATCAAATTTTCTGTCAGAATTGCCGGAGACATTTAGTAGTTTGAACAATTTGAAGGTAGCCTTTTCTGACTCATCTTATCTAACATAAAAACAAAAATTAAGTGGGTTTGATTCCCATCAAACGTTATTTATTAACTATTTGATATGTTATCTTTAAATGATTTTGAAATTTAAGAACGGTAATTATATACTGTTGGAATTTCATTCCTCTACCTTAGTCCTGCATGAGGACTATTTCACATTGATGTATCAAGTGAACCTCTTGATCTCATGTTCTAAAAGTTACATATAATAGGGGTCGTTATAGTGAAATTATCATGCACGCATCCCTCTCTTCACCTTTTTTCACTTGTCTCCCCTTTTTTAGTTTATAACAGTTAATTACCATGCATGCATCCCTTATATAGATTTGCCTTGTTATAGTGAAATCACTTATAGGCCCTCTCTTGAAGTGATGGATATAGCAAGACACCTTTCTATTAGAGATGTTTCCTTCTATAATATTAGTTAAGTCCATTTTGGCCTTTAAATATATTTTAACACTATCACTTTAATCATGCGTTTTTTGGATGTTTGATTGTATTGTAGATTTACACATTCAAGTGTTTGTTTTAAATTTTTAAAATTCAGAAACTAATGTAACAGTTTCAAATTCAGGGACCAAAGTGAGCATTTACTCAAAATATTAGTCTTTCCTACTTGGTCACTCCTGTCTCAGTAAAATTGGATCTGGTACTCATTACTCCATTTCTCTGTGAACTATGCAGGCATTGTATCTTAGTAACAATGCGATGAAATCTCTTCCATCTAAACTATTCAAGACCTGTATTCAACTCTCCACACTGGATCTCCACAATACAGAAATAACAATTGATCTCCTTCGCCAGGTGTGCACATTTTTTTGTGTTATATTTTGAACCAAAACCAAATATTTCATTTCACCAGAAGGCTTGGCTTATCATAGTTATGTCAGTTCAACTGAGCATGTAATGTCTAAGAAACAAACTGTTGCATGACAGCCAAATATGCATTGCTTTCTTGCAGTTTGAAGGATGGGACAATTTTGACGAGCGCCGGCGGTCAAAGCATCAAAAACAAATTGATTTCCGGGTAGGAGTCTCTAGAGATTTTGATGAAGGTGCTGATAAGAACTAAAATTATTTGTTATAAATAATGCAGTTCAGATAGTATTCATGAAGTTCATGTCCAACCATGATGGCACTTGCTTATCTTACCTCTGGTTGTAAATAGGAAATTGGAAATTTGTGATACAATGTTGTTTTATTAAGATTTCCTATAAGTGATGATAAGGTTCTTGTGGAGAGAAATAAAAAATGCTTGAGTACCCTTTAAAAGTTGTTGTATTGTTATTTTAAAAATTGAGGGCTAAATAAGGATAATGTGTCATTCTTTCTGTTATCACATGCCCTATGTCTGTGTATGAATGATAAGATAAGGATGTTTGAGGTATCTGGTTTGAAGGTGGACACAAAATAATGGCTTGGAGAGTCATGCCTCATGCAATAAACAATGTTACAAGTGTCATTGTTTTATCTATGGATGTGTTCTCAAACTCTATAAATTTATTATTCCAAAAATAGTTAAACATAAAACATTACACCTTCACTCTTTTTCTTTTATCGTTGCAAACTATATAATCTATTATGGATCCTAGAACTAATCAATAATATGTTTCAAAGTATATCATTCTTGTTAGTATAGATCAAATCCTTACACTTTATATTTGTAGTTTTAGCAAGAATAGAATTAGTGATAAAATGTGTAATATGGTTTTTTGGCAAAAAAAAAAAAAAAAAGGAAATACGTTTGATTAAATTTTAACACTCTTACAAATATTTTCCAAATTTAAAATAATTGAAATTATAATTAACTAAGAAAACAAGTTATTTATATTATCATCAAAGTATAACTTTCGCACCTTCATCGTGTGAATAAAAAGATGAAATAAATCGTAATGTTGTTAACTTAATGAACAATAATCCAAAAATATTTTCTAAAATTCATGGCAAGTAATGGAACGTTAAATTCTCAAATTCATATTTTTGAATTGAATTTTTAATCGGTATAACAAACACGGTTTAAGATTTGAAAATTTGAGAAAATTTTAAGTTAGACAAACCAATACAAAGGCTCAATCACCCCATCGATTTTGTCATCCATTTAAATCTTATTAAGGTTTTTCTTTTCCGGTAAATCCTTACACGATAAGAAAATATAAAAAGTAAAGCAAATTAAATTTCTTACATAAATAACAAATAGTTAATGAACGAGTTTTAAAAATTTGTGTAATTTATTTTAACTTAATAAAAGTTATTCATTTTACTTATCATTTTCTTTTATAAATACTTGTTAATTTTATGTTTAAAGTCATTCTACTTAGCTCCTGTTTTTTTTTTTTTTTTTTTTTTTTAGGTTTTTT
>Ga0209489_104361_pt1 | contig 26197 bp, 9 predicted proteins | sample SiratrowhiteBW_FD_187527 | JGI IMG/M metagenome (GOLD analysis project Ga0209489, IMG submission 187527) | Root nodule microbial communities of legume samples collected from California, USA - Siratro white BW (SPAdes) (version 2) | ecosystem: Host-associated > Plants > Roots > Nodule | place: USA... | reverse complement strand
TATTTTTATTAGTGTTAATAATATATAGTATTATTACTATTATTATTAATATTGTTATTGATTTTATTATTATTAATGTTAATATAATTATTCATGTTAGTATTATATTATTATTATTATTATTATTATTATTATTATTATTATTATTATTATTATTATTTATATTAATATTATTATTAATCATATGCTATTCCAAAAGTTAGAAAAATTACTACTTGTATTTATTCTAAGACATTTTGATTTATTTGCTATATCATTTCATAAAAGGAGAAATACTTGTTGAGGTCGAGCTTTACTCGCTTGGACACCTCTTGCTTAACATTAAGTTGTCTTTTAGACCATATGAGCTCTTTAATTAGAATGTTTACTAGTGATGAATAAAAGATTACTTGTTTTACAAATATAATGGATGAAAATTTATTTAAAGAGGTTTTGGATAAAGAATTTTGGAAAAATATTATCATATGTTTGAATGGTGCATTTTCTATAATGCAAGTGCTTAGAATGATATATTAATCACTGTTGTTTCACGAGCAAATTAAAAGAATTCTAGTTAGAGATGATAGTATAGATAAGAGAATGTTAACCCCAAGTTGTTTCCCAACAAATCCAATAGTAAATTTAGACAATCAATATTCAAAATTTATCTACTTTAAAGAAAGTTAGTAATAACAGTAAATTAAAGAGGGAGTTTGAGATTATTTAGGAGGAAATTAAAATAGATGAATTAAAAATAATAAAAAAAGTAGGTCGACTCTCAAGTTCTTTCACAACAAATTCTTCCTTAGTTTTCTTAAGATTATTGTCCTCCAATGCCCTTCACATAGTTGAACTCAATCAAATAAGCGTCGATCAAATTCAACAGAATCTTATTTGCAAAATAAACGTCTACTAATATATTCATTATCTCACCTCATCTTCAAGTGTATACTCAATGAAATGTATATATTTTACCTCTTGACTAAGCCTACAAGAAATTGATTAAGACTAAGCGAATTAACCAAGAACTCTAATTAAAGAAAAAATAATTGAATTCTCAATAAGCGTTCATAAACAAATACTTTTCCAAAAATGTAGAATTCAAAAAACACCAATAATATAGAACAAATGTTACAGAGAATGTAAAAAACAAAACTTTATTAAACAGAATCCTTAGAATTCATCTTGAAATCACAAGAGAATCAACCTAAAGGAGTTTAACCTTCCATAAGGATGACTAAAATACAAAAGAAAATAAAACTAGAGTTTATGCTATGCATCAATGTGTCCTTCATGCCTTCTCCAACCTTTATTTATAATCTTCTTTTCTTTGAAAAATTAACTCAGATTTAATTCTCATATATTGTCCTTGCAATTATCAGATGTTTTCTTGGGCGCCAAAGATTAATTTTGTAAATATCTTCTTTCTAGTAAAGTTGTAGATTTTTCATCTCCCAATTTCTTTCAAATATTTTGTTTCCAAATCCTGTTTCAGATATCAGCTCATAATAATTGAATCTACTGCAAAAGATATTGCAAAATATTTGATGGAGATTTGCTCTAAATCAAGTAAGAATTGCAGAGGATCATCTTTGTACAAAATCTGAATAATATTTTTGCAAAAGATTTCATTAAATTTGGAGCCTATGAAATATCTGCAAATAATTACAAACAAGAAAAGTAAGAGATTGTGCTTAAAATTCAAGTTTAACTAATTATGATATATATATATATATATATATATATATATATATATATATATATATATATCATAATTTTGTAGAAAATAAAATCTACGATCCAAGTTACAATCCCTTAATTTACGAGATTTTGTGAGTCCTTCACGATCCTGATTAGAATCTCAATTTTAATTACCTTGCCTTCAAGTATTATAAATGTAGTTTGTCTTCTAAATGATGTAGAGATATAAATTGGTCTCATTTGTAAATTCTTCATTATTCAACGACAAAAAAAGGTATTGTAATAACTATGTTTTTCATTGCCTATGTAAAGTTTCCCTTCATGAAGAAGAAGAATGAGAAGACATTGCAAAGTATTGAAATGTTGCCAACATAGCTTTGTTAGAACAAAATTTGTGTTCATTTAGCAAACTATTAGAGAAAGCCTATCATCGTAATCGTCAAAAGACATACATATTCCTTTCTTATTTAGCAAAGCCTGTGATATGTTGATTGCAAAGACAATTTTATTTGTCTTGAGCAATGAATGACATTTTTAAAGAATTCTTCGGTTGAGCTAAGAATGACTTGTTGAAAGAATACTCAAAATGAGCCAGGAGTGATTGTAGAAAAAAAAATACTTATTTGTATTTTTGCAGCAGTAGTTTGCTTAGTTGAATTTGACTAACTAGTCAAGAATTGAACATAGTCCGCATTATCAGATGAATTGGTATAAATGAGTAATCCTTCTTCCTCTAAGATTTTGTATTGCATTTTATTTAATACGAGCTAACTAAAGAAGGCAAAGATTTTCAAAGTAAATTTTCAAAAATTTCTATTAGATTATCGTTATCAAACCTATTGTGTGACCGATAAGTATCATACGATACTTGCAAAAAATAATGAGAAATTTTAAAACATATTTCAACCCTCCCTTCTTGTGTTTGTCCTGTTTTTCACATATTAGTTAGAAGTTTGGATAGTCTTAATATGTTCTAATACTTATATGAAACAACCTACTTGATACATACGATCATTCTATATGTGATTTTCATGCAAGTTTACAAATCGTCTACCCTCTTCATGAATTTGTCATTTATGAATTATATTCTTATCTTCAATTTGTTTCTTCTAATGTCTCTCCATATTGTGTCAGACTAAGCATTTCATTGTAGAATTTGTTAGACCAAGAATGTCAAACATAGTCATAAGGTTTGTTAGCCTTGGTAGTACTTTGTGGAATAAGACAAAAACTTCACGTTCGTTTGCTTTTTTTTTTCTTCATCAGATGAAGGTTCTACATCTCTAGTTTTGTTAGATGGAAGACATTAAACGAACCTTTAATTACTATCGGTAGATGTAGTGTTGTTAGGTGAATCATTCTTTAGTCTGTCATCATACTAGTTCAAATTACACATGAAACATGTAAAATTCACCCAAATCGTTCACTTAAAATAGCATATTACATTTTTATAACGTTAAAAAATACACAAGAAAAGAGGGTTGAATTATTTATTAAAACTTTTCATAGTTTTTCTTAAAAATAACATTTGATTAAATACTGTCATATGAAGTTTAATTGGAGAAATTCACTATCAAGATATTTTCACAAATTTAGTTTAAAAGACTATCCTTCTTTAAAGTTAGTTGATAGTTTAATAATATGAAATCTAAGAGTGTTGAGATTAAGGAAAGATTTACGCTTGATACTTTTATTATGTTTCATATGTTAATCAAGACTGTATTTAGTTCTTGATTAACTTCATCAAGTTTCATCAGGCAGACTACCATTAAAAGTATAAGATGAGTATTCTTCATACCTCCCCCACACCAGACTCAATAACCAAATATTTGAAACACAATCACTTCTAGCTAAACAACCAAGTATTGTTTGAAACTCAACCACTTTTAGCTAGACAATTGAGTATTGTTTGCAATGTAGCTAGTATTGACTAAAACTCTTAGTTACAAGAAGATGTGATCAAACGATCACAAGGTTTCTCACTAAAAAAGGTATAATATTCTAAGACGAATACATTGGACAATTCACTTTTGTACATTTCTAGAGAACACATAAGTGTTCTATAAATGAGATAAGTTTACAAGAACATTTTCTTAAATGTTCAAATGATTATTTATGAGAAAAAGTTTATAAGCTTGTAGGTTCGTAACCTTTCTTATTCAAATATATATATTCTATTTATAAAGAGGTGAAAGAAAAAAATATTGAAATAATTTTCTAGTCATTAAGACACTTGGAGAAGTTATTCATTCCTCAATGGTGTTTGTCTTTATAGATGTTAAGGCTTGCATTAAATGCTCTTCATATAACATTTAATGTAAACTTTTATGTGAAGAAACATTATGATACACAAAATAACTTATTAGGCTTAGGTCATATTACTTTGATCTCATCTTGAGTAAAAGTCAGGACCAACATGGTAGATGGACTATGCGAAGATGATAACTTGCTCTTCTTGAAAAGTTGTTTGCATAAAACAACTTTGACACATTTTGAGAGATCTTCAAAAGGTGACATTATTTGGGAGATGTTCCTAGTGATCAAACAAGAGAACATTCTTTGAAAACATAGTATAAACAATTATATATTAAGGTTGTACTAAGAGATGCCAAAATCAATATCTTATCGTCTATCTTAAGTGCAAGTTGTATTAGATGAACGTATGTGAGCTAGTGTTGTGCATCTGCTATGATATGCTATAAAGATATTCATGTTTATATGCTTTGTTGTAAGCACTTAATCAAAATAAATTATTTCTGTCTTTCTTGTTTTTGCTCACTCATAACCTAAATTTTTTGAAGAACAAAACCGACAAGATTGTTGGAGGGAAACACTGATCACATAACTCACAACTCTAGATACTAAATAAAATCCTTTGATGAAACTTCCTTTGAGAAAGCCAATTATGGGTTGTAGATGGGTTTACAATATTAATTAGAAAGCAAACGTCATATTGAGAAGGTGTAAGGAAAAATTAGTCGCTGGTATATTTTTTTAAAACCTTTATCCTATAGCCAAACTGACTATTATGAGGTATCTCTTATCTGTTTGTTGTTTCAATAACTGGTTCCTTCACCAGTTGGATGTGGATAATTTTTTTTTTTATGGGGAACTCAAGGAGGTCACCTTCTAGAATGACCATTTTTTACTCAAATCTTGTGCAAAGCTTCAGATGTTCAACCTGTTCAGTTCAACTCTCTTAACCTTGGATATATTTAATGCACAATAGATCATTCTATATTTGTATTAAGAGGGGCAATTTATCTTTTAAGAAATTATAAATTTACTCTAGCTGAAATTAATAAAGTTAATACCTTCATAATAGGTTTCATATCAAGTATCTTGGTGATTTTAATTTCTTCTTAAGTTTTGAAATTGTCAAATCCAAAGTGATATCACTCATGCTGAAAGGAAGTATTGCTTGAAAAATCATTTATGAATACCCCTTAATAGATTGTAAACCAACAAATTATTTTACCAATTCTTATGTAAGATTAAATTCTAATAAAAGAGACATCTTAGTTTTTTTTCTTTTAAGAAATTGATTGGCAGGATGTTGTATCTGATTAATAAAAGACTTGATATAGTTTTTGCTATTCAACAAATTAGTCCATTTGTTTCTAAACCAACTACACCTTCCTTACCTTCCTTATATGCAACTTTAAGAATTCTATGATATTTGAAAGATATCCTAGAGACAAGATTGTGATATTAATTTTATAATGATTTTAAAATTCAAACATTCTCATATTTACAACAAATTTGTTATTAAATATTATGTGTTATTTGATAGATTTTTAATGAATCAAAGAAACAATCTATATTTTTTAAATATTTCAGAGACACTCAATATAAATCTTAGTTTCATTTGCTTGTGAGAAAATAAAACATATTAAAGCTGATAATTACCTTATTCGAAATAAGATACAAGTCTCATTCTACTATCATATATATATTGGATTTTCAATTACCATATATTTTCACAAAAGTATCCTATTTTCTTTTTCAAAACAATGTGTAATAATAATATCCATGACCTAGGTTAAGAAGGATATCAGGATTATCCCATTTGCGTATCTCTAGCAAAATTTTTTTTAGTTTGTTAGCTTTTCTGATAGAAACTAACTTGGTTAAATAATTAACTATAATATAATTGACTTTGATTTTTATTTTTCTAGTTATGTTGATCAATAAAGAAATGAAAAAAATTATTAAATTGATTTATTTTCTCCTCAGCAAAAGCTCTTTCTGTTTCAAAATTTGTAAGCAAAAATATTTATATAAAATCTCTTAATTATTTAAAAATAAATTCTGAAACTGACCTACGAAAGAAGACAGAAGAAGCATAACATCGTATAAAACAAGTGTCTCACAGCATAAGAAAGATTGGATTGGAGGGAAGCACGTAGTTTCTATTTTTAATTTTTGAGAAAGACACATCATCACTGCACCACACAAAGACCGTCTCTGACGGCCATTTCACTTTTGAAGCTAACGAGGGGCCCAAATTAAAAAAAGCCACATATTCTTCTATAATATATTTTATTTAATACAATAAAATAAACATCACTTAATAAATTTAAATGCATTTCCTCACCTCGTAATTGAAAAAAAAAATATAGTTTTATTCTATATAAAAATCAGAAAAATCTACATAAAAAAATTAACTATATTGAACATTGATCCATAGTTAATAGTATGTAAATAACTTATCCATATAAGATATTAATAAACATGTTTAACAATAATATTAAATAACAATAATCGTGACTAAAGTTCGTATAATTAAAACAGTATATGAATAAATTTTTATTAATTACAAATTCACGAAATTATGAGAAGAAGAAGAAGAAAAAATCTAAGTGTAGATAATATAAATAGTTTCACTATTTTCACACAATTAAGCTAAATTATGTTAGAAATAAATTTTAAAATAATTATGAAAAAATAATAAAATTATTGTTCGTAGTTTTTAATTGAAAAAAAATAATATATTGTACCTATTAATTACTCATAAAATTTTAAGCATAATTTTTTTATAAAAGTCAGAAAAAAAGTCACTATAGGACCTAGTGCAAAACAATAAAACCAAAAAGAAAATTCCAGAATAATTTTGCTAGAAAGAGTGGAGGGTGGCATGAAAGAGTGTTTTTTGCGTTTAATTTTTTTGGTCCTTTGGTATCTTTTTGAAATATTTTATTATTTTGCGATGATTGTTTGTCATTACAGAAAATTTGAAACAGAAAAAGGAATGTGTCCACGTAGGGACATGGGAACAAGAATATGCAACAAACAGAGGAAGAAGAGAGAGAAAAAGAGACTGTGTATTGTGTGAGATCCAAACTTGCTTTCATGGTTATGGCCACCGTGTGTTGTCGCTGCTAAATTCTCGCCATTTCGCCAATGTTGCTTTTCCCAAGCACAAATTAAACCTTAATGTGTAAGCTACGTTCACCCTTTCATCCACTTTCAATCTTTTTTCTCAATTCAATTCAATTATATTCAAATCCGGGATCCAATTTTGTTTTTTCTCTTTTTTTTCCTCTTCTATTTCTTCACTCTGATATGTTTGCTTCAATTGCGGCACTTGTGGAAGATAGAAAATAAAGTTTGTTGATCAAAGGGGAGTTTTTTTTTTGCATTGATTTCTGTTTTTTTTTGTTAAAACAAGAACCCTTTTTGGTTGGGAGCCCATTTGTTTAATCTGGAAAATTATGGTTGATGCCCGTGTTGAATTTTCGTATGAGCATCTTGAAAAGGTTCACTTTTTGTTGCCTTTGGCGTCACCTTTGTTGATCAGGATTTTTTTTTTTTTTTTTATGTTGAATCCAGTTTTGAAATATGGAAATGATTGAATTTTGATTGATAACCTGTGTTGAGCCCTTGCATGGAGGGCTTGTAAAAGTTTTGTATGTTTTTGTTGCTTGGATGTCAACTTCTTAAATTAGGAGAATTTTGTGTTTTGATTGATAGTTTGATTCTCGCCTTCAATTCATACAAGCACGGGTTGATAATGTTGTGTTTGTTGCTTCTGATTTGCTTATGTTGCCTTTTGAAGGATAGTTGGTTGTGTGGCTCACAACTTGGTCTGAAATACTCATCAGTTTGTCATAGACTATTGGCCCTTCTAAAGAGTTGAAGATTGGTTGGTTTGTATATGCACAGAAAGACAAACTTAGAAAAAGCGGGTATTTTATGTTTTCTTGTTTATGTTTAATTGCTTGAAGATGTGATCCTCCTCTCTTCGGTTGTAAGGGGCTGTACATGACTTCTTGCTGCTGTTCAGTATCCTCAAATATATCTCCTTTGTTTTGGTTATCTTTGATATGGTATTTGGCCGTTGAGAATTGATAACTTGTGTGTCAATACGAAGACGGAATCAGACACGAATTTGTTGGTTAGTAAGATGTTTACACTTTCTGGCTTGTTACTATACCAGCACCATGAAAAGAATTAGTTATGAGAGAAGATGAGAAAATGGCACTAAATAAGACAGGAAGCATGTTAGGTACCAACACTGGTAAGGATCCTAGCGTGTTTCCTCAACGTGCCCAACAAGATCTATCTGGTAGTGTTTCAAATACTGGGCATCATGTGCAAAACAATATCACTATGCAGGCAGGGGAAGAATTTTCTGTGAATGTTGGTCGTGATGGAATTGCTGCTAGAAGGGTTGTTGTTTCACCAGATATACCTCGAGATCATGAGAATTGCAATGTGAGATATGAAGATCTTACTAATATTTTGGGGCTGAAGAGAATGAACTCAGAGAATTTTTCTGACATATCTGACTTTGTACCTATAAAACAGTCAGTACAGGAGATGGAAAATGGAGCTTTTGTAAACATTTTTAACAAAATTCCAAAGGGTGATGCTATGCTGAGGAAGGCTGTTCAAGAACCGGTGGGTGACCAGTCTGGTCTGGCAGCTGTATCACCACTTCGTAGATATGAAGCTTCTCAGTCCAACGGATTTTCTGGTTCAGGAGTTGTTGATGATTTTCTGTTAGGGAAAATGAAGTTTCTTTGCAGTTTTGGTGGAACAATATTACCAAGACCAAGTGATGGGAAACTCAGATATGTAGGGGGAGAGACCCACATCGTATCTATCCCAAAGGATATTTCATGGCAAGAGCTTATGCAAAAGACCTTGGGTATTTGCAATCAACCTCACACAATAAAGTACCAGCTTCCTGGGGAGGATCTTGATGCTCTAATATCCGTTTCCTCTGATGAAGATCTTCAAAATATGAAAGAGGAATACCATGGGCTTGAAAGGCATGAACGTTCTCAAAAACTTAGAATCTTTTTAGTTCCTTTGGGTGAATTTGAAGAGACATCATCAACAGAGGTGAATGCTGTTCAACGGAGTGATCCTGATTACCAATATGTTGTTGCGGTAAATGGCATGGGAGACTCTACTAGAACAAACATTGGTGGGCAAAATTTGACAAATGAATCCAGTCAGTTGGAGACAGATTTGAACTTTACTCCAGTTCTCCCAAAATCTCCAAATGCTTCTCCTTTGGAGATTAGGGATGGTATTAATGCTTTAAATACAGACAGGATTTTGAATGATTCCCTTAATTTGCGAAGGCCATTGTCAATTCCTCCCACTCCAATTCCGATATCAGGTTCTAACACAGGTTATATACAATTACTCGGTGACCACTCATGTCAGGGAAGTATTGAGAGCAATGCATCATATGCTACTACTCAGCTACATCCTGAGTACTCTAATATAAGCACAGCTGGTTGCATATACCCTCATCATGTGGCTGCTGCTTTGTCAAGTGACACTTGTCCTTATCAACACGGTGATGTTGGTCAGCCAAAGAAGCAAAATGGAGGTCATTTAGACTACAATCCCCGTAAGGAATTAGTGACTCCTATATATGTTAATCCCAGAGATGAATTTTTTGGTGGAAGGTCCTTGCACAGGGAAAAGGTCTACTCTGAAATTCCTATTTCGTACTTGGATGATGCAATCTGTCGACCGGTTGAATCTTATGGAATTACGGACTCCCGTCATGGGATGCCCCATGCCTTTTCTGATCCCCAGTTGCTAGAGAGTGGAGCAAGGTCTGGTTACAGCTCCCAAAATGGATATGGTCAATCTTTCTCCCTGAACCTTGAAAAGGGTCAATTATCTTCATTGTTAATCCCTAGTGTCTCAAATGTGAACGTTGTGGAGCATCAACATGATTCCATTCTCCATCATCCTCAAATACAGAGTACGACACCAAAAGTGGAGTCAGCTGAGGCACACAAAAGGCAAGATTTGGCATCTTCTCCATACTATAAATCCATGGGAATGAATGATCTTGTTCACATGGATAACATATTAACTGAAAAAAAGAACTTAATTGCTCAAACTGACTTGAGTATACCTAGCTACGATGCAAGGGATGTTCAAGAAAATTCTGTGAAATTAGAAAGGATGAAGATAATTGAACAAAATAATTCTATTCACAAGGATAGCAATGTTCATCAGGGGAAATCAACTGCCATTGACAAGGGATTTGTGACTGAGTTGCATCTTTTTGACTCCTTCCCTGCTAATAACTTAAATGCTGATACTGGTATGCAAAAGAATTGGGAGCTACCTTCTGAGGGTATTGTCCCAGCTCCATCAGGCACGATGGGCGTCTCCTTAAATAATCTTAGGCAAAAGACCGCATTTGATTCTGACATGAGCCAAAGGACTGGTGAGCACAAAAAATATGCTTTGGCTGGTGAACAAGGGTTTGACTTTTCATTGACCAGAAATTTTGACTTAAATGCTCCAATTTTAAATTCTGAAGTAGGCTCTGGCGATAAAAGTTCTCGAGGAGATCATATGTTCAAGTTTCCCATTCACCCAGATTCTCTTAAAGCTGCACAAATTCATCCTTCGAAGAATCAGATGGCTGTAGGTTTTCAAGAAAATCCTAAAGTACGCTCTGGAAATTTGTATCCTGCTGCATTTTGTGATGATCTTGGTCCAAGTCAAAACATGCCTATGAATGGCCCTGATAATTCAAGCAATATTATGCCATTTAAAAAGGCACCATCTTTGCTTGATGACTTCATTACCAACACTGGTCAAATGGCGGATCAATTTATCCCCAAACACTCTGCCTCTGGAATGTCAAATGTTGAAGATAAAATTTCAGAACCAAAAACATTAAAAGGCTGTATTGATGTGAATCGAGTGGAGTCGTTCACAGAAGCAGACATGACTCATGTTCATCCGTATATGTCGGGTGATATTGGAAGTGCTGTTGTATCCCCATCTCATACAGAAGCTGGGAGCATCATCCCCGAGTCTGAACCTGAGGTATGAAAAATTGGAATAAGATGTCACAATGCTATTTTTTTTATAGCTTCCTGAATCTTGTCTCATTCATTTACAGGATCTTAGTGAAGACAACAATGAATTCCTTTCTGAAGCAATGATGGCAGAAATGGAGGCTAGCATTTATGGTTTACAGGTTAATCATCACTGAAAATGTTTGATTTTCCCCCACAATGACAATGTTTTATTAGGACTTATATGATTTGAAAAAATTAACTCCCTTATGAAACCGATGTAATTTATGAACTTGACCATACTCCTCATGAACGAATAATCCAAGAGGTTGCTTCATGTAAATTTCCTTCTCAATGTCACCATGAAGCAAGACATTTTAATGTGACCAATGATGAATAATAGCCATAATGGTTAGAAGAGAATTGATGAACGACAAATACAACTATTTCTAACCATTATTGATTATCAGGGAGACCAAACTCTCTAGTTTGTTATTTGATAAAATTGAGTTTTACTTCCAAAATTAGCCTGAAGGGAGGGTTTTATTTGTTTGTTTATGATGTTTCTTACATTACAGTTCCATTGACATGTTTGTGTTTGTTACTAAATAATTTTTATGTTTCTAATGCTTTTCTACCTTTACATCTTTTTGTTATTTTATAACTGACTTCTTATACCATGTAATTCAGATAATAAGGAATGCTGATCTTGAAGAACTTACAGAGTTAGGTTCTGGTACTTATGGAACTGTTTATCATGGAAAATGGCGGGGAACAGATATTGCTATAAAGAGAATTAAAAAGAGTTGCTTTGCAGGAAGGTCTTCTGAGCAAGAACGGTTGGTAAGTTTTCAGTGCACTTTTCGTCTCAACAACTATTATGTTGAATGAATTTACATCTCAATCTGCTCGTATGTTTAATGTTACTTCTCATAATAAAGTGGATGGTAGGACTAAGTCCAAATGCATTTGCACTCTCTCCTCCACCCTCCTTGCTTTTGTCCCTCACCCTTTTCTTTTTTTCTCTTTATGTATCTATCTCCCTATATAGATTATGTTGGAAGTTAAATTTTATTGATGTCTCAAATTCAAATGAATTAAACAAAAGTTTGGAAATTTAAACCATAACGTGAAAACATGTCTTACGTACTATTTTGCCGTTTTTCTAGAAAGTTTACATTCATTTAAAAATTGTATACTAGTTTCAAAAGTAACTTTGTTCATTTGAAAGAAAAGCCCGCTAAGTACTTGAAATATTTCATGGTTTTGATAGGCAAAAGATTTTTGGAGAGAGGCTCAGATCCTTTCAAATCTTCACCATCCCAATGTAGTTGCATTTTATGGAATAGTACCAGATGGGGTTGGAGGAACCTTAGCAACTGTAACAGAATACATGGTTAATGGTTCCCTTAGGCACGTCCTTGTAAAGAACAATAGGTATTCTAACAATAATCTTCTTTGAATATAATTTTAAATGTTATTTATGCATGTACCAAATTTCAACTCTTTATGCAGATTACTTGATCGCCGTAAAAAGCTAATAATTGCCATGGATGCAGCTTTTGGTATGGAATATTTGCACTCAAAAAATATTGTCCATTTTGATTTGAAATGTGAGAATTTGCTTGTCAATCTAAGGGACCCACAACGACCAATATGCAAGGTAAGAATTTTAGGTGTCAAGTTTCAATTTGTTTAATGTTAAGGAAAGAGAGTAAGAGATTTAATGAAGTCCATATGTTAAACTACATTGCAAAGATTGGGTTATACAATAAAATGATGTTAAATACAAAGTAACAAATATCCAAATTACCGAAAAGACATGATTGGGTCATCCTACACAATAAATCTTGACACATTTAAATAGTTTCCAACACTCCTTTGGATGAAGGACACAATTCAAATGCACCGTGTTTGTCATGTATATAACTTCAAACATCTCATGGACTTATAGTCATTTGAATTGATTAACTAAGTGATGTTTTTGGTTTTGGATAGATCTTCTATAATGAAATGGAAATCAATATCGATGTGTATGGTCTACTGAGGCCATTGAGATTGTGTTTTGGATTCATTACTATAAGAGAAATTTGCTCCATGAATAGATGAATCTTTTATTTGTCAATTCTATATGGTTATGTGCAAGCTTAGTTGACCTAGATTGCATGGCAACAAAGACAAAGTCACATTTGGTAGCGAGGTAGGTCATATCTATTCAATTATCCACAATTTGATATATGAAGCCCATGTATCTTTTGAATCCTATAATAAACCTTTACAAGTTTATTATAAGAGAAAGAAAAAATTAATTTAAGGACAAATATAGTTTGTTACATCTATTAGTGTTAGTTGTTTTTTCTTTTTCCTAATTTCTATTTTAGCTTGTTAAGAAAATGTATTTTCCTTTGCATGGTGGCCTAGTTTCACTAGGAGGAGGTTAGGGATTTTGATTTTGCGTAAATAGGGAACTTAAGTGTAGAAAAGGAGGGTGCTCCCTTTATGGGTAAACTTGTTTACTTCGTTAGTAATTGTTGATACTTGGAGAAATAAAGAAGTTATTCTATGATTTGTTTCTGGGAAAGGAAGGAGTATTTGTTTTTCGAGTTGCAGTTTGGAAATCTTAGAGAGCTACTCTTAAAAAATTTGTGTGACCTTTCTTATCCCTTTTCAGTAAGGATAATCAATTTGGAATGTTGGAAAAAGTAGTGAATACACATGATAAAATTGGGATAGTTGAAGACAAATATGGAATATAACAAGAATCTTTTGCTACAAATGAATGAAAAGAAGGCACATTTGGTTGTTGGATATAATTTTGTAAACAAGAAAGGGAGGGACTTCAAACCTTCCAAGAAACTGAAGCTTGCCATTATTAGCATGGAGGGAAATGTAGTGTATTGGTTCTAAAATTGGAGTCAGAAGTCCAAAATCCATCTCGGAAAGAATTTTGCGAAGCATTGATGAGAAGATTTGTAGAATGTGGAATGGAGCAACAAATGAAAAGCCAGTCTCGTTGTGAAAAATAGTAGGAGTAGAGGATTATGTGTAGGAGTTTGAGTTAGTGGTTGCCAATGGCAAACCAAACTTGAAGGATCAAATATTGGGCTATTTTCAGTGAGACCGTGGAAAGATATTAGAGGTTTGGTGAGATACATGACCTTGAGGAGCTTAGTAGAGCCATTGGAATCGTGTGTGATGTAGAAGAAGCCATGAAACGAATGCATAGTAGGGGAGAACTACAAGAACATGGCACTAATTTAGGATTCCGTTTTTGAGGAGTCATCATGCCTAGATCATGGGCTATGAATGTTTCGATCAATAATAGGATAGGGCCACAATAGAAGATATTAGGAGTTCATGGGAATCTACTTCTTCTGTGGCAAAACTAAACGTTTCAAGACAAAATAGAGTATAACGTGTGGGCTAGCATGTGGATCTGGGCTCAGTAGGAGTGCTAAAAGGAAATTGATTGAGGATGAGGTGAGCAATGATGGGGAAATAGCCATGACAGGAGAAGAGGTAATAATAACGAGAATCTAGGAAAGATAGTAGATATGACATGCCAATGGATAGATCTTTCAACATGTTCAATAAGTGACACAACACAAACACATACTATGAAGATAAAAGGAAAACTGAAGGGTTGAGAAATTGTGATTTATATAGATGATGGAAATAGTCGCAATTCCATATCCAACAAGGTATTGAAAAGTTTGGTAATCTAACCAAAAGCAACCCAACCTTATTATGTAAGATTAAGTTAAGAGCTAGAAATAGAAAATCCACTAAAGTTTGCTGGAAGAATTTGAGGGTGAAGTTGGGACAATATAATATGGAAGGAGGTTTCTGGTTGTTTGAATTGGGGATAGTGGATTTGAGTCTTGGTGTAACATGGTTGGTCACTTTAGGGAAGATTAAAGCAAATTCGCAAACTTTGAGCATGACTTTAAAACATGCAAGGCAAAATATAAAAATACAAGGAGATCAAGCCCATCCAAAGCCATGATCCCCCAAAGCTCTAAAGATCTTGGCCAAAGAGGAAGTTGACATAATGGCCATGCTATGGTTTGTAAAGAAGAACAATTCAGAAGAGCAAGCATTGATAGTAGCCCAAATCAGTATGTTGCAAAGGATACTCCAAGAAAAAAAATTTGCAGCAATATTTCAAGAACCTCAAGAATTGTCCCTACTAAGGAATGTAGATAGCCAAATTCTTATCAAATCATAGATAGATCAAGTCAATGTAAGACCATGTCTACCCCCATTTGTAGAAAAATGAAAGAGACCGTAGTTATTAGGCCCAACAACAGCTCATATTTAGGTTCAATCATTTTGGCAAAGGAAAAGGATGGCAGTTGAAGGTTTTGTGTGGATTACCATGCTCTAAACTAAGCCACTGTATCAGATAAATTCTCTGTTCCAACAATAAAGGAGTTGATGGATGAATCAAATGGCGCTATGTACTTTTGCAAGATAAATTTAAGGGTTGAGTATCATCAAATCAGGATGCACGAACCAAATATACCAAAAACCGTTTTTATAACACATCAAGTTACAAATCTTTGCAATGCCTTTTGGACTAAACAATGCACCATGAACTCTATCCTAAGGCCTTTCCTTTGAAGGTGTGTCCTTGTTTTCTTTTATGATATATTGGTATAGAACAGGGCATGGGAACATCATATGGATCATTTGAGGCATGTGCTAGCTAAATTAATGAAACAGTCTTTCTTTTTTAACTAGAAAAAGTGTGCTTTTGGAAAAATAAGGATAATTTATTTGGGACATATTATATCAAAAGAGGGAGTATCAATGGATAAGCAAAAGACTGAAGCTGTTTTATGGTGGCCCTTGCTAAGGACTATGAAAGCTTTTAGAGGATTTTTAGGACTTATCGGGTACTACTGGAGGTTTATATGTTATTATGGAATTATAACTCATCTATAGACTACTTATTGGAGAAGGGGAATTTTAAACAGACACGAGAGTATTGAAGATTTCACCAGGCAGTTACCCCAATTTTTTCATAAAAATTCTCCATAGATTGTGATTCGTCAAAAGAGGGAATAGGGGTTGTGCTGACACAAAATGAAAGACCTATTGCATATTTTAGCAAGTCCTTGTCATATACACTTGCTTAATTACTCTATGAGAAAAAAATGGATGCCTTTAGTACTAGCTATCCAACATTGGAGGCCATATCTGTTATGTCAGAAATTTACTGTATTTACAGACTAGAAAAGTTTTAGAAATCTATTGGATCAGAGAATAAATACTCCAAACAAACAAAATTGGCTGGAAAAGCTAATAGGGTATGAATTTTAGATAGTGTACAAGGTGGGTGCTTCCAAGTTGCGAATGACTAGCAAGGATGAGGATAAAGAAATGCAAGTCATATCAAGACCCATTTGGTTGGACATTAGAGAGATTGATGAAGAGGTTAAGATAGATTAAGCTTTAGCCAAAATTGTGGAATATTGAAAAAATTATTCAATTTCATATCTATGCTATACCCTAGAGCAGAACAGGTTGTATTACAAGGGTAGATTGGTTTTATCAGCATGCTCCCCATGGGTTCCTAACTTTCTCCATGAATTTTATACTACTTCCATAAGGGGGCATTTATGGACATTCAGGTATTTACAGAACCCATGGAAGAATGACATGGTCAATTTTTTGGGTTGGCATGAGGGAAACAATGAGAGAGTATTTAGTCACCTGTCATGTGTGCCAAAGAAGCAAATACCAAGCTTCGTCCACAACAAGGTTAGTGCAGCCATTACCCATTTCTACAGTCATATGGGAGGAAATCAGTATGCATTTTATTGTGGGTCTTCCTAAATCTAAAGGTTTTGATGCAGTGCCGGTAATTGTGGACAAATTGAGTAAATATGGACATTTCATTTTGCTTAGGCATACCTATATCGCAAGGTCTATAGTTGAGATTTTTGTTAAGGAAATCATTAGACTTGATGGGGTGCCAATAAGTGCAAAGATCCTACTTTTTCAGGCTAAAACCTGAGACATAATGAAATCCCTGTCTTGAACAAAAAGCATTATTACATTTTTTAATGAAAAATAGCTATAAAATGTTTTAATAAAAGACTGAAAAGGCATATTTAGGAACTGGTAATAGAACCATAAAGCAAGCATTGACATCTGGTTGGTTGGAAATAACTTGGGTGATTTTCAAACCAAAACCCTTTATCCTTCAATCCTTTGCCTCAACTTTTTCACTCATTCCTCACTGTCCCACCCTCTGTCAATTTGTATTGGAGCACTGTAAAGTTATAGCAATGGATTGAATAGGATTTGTAGCATATGCTTGAAGAAAACATGTGGGAACTGGGAAGCAGTATGAAGTTGTCTTCTTACATAATATGACATGCATTTTCTTTTACAACTTTGTTGATTATTTTTTCCTAGGTTGGAGATTTTGGATTATCAAGAATTAAACGCAATACCCTAGTATCCGGAGGTGTGCGAGGAACCCTTCCATGGATGGCACCAGAGCTATTGAATGGGAATAGTAGTCGGGTTTCTGAAAAGGTAGCTTGAGACTTAATATAAAATTTAGTAATGTGGAAGAATCAATGAGTTTTTTGCAGTCATACAGCTTGTGGAATGACTTTGACAGGTTGACGTTTTCTCATTTGGTATCTCGATGTGGGAGTTATTAACAGGAGAGGAACCTTATGCAGATATGCATTGTGGCGCTATTATTGGTAAGAATCTAGTTTATACCTTAAGGTAAAGCTAAATTCTTTTATCAGACATAAGAAATTTTGTGGGAGAAATGGAGCAACATAACGAAAATTAAAATTTTATTATTGTAGGAGGTTGCATAATTTTCTGTTCTATTTTGTCTTAATTATTATTGATATTTTTAAGGGATGTTAATGTAATTCTGCTGGATGTTCACAAGTAACAATATGGTCATTAACTGGCACTATAGTTGTGAATCTGTTGATTACCATATTGGTATGACTAAGGCTAGACCAGATGGAATTTATGTTAGTGATGAGGTGCCTCCACATTTTGTATTCTGTCTGGTCACTGCATTTCATTAATTTTTTTTATGTTAGTTTAGTAGACATGTACTGTTAGAATGCTTCCTCCAGTTATCAAAAGCTCACAACATTAGTAACTAAAATTGGAGGATATATAGGGCATAAAATATTTTTCTTTTAATATTCAACCAGTATTAGTATTTTATGAACTTTCAACTCAAATAATTGCTGAAACAGAATGCAAGAGATTCCTGTGTGAAAATCTCTTCGATGTTTTTTGAAACTCCCACACAAGGCATTGAGTATTAGGATATATTTGGTGTTCAGGATATGATAGAATATAAGAACAAAAAAATATATGATGGAATAAGTGTAGAATACTTCGAGACAACATTCATATTTGACACAGGGCAGATAGTGATAGTTATTGGTGGTGGCGATTGTGAACAATGGTCATGGCAGTGGGTAGTGGGAGTGATAGTGAGGGTAGTAGTAATTAATGAGATAGTGGTAGTGGTGACGAGGTGATGGTGGCATTGGCAATGCTTATGGTGGTTCCGGCGATGGTAATGGCATTGGGGTCACTATAGCAATGGTGGTGGTGGTAAGGGAGCCAATATTCTATCACAGAGCTTTATATTTTGATATCCTTGTTATAGCATCTGATAGAGAATAATAAGTTAAACAGCTAAGCCGTTGAAGAATTTTTTTATAACTCAATTGGTGGACTTAATACGATAGGATAAGATAATAGAATATGATAGGGTAATATGCTAAGAGTAGCTTAAGTTATTATCTTGTGTCTGGAACTAAATAATGATGAAATATCATATAAATTATGTTGAAATGACTTTACATTAAAATTACATATAATTTTCTAAAATCTGAATTTACTTTATATGTTTTTTATAAATTTAAAATTATAAAAAATATATTATAAAATTTTTATATAAGATTTTAAATTATAATTAATATTTTAAAAAATTTAAACAATAATTATTAATTTTAGTATTTTAATAAATGATGTCATTTTAATTTATATGTCACAATAATTATAAATATAAATACATACAGTATAATATGTTCAATAAAATATTATTGATATATATTATTACATAAATTAATATTACAAAATTATCTTTTATTTATATAGTTACTTTTTCTTAAAATTACAAACAAATTATATAACTTTTGTAAAATATTTGAATTCTAAAAATTTTAATATTTTAATTATCAATATAATTTAAAAATATGTTAAGATTATAAAGAGCTCAGTATACTGTTGGACCTAATCCAGTTCCCCTTAGGATAATAAATAAGTTTGAGGGACAAGATAATACTAGTATATCATTTTTTTATTTTTTGCACTAAACAATATATTACACTAGGCTATGATAGTTATCCTATCCCATCTAGTCTACCAAATATTAGCCCTTAAGGACTTGCCTTGATAAAGAGGAATAGAGAATATATCAAATTCTTGACTACCTGCAATTGTGTCAATGATGCAATCCTTTAAATTTGTATTATATTTTTGTTCTTGATAGTATAGAAGTCAGGGATGTGTTGTGTTGTCCATGCATCTTCTTATGGTTCTCTGTTTCCACTGGAAGAATATCAACAACTTTCTAACTTTGATTTCATTCAGGGGGTATTGTAAAGAACACTCTTAGACCTCCTGTGCCTGAAGGATGCGATTCTGAATGGAGGAAGCTTATGGAAGAGTGTTGGTCACCTGACCCTGAAAGCCGGCCATCATTCACAGAGATAACCAACAGGTTAAGATCTATGTCTCTAGTCCTTCAAGCAAAAGGGAATTATCAGGCATATCAGTTAAGACCCTCCTGAATGAAAGATGGCACATTTTCTCCAGATATGTTTGCTGGTGCAGGATTTTCATTGTACAGTACTGTGTTTAAAGAAGCAGTCAAGAATGGATTGACATGCTTCCAGGGTTATCACAACATTTACCTACGGTTTCATGTGATTTTTATTAGCTACGATTTCTTCATTTGTTTATTCTTTTTTGTAAAAATCTGAGGTTAAGATCATGGTATAGTAGTGTTACTTAGATCTATGGAATTTTGTACTTAGTGCATGGCTGAACATTTTGCAGAAGATATGTAAAAATAGGAAAGAAAAAGCGTCCTTGTGTGTATACAGCCAACAGTGCTTGTAATATTTGTTTTGATTGTTGATGTGAGAATGTATGTTGCACATATGTTGTCAGGGAGGTGCACTCAAAGATCAATATGTACAACAAAATAGAAGTGTTAGAAAGTAAAAGGAATAAACCATGAATTCCATTCTCCTTAGGCTTTTATTTCCTCCAACCCAAGTGACCCAATTGTTATATGATCATTGCTACAGAAGAAGAGAAGAGAAACGTTGTTCTTAGAAGAGAAAAAAAAAAAAAAACTCGTTTTAGAAAGTTCTTTTTAGAACACATTTCATGTGTTTTGGAAAATTTCTTCTGAAAAATTCATTTTGAAAAATGTATTCTGGAAGGTATTATTATATGCATTTCAAAAAGTATGTTTTAGAAAATTTGTTTCAGAATGTATTTAACGTGTTTTAAAAATTTTATTCAAAAAATCTTATTTTAGAAATTTTATCTTGTTCCAAAAAACGTGTTTAGGAATGTATTTCATAAATTTGGAAAAGTATGCTTTGAAACAATTTTCGGGATAAGAAATCTAAAATTTACTTTAAAGAATGGTAAAATAATCATTGTAAAAATTGTGAAGATGTATGTTTACAAGTTGGGGCAAAAAGTAAAAGCCTTCCTTTCCTTAAATATTCCCTGCTCCCCGTTTAGCTATAGCCTCTATCTTTTTTTGGATGCGAATCAAGTCATTTGACAACCTAGATGCAGTGGTGTACTTTCTTTTAAAGGTAGGGAATAAAAGCTTGGAATAAAATGATGAAGTCAAAAGTTATACATCCATCATGTTCCTTTTTGTTATGGGAACTCATTCAACCAGGTGGGGGAAAATACGACATATAATGAAATCATTAGTTATATAAAGTTAATTGTTACATGTTCATCTAGGTATGTGATATTGTCAAAGAAGTCCATGTTTAATGTCATCCCAAGAAGAGGAATATGTACGTCCATGATTTCATCTCTAAACAAATGGAGTTATGGTCTACCTAGAATGGATATGTATTGAAGGTCTTATCGAGAGTGGACCTGCTTGTGAGGTTTTAGCATAAAGTTGAGAATCATGATGCATGTTAGTTGTCTTTATGTGATGTGTCATAGTTGTCCCATCTTTAAAGTCTTTCAATTTAAGGGAAGGGACATATCCATGATTCCATCTATAAATAGACGGAGTTCTTGTCTATCAATGACGCTAAGAATGTGAATTAAAGGTTTAGAAATGACTTTGTTTGCTTGAAGTTTAGTATTTGTACGATGCATTATAACAATTTTTATATAGATCTTCATTTCATCAATGAATTTACGGAGTCTATAAGAATTTACGGAGTTTATAAGGGAGTTGTTATGTTTGTTTCTCTTATAAATGACTATATTCTTTCTTTGTGATGGAATTTTTAATTTCTCAGCGGTCATAATTCTTTGATGTGTCTTCCTTTAATATCTTTTAACTAAGGTTATCAGACTCGAGAGTCTACATAGACTCATGAAGTGTATATAAACTTGACTCGTAAGAATTTATATTAAAAAAAATTCAATAAAAAAATAAATATTAGACACTGATACTGCAAAAAAAATACAACTATACTTTCAATTTATATTTTATTCCTGAAATCACACTTTAATTTAAAAACAAAGCAACTAAACTAAAAATAAACTTACCTTAAAAAATTCACTCACTCATGGAAACCTAGCTCGCAAAAAAGAACATGCAAAACCCAACTCGCAAGACGGGGCAACAATAAGCAATGAGACAACGACGAGATGCGATGACGAAACGCAACGAGATAGTCGCGAGACGCGGCACGACAATAGTGAGACGCGGCGAGATTAAGGTGAGGCGCACGAACCCAGACGACGAGGAATGTGCGGCACATGCAACGAGAGGATGACCAACAATGAATCCAAGCAGTGATGAGCAAAGCGACGACAATGAAGCCTAAATGCAACGACAACTGTGGGTTGTTTTAGGCCTTCTTCTGCACTTGTCGTCTCTAGGACAGACTCGCGAGTTTGGACGAGTCCACCAAGTCTGTGTCTGAGTCTATTGAGTTCACTCAAAAAAGGAGTTTACTCGCGAGTCAACTCGGTCATGGGTAGTAGAAAGGTAAACTCGGACGAATTTACGAGTCAACTCATGAGTTTGATAACAATGCTTTTAACTCCATAATCATTTGCTTTATAGCTGAGGAGGGATCAATATGAGTCTTTTTCCTTTCATATCTCAATATTAGTTGTTAAAATTCATCTTGTAGCAACATAGCTTGATTGTTAGTATTAGAACAAAAAGAGAAGACTAAGTTCAAGAGTTAGGTGAATTGAACTTTAAACACTTTCATAAATAGATGAACTATTTTCTTTGAATCATGATGACCTTTATGAAAAAATAAATTCCAACTTCTAGAGAGGTAAAGATAATGTTTGTTAGCCTTCCATATGCAAGCAAACAAATTTAAATCTAGATTTAATATGCAAAAGTAAAGGAAAAAGGATTAACACAAAATTATATTAATTTTTCCTAATAGGAAAGTTATATTTATTTGTCTAATTATCTTGATTAAGTCAATCTAGTATATATTTTAAGTTTTATCAAACTCATACAAGGAAATAAGAAATATCACACAGATATTATAATCTAGAATCCTACAAAATATCTTATAACAACACATACAAATATATTAAGTCTTACAAGATCTTTTACAACCATATACACCAAGATCTTAAACTTTAGAAGATCTTTTGTAGTCACTTATGAAATCCTATCACAAACTACACCCCTAACAATAATAGTCAAGAATAAACACACCCAATAATTAAGAAAAAGAAATAAGATCAATTAGAGAAATTGTATCACAAGATGAGAAGAAAAAAAAGTATATAAATGATTTTAAATGTGATTTAATGTATGATTTTAAAGTCATTAATTCATTGGAGGTGCTTCAAAACATATCATTCTAATTTAGAACAATTGTCAAAATGATTGTGTAAAAATAGTTTGTGATAACTCTTATATAAAACTAAATAACGAATATTATATGTGACTTTCTACATTTGTTACAAGCCATAACCAATGTAAAAAGGATATTCCAAGTCCAATCTTAATTATTTCCTTCTTTTTTAGTCATACTACATCGATTCTTACGGTATGCCAACTTTTTATATCAATCTACGCCAGGTTTGCAATGTAGAATGTAAATATTCTTTTTTCAAGTAATATACCAACAAGAATTTAGTGACAAGACCTTCTTAGGTATATTTTGGATTATCAAGGTACATCTAATGTTCTTTTTTTAAGATTGTTGATTTACAAATACAAAGAAAAGATGACTTGGCTAAGAGGAAAGTTGCTCTGAACTCAAATGTTTTACACTAATTGTGTAATGAAGTTTGATACAATGTTAGTGATCTTGTATTCTAATGTACTTTCTCATTAGTAGCTTGATAATGCTACTACAATTGGTTAGAATTTCAAGAGCCTACGTACAACAATAGCAAATTATACTTTATGCAACATTGCTACACAAACATACAAATGAAAGTTAGGAAATCTTGAGATTTGTTTGGTTTTGTTAGGTATCCAATTGTGAGTCTAAGTCCCACATTGAGTAGGAATGAGAAAGTTGAGCAGCATACGTTCACAACTATTTGGTCTCTTCCAAATGCATATAAATAAATGTTTAGAGGATGGGTTTCGAACAAATAGGCTAAACTTTTACTATTATCTTCATAACATGGTCCTGGCTATTTGTAAAAGTGAAGAGTTTTTGTCTTTTCATCCTTTAATTGGTATTTCCATCCAGTGTATTACCTTAAAACATTATAATTATTTCAGTTTTATGTAAAAAGATTTAGAACACCCCTTATCTTTATATCTATATTAGAGACAAAAACAGAAATTGATTTTTAATGTGTAATTAATTTTTGAAATTGAATACTTATATACATTATATTCAGTTAAATATATGATAATTAGTTAATTATTTTATATATTTAAATATAAATATATTTATTTATTTCTTCGTCTTTCTTATAAAATAACTAATTATGGTATCATTTAACATATTCGTTCAAGTATTTGAATGTTAGTTACTTGAAATATTTGATTAACTCTTCGATTATGAGAACCTTAACATATTATTCATCAACACCCCTTCCATCCAGACAACTATTAAATTTTTTCTAACTACTTTATTAAGTTGTTATTTTTATATCTTAAACAAATTAAAATATATTTTAAAAAATTTCCTTTTTAAAATTTTCAATTATAACTCAAATATCTTTTAAAATTTTTAAAGATATGCGTGGTAACACAATTATTTTTTTTTCTTTATAAGAGTAAAAAAGATCATTTCTCCATGAAGCTTTTTCTATTGACAAAAAAATGTATGTTAACAAATATAAAGAATATTTTATCAACTTTTAATGTAATACTATAGAAAATAGCTATAAAATAAAAACTAACATAGAATTTAGTTTTAGAGATAAATAAGATAACATCTATTCTTTTTTTTAACATAAAAGTTGTTTAAGTAATTAAAAGTTAGTTATTTACCTTTTATTTTTATAACAACCACCAACTCTCTCTCTTTCTTTAATAAGATATACATTTTTACAAAAAACCACCGTCTCTCAAACAATTTCTCTTTAAAGTTTTCTACATTCTCTCTAAATTTGTGATCTCATAGTTATCAGATTGACAATCAGAGGACATTCTTAGATTCCTAACGTTGAGTAGATCAAGAGTGTCCGATCAAATTCTTGAACAGAGTTAGGTTGCCTGTGATTTTAGGGTTTTTGAGTATCTCTACTCTATAGAGGTAAGGGAAGCTAGTTTGATTGTTTTTCATAAATATTGTAATTATTTGTTTATTAATGAATTGGATGAATGTTTATGTATTGTATGATATAGTATCAATGTTTGTGAATAATGTGGTGTGTTATGGAGACATAGTATTTTAGGAAAGGAGATACCCATTTTGAGATTATTAGGATGTGCATTGTTTGGAGATTCAAGGAGGTATCCTGACTTTACTGGTACATTGGATTCACATAGATGAAGATTACCAGTTAGTGAAAAGTCGAAGGAGGTTCATATGGTCCTGTCCGAGGTTTGAAATATGAGCTCAATCGGAATAAGACATATGGATTAACCCTGTGCATATGAGATCCGAGATCCGAGGTTTGAAATATGAGCCCGATCGGAATAGATTGTTCTGAGGTTTGAAATATGAGCCCGATCGGAACAGTTGGGTGGTATATGACAGGTGCACACCTTTGAGTCTAACTCAATACACGAGTGTCTTCAGGAAGTAGAGAGTCTAGTGTCTTTGTTTGTGAGTCAAGTGTATGTATGATGTGAGATGAATTATGAAAGTTTGATTTGTTATTTTTGGGTTGATATAGAAATTTAATTTATGAAAATCTATTTTTTTGAAACTCTTTAGCTTACTCTTATTTTTGTGTGGTGTTTGTTTTGTTTTAAAACTGCGATGATGATCGTGTATATTATATATGAGCAGATGATTTGACAGGTGGTATGAGTCCCAAGTAAATCGTTGGAGAAACTTTATTTTGTTTTATTTTATTTGTAATTTTACGAAGATAATTTTATTAAATCTTATTTAGAGAAGTATATTTTGAAATACATGTATAGATTTTTATATCGAAGTTTATTATATAATTTTATGCAATAAAATTCCTATCATATTTTAAAAAATATGAGATCTGACATTTAGAATAGACAAAATTTTCACTTATATTATCCTTCAAATGTTACTACTATACTCATCTTATATAAATAAATAAAAAGTCGTATTTATTTACGAAAAGGTACATACCTTATCCGTAATCGTATTGTATACGTATCCTACCAGTTTCATGGACGCTGAGTATTTAAACCCACGATTCAGCCCAATGTGTTTGGACCCGTGACTCAATATCCTTGTTGATAGGTGCACACTGCATTTTCATCTTTGTTCGTCACAATTCTATTATATATAAAAATAATATATACATATATATATATATATATATATATATATATATATATATATATA
>Ga0209489_104360_pt1 | contig 26198 bp, 23 predicted proteins | sample SiratrowhiteBW_FD_187527 | JGI IMG/M metagenome (GOLD analysis project Ga0209489, IMG submission 187527) | Root nodule microbial communities of legume samples collected from California, USA - Siratro white BW (SPAdes) (version 2) | ecosystem: Host-associated > Plants > Roots > Nodule | place... | reverse complement strand
AGGTGTTTGGGTCTTTATGCTATGCTAGCACTTTGTCAACAAATAGAAGTAAATTTGATCCAAGGGCATCAAAATGTGTTTTTATTGGTTTTAAGAAGGGGACAAAAGGATATATTTTGTTGAATACTCAATCAAGAGAAATTTTTGTGTCTAGGGATGTTGTCTTTTATGAACATGTTTTTCCATATCAAAGGGTTGAAGATACTAGCAATGAAACTGACAGTCCAGACATTCATGATGAAATGTTCTTTTACAGAAGATCAACCTATTTTGAATAAGTCATCACAAGTCACTTTTACACCTTGTGATAATATTGAAAATAATGTTAATGATGACCATGAATCAGACATTCAGATCCCTGAAGAAGTTTGTTCCCATAGAGACCAAAACTTTAATAAAAATCATGAAACAACACAGTCTATTCGAATGAGTACCAGACCAAAAAGACCACCTAAGTATCTAAAGGATTATCATTGTAATCTCAATGTTTCCAGTACATCTTCTACAGTTAAATATCCTTTGAATTCTGTTTTGTCTTATGATAAATTATCACCATCTTATAAACCTTTTGTTATGTCTATTTCTTCACATGTTGAGCCAAACACTTATTCTAAAGCTGTGAAATATGACTGTTGGAGGAAGGCTATACAGTGTGAGATATCTGCTTTAGAGTCAAATCAAACATGGGAGACTGTTCTTCTTCCTAAGAACAAAACTGCCATAGGTTGAAAATGGGTATTCAAAATAAAGTATAATGTTGATGGGACTGTTGAAAGATATAAAACAAGATTAGTGACAAAGGGATACACACAAACAAAGGGCATTAACTACCTTGAAACCTTTTCTCCAGTAGCAAAGATGACCACTATAAGGTTGCTTCTTTCTCTAGCCTCTATATATAATTGGAAGTTAAAACAGTTAGACATAAATAATGCCTTCTTACATGGAGAGTTGAAAGAAGATGTATACATGGTTGCTCCTCCTGGATTGGCTTCTATTCAACCAGGACAAGTTTGTAAATTAAGAAAGACTTTATATGGCCTTAAGCAAGCTGATAGGGAGTGGTTTGCTAAATAGTCATCCTTTTTTATTTCTATGGGATATACTCAGTCTATGAATGATTATTCCCTATTTATTAATTCTTCTGAAGGATCTTTTACAACATTATTGGTGTATGTAGATGATATAATTTTGGCAGGAAATGATAAAGAAGAGATTGATCGAGTCAAAGGCTTTGAATAAGATATTCAAGATCAAGGATTTTGGTGATTTAAGATACTTTTTTGGTTTTGAAGTAGCAAGAGGTAAGAAAGGGATAATGATAAATCAAAGAAAATATGCATTGAAATTGTTAACAAATGCAGGTCTTTTAGCCTGCAAAACTGCAGTCACTCCTATGGATAATCTTGTTAAATTGTCTTCTACTGGAAGTGTGCCTTTTACTGATGTTCATGCCTATAGAAGGTTGATTGGAAGACTTATGTATCTCACTAATACCCGACCTGACATCACACTTTCTGTTCAACAACTTTCTCAGTTTCTTGATGAGCCTACAATTGCTCACTATAATGCAGCAATTAAAATTCTAAAATATATTAAATGAGCTCCAAGTCTTGGCTTATTTTTCTCATCCAGCAGTTCAACCCATCTCAAATCTTTTTGTGATAGTGATTGGGGCACATGTAGTGATTTAAGACAATCCGTGACTGGTTTTAGTGTGTATCTTGGAAATTCCCTTATATCTTGGAAATGCAAGGAACAATATCAAAAAGTTCCTGTGAAGTTGAATACAGGGCAATGGCCACTGTTACTTGTGAAATTGAATGGTTAGTCTATCTTCTTCAAGATTTGAAAGTTCCTTTTGAGCAACCATCTCTTTTATATTGTGACAATGACTCAGCAAAATATATTGCAGCAAATCCAGTGTTTCATGAGCGCACCAAACATATAGAAATAGACTATCACATTGTTAGAGAAAAGTTGAAGAAGGGTCTCATTCATTTGCTTTCCATTTCCACCACAGAGCAACTAGCAGACATTTATACCAAAGCCTTAGGTCCTCAATCTTTTAAGAATATTTGTTCCAAGTTGGGTTTCATCAATATTTACTCCCCAACTTGTGGGGGGTTTCAGAGGATATGGATAAAAGGTTTCTAGAAGGAAACTAATTATGTGATTTTGTCTTTATGGTAGAATCAAATTATCATCAATTTTGTTTATTTGTTTTTGTGACATTATCATATTGTAATAACTTTATTTTGTTTTCTTCATTTAGCTATACCTAGAATGAGTACAATACTTGTATATATTCAGTTCTTTATGAAACATACAAAAAACAGAGAGAATATCTTCATTCTCATATCCTTTGTTCATTTTTGTTCATCTTTGTTCATCTCTTTATTTTTTGTAATACTAATTAAAGTCAGTTATCAAATATAGAGGTTATAGGTTGACGAATAAGATAAAACATACCTCTTTCTCATGACCTGCTTTGGTTATTTATAGTGATTTTTAAGATGTGATTAATTTGACAGTAATTATTAATTCTGTTGATTGTCAAAGATGTGATGTGAGATGCAGAGTAAATAATGATGACACCAGGTTGACGGGAAACTGGTCCTTGACCGAGAACATCTTAGTTGTGTGCACATCTATTTAATATATGACTAAACTGAAGACCCTACATTAGCCGAGGATATCTCGGACGTATAGTACACCTTTTGATAAATTAAAACACAAAATAAAAATTATCACAATTTTATAATTTTTAACTTTTGTACATGGCTTAAAGCATCCTTTTTTGTGCTTCTATTTCTTATATTTCTTATTGTTGATAAAAAAAAAATAAATGATATGATAAATGTGAATAAAGTAGAAAACTATCTACTAAGAAAAATATCTAAGAGATACTCCTAATTTTGAATAAGTACATAGAAGAGTTCGGTATACAAGGAGATATATGACAACATGTTGTCTTATAAGAAGTTACAATCCAATAAGTTGAAAAATGAACTACAGGAACCCCCCATTAGTAGAGGCCTTGAAGGTAAGGTGTTGAGTGATTGAGAAATCAATGATAAGATTAATTCCTTGAATTGAAGTCTCAATTTAACCAAAACATGACTAGCCTAACAACTTCCAAGAATTCTACTATTGAGGTGAGAGTATACCTCATTTAATGACAAGTGAATATCCCACAATATTAATATATTAAAATCCATTTAAGTAATGACATTATTATTGATGTGAGAAGGACATATATACTCTAGTCACTTTTAGAACGGAAATGATAGATATATACAATGTTAAATGATAGATATATACAATGTTAGAGTTTGAGTGAGAGTTAAATTGATGATATAATTAACATGTGAATAAAATTAGATAATTTAACTCCCACATATATTATTATATACTTGGAACTGAATGTTTTACTTTTAATTGATAATATTATATATATATATATATATATATATATATATATATATATATATATATATATATGTGTGTGTATGTATGTATGTATGTATGTATGTATGTATAAGTTGAAGCAATAGAATCCTTAATTTCTTTGTAATTTTTCATATGACAATGTTTCAATTATCATTATGTATAGATGTTATTGTCTTTATTTAATATGATGATCACTATGAATGTGATAAAACAAACATATTTTCATTTTGAATAACAAAATTTCAGACTTTTGTTAAAATTGAATTAGTTTAGTAAGACATTTATTAGTGTCGTGTTTCATAATAAGTCACTTTCCTATAATAAGTCACTTTCCTATATGAGTAAATTAAACATATTAACAAACTCAACCAAAATCATTCGTCTATTACATGAAAAAGTCTTATGACTTAACTATTAAAATAAACATTTTTTCTACTTAGTTTGACACTCATAAAATCAATATACTTCATTAGGATAAAAGTCAAACATATATTGGTATTAGGTTTATGTAGGTTAAAAAATAAATACATTATCTAGCATCTAATAGTGAAATAGACACTTCATTAATCGAAGAAGATATTTGTTTTGCAGTAGAAGATTCCACTTCACTTGGGATCGCTCTTTCTATTAAGAAACCAGGCTCCTTTGGTTGAGCTAAAATAGTTTCATTGGTCAACATGACAACCACAGATGCCATGTTCGGTCTATCATTCGGATGATGTTGTAGACATAAAAGACCAACTTGAATGCAACGTAAGGCTTCTGATATAACATATGAGTCTTCTAAACAAATATCAATCAATTTTGTTGGGCCATCCTCTCTCCACAATTTCCATGCCTATGACAATTCAAAACCAATTGTTATATACATTTTTATCAAATAATATATATATATATACACACACACACACACACAACACATAATTGATGTTGTTACTCACTTGTCCAATGAGATTATAAGCATCACTGGTGTATGTAACTCCTCTATTTTTCTTTCCACTCACAATCTCCAACAACAATATGCCAAAGCTAAAAACATCAGATTTTATGGAGAATAAACCATCAATGGCATATTCTGGTGCCATATAACCACTGAAAAAAGAATCACAAAAGTTAATTTGAAGTTATTTTTTCTATAAAAATTGTAGTGTAGTAAAATATACTTACTATGTTCCAACCACTCTATTTGTATTTCCTCCAATTTGATCATCTCCACAAAGTCGTGCTAAGCCAAAATCTGATATTTTTGGATTCATATCATCATCTAGCAAAATATTACTTGCTTTTAGATCTCTATGTATGATTCTTAGTCTTGAATCTTGATGTAGATAAAGAAGTCCACGAGCAATTCCACATATGATGTTGAAGCGCTTTGACCAATCTAAAAATTTACTTTGAGTTGTATCTGTTGATGATATTTTATTGATAAGTATCTTCTTTTTAAAATGAAATATAAAATAAATCAAAATTTTACTATATACTTAGGAAAAATTTCATAGAGATACCAACCAAAAAGAAATAAATCTAGACTTCTATTGGGCATGTATTCATATAGTAACATTTTCTCTTCTTCTTCAATGCAACAACCGAGGACCTTAACAAGATTCCGATGTTGAAGTTTTGCACACAATATAACTTCATTCATAAATTCTTTTACCCCTTGTGCTGAACTCCTTGAGAGTCTTTTGATTGCAATATCTCTTCCATTAGGGAGTGTACCCTGCATTTTATAGTTAATATAATTTGTTGATTAATAAATGAGTTTGTTACTAATAAGCCTTCCATGAGTACCTTATATACCGGTCCAAAACCACCTTCTCCAAGTTTGTTCTCTTCTGAAAAGCCATTGGTGGCACTAAATATTAAAGCCAAATCAAAGAAAGGAAGCTCAAAACCTTGATTTTCTTCCTCATCTTTCTTTTCAGTTGACACAATATTCTTTGCCTCAGTTTCTTTTCCTATATACATAAAGAAATAAAAATCAAAGTTTTGATTTAAGAGCTTTATTAGTTGGGACCTATACTGGATAAGCTTTTCATGAAAAAAGAAAATAGAAGAAAAAAACATGAAGAAAAATAAAATCGACTTTTTTTCTAAATTAAAACTAGTTTAGTCATATTCAAAGTCAAAGTTAGGAGAAGTTAATATGAAAGAAATTTTACATGTTAGTAGAGGTAAGCCAGGAAAAAGTCAATTTTATTTTTTTCTTTCTATTTTTCTTTTTTAAAGTTTACAAATTTGTTTAAACAAAAAGTTTATGATAACTTCTCAGCAACATTTTTAAGGAAAAACACTAGAAAGAAATAAAGTAAATTCACTAATACTTTCCTCTTCAAATTCATGGAGTCAAATAACAATTTAATGAAAAATTCAACTTTCAATCTATTTTCATATGGCACATAGTTTAGGTAAATGAAACATGTTTGACTAAGAAACTTACCTTTGTGCTTTCTTTTCCTCATGTAAATATAAAACAAGACAACAAGTAGCAAAACAGTGACAGACACAACTGGGATCGCAATTACTAAAGCCTTTTTTCTTGTATCTTCATCTGAACCTGCACTTGTCAAATTTTCATGCATATGATGATAAAACAAATACAATAATTCTAAAATTTAGAACAAGATAACAGACAACATAGTACCTGGAACAGCCATTCGAATGTATAAATCTTGTTGGCTTGCTTGAACCAATTTCAAATCAATAAGATCACCAAACCAAATGGAACAACCACTGCCACCTTCCCTTATGTCCAAGTTTGAATAGGCCATGCAAGAACAATTTTTCAAGCATTCGATTCTACAATCTTCAAGTCCCATATTTTCATAAGTCCAAGAACTTCTTGTATCAGGAACTTTCATTGAAGCAAATCTACGAAAACCATCTTGATTCTTCACCCCACAACTCCAAGGTTCACTACGCACACATCCTTCTCTCCAGTCAAAGGTGTTCCAATTCTGGGGAGATTTTGGTTCAAACCCTTCTAAACACTGGCAAATCGGTGTCTCATTAACCATGCAATTTCCATTTGGGCCACAAGGGTTATAAGGATCACAATCATCTCTAGGCACAGACTCATAAACCCTCCAAGTTTTGTTTTCAGGAATCCATGTGATGCGTTCACGATGAAGAAGACTTTGGTTCAAATAAGTTATTGAGATCACAGACTTGTTCCTAAGCGTGTATGAGTAATAAACCTCATTTGAATCGTTGACAAATATGGTGTCAACAATTGGAGTGATTCTCAACACAGGCTGGCCACTGAAACCAGGTCCATTCCAAGGTCCACTCCTATGAAACTCAACTGAACCTTTCATCAGAACCAATTCAGGGTTACTACTAAGGAGCATACTCCAAGTTAGGTTCCCTGAAGATGGATCATCCCAGTTCTTCCATGCAGTTAGCTTCCTATCAATACCCTTTTTAAGGTCCAATCCAAGCTTCATTCCTGGCAAGAGAGTGTCACAAGGGTGGTCAAAACTTTGCCACGAAAAGCTTTCTTCATTGCTGTTGTTGTTGCTGCCTTCTTTGAGCACCAAGTTTGCAGTGTCTAAGAGCTGCACCATAGGACTCAACAAAGGCTGAGTTGTGAGTGATGTGATGTTTGTTGACCAAATACTTTTATTGTTGCTGTCGAGAAGCACCATGTTTCCCTCATTGCTGATGGTTAACATGTTGCTGTTGTTGCCTTTGAGTGGACTGTCACGGTTGGCAACCCAAACGATGGTTTGAACTGGGATGATTTTGTACCATATTCCTATGTAGCGGTTTGTGGAACTCCCGGGACTGAAAAACCCTAACTCAAAGGTTCCATCATTGGAAACCAGGGTGCTGCCATCATCATGAAGTGGCTGAGATTGAGTGATGGTGTCTAATGCTGTGGAAGAGTGAGAGAAGAAAAGCAGTAGTAGCTTGGAAATGGCGAGAGCAAGCATGAATAGATGAGTTGCCATTTTTGTGTTCATTGGAAAGCATAGATCAATAAATATGTGCAAGATAAATTGACTAGAGATAGTAGAACTGAACAATTTTATAAAATCGTAAAATTTATATATAAGAACACTGACAATATGATATTATAGACACAACAATTTTATTAAGATAGATTATAATATTATATTAAGTGAATTTTAAATTTAATTTAACTTTACAAAATCGATTTAATTTAACTTTATAATTGATTTATAAGATAAAATTTTTACCTACTTAGAAACTATTACTATTAAAACCTATTATTAAAGTCCTCGTCTCTAGTTCACGGGATCTTCAACAACGTGATAGTAATTGGAAACTTCCTGCGGTCAATTGATGGCACCACGGTGATACGTGGAGGAACTTGACGAAACAAAAGTGTTATGAAGAACAATTTCCAAGCCATCTTTGTTGATTACAAAGACTACTGGTGGTCAAATGACAAAACATCATATTCAATCGTTTTCCCAACATTGTTGTGCAATTATGATTCCTTGATTGTTGTACACGTTAGTGTAAAATTCAAGAATGTAATTTACTATGCTTTTAAAGTGGTAAAGTCAAACATTAAATGCACACATTTCTCTCAATTCAAAACTAAAGTTTATGATGTTTGATATTAATCCATTCCATTGAACAAAATGTATTAGTTTTTTTTTTTGTTTTCTAAATTTGGTGACGTTTAGTTGGAATTAATTGTATGATTTGACTACTGGTGCATTCTTCTCATTTGGACATTTGTTTCTCTTATGTTGGTTTATGTCTATTATATACGATAAATGAGAAACATGCTCATTTTAATAAGTATTTTTAAGAATAAAAGTCGTAGTTAAGTCGTTTTCAATAACAAATTCTTTAATATAAAAAATTTAGTGGCGTCTATATCTACTTTATTTTATTATGTGAAGAGTTTGTGATTTACAAGAATTAATGAAATTAAGTAACGTGAATTTGAAAAAAAAAAAATAGTACGTTTTTCAAATTATACACTTAAATGAACTGTTTATTGAAAGGCATATAGTCTGACAATTTTTAATCTGTTATACTTATTCATGATGTATATTAACACTATAAAAAATTAATGTATATTTCTTACAATAATATATAATAATAACATAACAATATAATTTAGTTTTAATTATTACTAAATAAATTTATATTGTGTGGATTCTTAGAGTATAGATATTACATCTAATCAATATAGAATTAAATTTAAATAATCTTTCTTTGTTTTGAGGAATAGAAACATAGAGGTAATTTATAATAAGAGCTAACTTTAAATCTAGGTTGTAACTGTATTTTTCTTATGCAAAATATAATGAATCTAGGTTTGGATCTAGGTTTTTCATTCAAATAAGGTAGAATTATGAGGGTGGTATACGATGATGTTAATATGGTACAATCACATAGTTGTAATGTAACTTAGTCTGTGTTCAATCCATTTGAGTTCAATCTGACTTGGGTACTTGGGTCAGATCTATCTAAACTCAATTTCAATTAATCTATCGGACTGTTTCTTTCTGCACCTCTATATAGCTTCTTCTAGCACCTTCATAAAATCTTATATTTCCAAAACACCCTTATGCAAATGCCTTAAGTAAGTATGGATGTGCAGGTTGAATTTATATTTCAAATTTTGTAATTAAAAAAATTATCATATTACAAAATTTGGAATTTCTTTTTGCTTGGAAGGCATAATTTCGGATTAACTTATTCCAAAATATATTGTTGACTTTCAAATTAGTTTAATCTAGAGTAAAAAGATGTATTCCGGATTACACCTTAATTTTAATTCGAAAGCTATTTTTGCATTTTGGAATATATTAATTCGAAAGTTAATTTTTTTATTTTGGAATAAATTAATCTGAAAATCAAAATAAAATACATTTTAAATTGTACGATTTAAAAAGTACTTTCAGATCTGGAAATGACTTTTAAAATCTGAAAATGATTTTTAAGATTTACAAATAATTTCCAGATTGTACGATTCAAAAAGTATTTCTAGAATCTAAAAATACTTTTTAGATTATATCATTGAAATGTCTTTTTTATAAAAATCACTTTTGAAATAATATCCAGATTCACGAAATAGGTGCAAGAAGAAATAATCCATCTTACACTCACTTAATTTAGCTTTATTTGTATCCAGTCCAACCTAGGCCTAATCGGACCAACTTAAAATGATTTTAATCCAACCTAACATTTCAAATCATGTTCATGTTAATCTAAGTTCTATTTTTTCTCAATCCAACTTAAGCTCATTTTGTTTTACTTTATACTTATTTGAACTCACCTTATCTTGATTTCAGATTTTAAAAATCTAAAAAATTATTCAACTTATATCTAATTTATATGTAATCCATATCAAATGATAATGCAATTAATTGAATTAAATTTAAAATCTAAACTATAGATTTAGAAAATTATGCATTTGGATTTAATTTTTCATATTTTGAGTAATCAAATGTGAAAGCAATTAAATTTTTTATGAGTATAAAGATTTTTTAAGAAAATATTTTCTTTTTCATTCTATTTTTAAAGAAGATCTTTTTATTTTAAAACGTTGTTCATGAACTATTCTTGATCCATAGGCATTTTGGCCATGTAAACTTTTTATTGAGTTTTTTAGTTAGAAAATCTTTTTTACCCATCTCGATAGGAGGAACTAGAGATCAAATCAATAACTCTAACAAGCCAACTCCAAAACACTCCTCATTGAAACTATAAGTTTAGCTCCTAGGAATGATTTGAGGACACCTTATAGTAATCCCATATCTCATCTTAAAACCAAAACAATTAATTGGGAAAATTCAAGAAGAAAAATACTGAGAGATCAAACTAAAATAAGACAAGAACTTAACATACATATGGGAATACATAACTTTTAACTCAAAACTTTAAAGCATTGGATCTGTGAGTCTTTTTTTTTATGTTGTTTAACTTTTTCATTTCTGCTTACTAAAAAACTAGATTCACTCTTAAATACCTAATAATTACAACTTTTCAAAAAAAATAAAATAATGCAATACATAGAATTCTACCACCTTGTCTTCATTAACCAAACAATGCACAACATGATCCAAATTTCAATTCTCTATCAATACTCTAATTAACTCTTTGTGATTCTCCAATTTGAACCAAAACAGAAAATAAACTCAGCAGAAGGGAGGGATAAATTCAGCATCATCAAGCCGGTAAGGAATTCAACCTTTCATGTAAATATTAATAATTGGTAACATGTAATCTATTTCCTTTTCTGCTTTAATCAATGTTAATTTACAACATGCTAAATTTTATGATGTAAAAGAATAAAGATTCAACAAACCTCTGATGTGCTAACAAAACCTCTATCCTTCGGATAGCAACCAATGAAATCCGGCAACAAACAGAAACACTATGAAGTAGACTAAAGAATATGCAACTTTACAAAAGAATTAAAAGAAAAAACAGAAGATCACTTCTCTTATCTTTGTGGAATGTTTGAGATAGGAAGCATCTCTATTGGTCCCCTTTCAACAACTCTCTCATACTCAATCTTCTCAGCTTCTCTACAAATCTGAATATCGTTGGGAAAATAATATTGGTAAACATATTTTACAACCAAACGTGGAAGCAATGCTGTTATTATGATTCCAAGCAACAATAGCCAGAACAATCCAGTTCCTGCAGCATTGAAGAAGGCCCTGCATAGTTAAGGAGATGCAAAGGTTAGTCTCTACATACACAAGCTGAAACAATGTAGGATTGCAAAGGTTTTCAAATCTAACATGCACACGATGGCAACATAGAATATCTTATGAACAGGACATGGTTTTTTCCATGAAGTTTAAAAAGTAACATAAATATCAAGCATGTGACAAATACGTTGTGAGTAAATAATTCAGAAGCATTGTTTCTGTCGGGAAGATCGAGGGAAGAAATACTGGAAAGACAGATAAGAATGAAAATAAAGTCAGATCCACGTAAGGGAATCACAATATCTTTAACTTAAAATTTTAACATTGGATTTGTAAATTTTTTTTCTTATGTTACTCAACTTCCTCGTTTCTACTCAGTATGGGATTAGACTCACACTTAGATGTTTTTACTCACGACTAAATGCAAGATGAATCCTATTATGTTTAGCATTAGACTTTGGTGGTAAATATATATATATATATATATATATATATATTTACCACCAACTAGGAAGAACAACAGCTATTAATGTTAATAATATGCAGAACAAACATAATAGTTGCATCTGAAGTGTTTCAAACAGAAAAATATGGATAACCTTTCTGTGAATGCCAGGTATTAGTTTTATGGTATAAAATTAAGAAAGAAAGCAAAAGAATGGAGCAAAAGATAATGCATACCAGTAGCCAGGAAGATTGGGGAAAGCATCAATGATCATGACACTAATGAAAGTTGCAACAATAGAACCCCAAATGGCAACATGGGTCAGCCAATACCACCTTACAACGTCCATGGCCAAGTGCAAATTCACCAAAATAACAACCCCAAAAGTCCAAAGATCTCCAATGCTTGACACATCAACTGTGCTACTCCAATATGCAAAGAGGGGTGCCCAGAAGATGACCATGCTTTGCCACAAAGTATCTAACATTGTCAAAGCAAACAATTTCTTGTTGTAGGCCTCATGTCTCTGTCCTGCCCCATAAAGTTGAGGGTACTTTAGGAGAGTCCTTTTACCGAGATCCTTGTCTAGAATAGCAACAATTATAGTTGGTAATGAGCTGTAGATTATTGAGTATAACGTTGTGCTCCATTCATTTATAGCAGTTGTCAAAGTGAAGGCAGTGTAGAGCACATACCTAGAAACACACACATAACAAATTTACAAACATGTTAAAATCTAGAGGAATACTTGTACCATCCAAAAGGACAAAAATACAATTGTTATCATACTTTAGGAGAAAATTGAACAAGACAAAAGTCAACATAAAAGCCATGTTCTTCTTTATCTTTTTCAATCACAGTGTTGGTTCATGTTTGAATGAAATAGAGGTTTCAAAGCACCGTCACCCAATAACAAAACTTTTGAAGGTGAAGTTGGTGGGATAATGTGGAGTTGTATGAGTATGACCAAACCATTTGCACACACATTGTTGGATTATAACTTACCAAAATAAGACTAGAACAAGGACAGCATTTCTGTAAAAATTGTATAGTATCATGTAACCAAGCCGTTGGTAATTCCAGTGACCATGTACCAATAAGAGAGGAACCAAAAACCTAAACTGCCCCATTGCAAAATCAGATGCCATTACAGCTTGGCGACCCTCTTGTCCACTGATGCCAACTCCAACATCAGCCATTTGGATCATTGAGACATCATTAGCACCTGTAATGTAACACATGCATAATGAATTTATTACACAACTCAATATGAATCAAACTGATAAAATACCACTTAATGTTTTCTAACGTTATCAAACTTTAAAAAGGGGAATGACAAGTTCTAACAAATCAATTACCATCTCCAATGGCTAGAGTCATGTCTGATGTCCTATTCTTCACAAGGGCAACAATGCCAGCCTTTTGAAGTGGAGCAACTCGGCAACATAGAACAACAGAACATCTACTTGCAAGTTGAAATAGCTGAATAAACAGAAGTAGCCAAAATCAATATGAAGTAAAGTAGATAGTAAACATCATCCAAGATTGAATGGAACTACACTAACCTGTTCTTCAAGCTCACTGTCAAGAATATGCACAAGGCTTGTACCATCAATAATCAAGGCTATTGGAGTTGCCTCTGAACTTCCTCCAGCATTGTTGGCAACCGTAGATGTGGACACGAGCTTTTTGGACATGGCAAGGGCATCTTGCAAACTTTTTCTGCATGCTTCTCTGTTGTTGCTGTTGATTATAATCTGATTCATTTTGCTTGTTAGGAGCTTTGAGGAGTAGCCAATGGATATGGCAGTTTCTTGTTTGTCCCCAGTCAGAACCCACACTTTAATCCCTGCAATCCTTAGAGACTCAATGGATTCAGGTACACCTTGTTGCAGTTTATCTTCAATGGCAGATGCTCCTAATATGCTGATACTGTTCTCTACAATGTTAGAAACCGTGCGGAGCATCGCAGCCCTGCCAAACACAGCAGTGCTTGCTGCCTCGAAGGATGCATGCCATTGCTCAAATTCTGAAGCATCCAAGTCTCTCATCCCAATAACAAGTGTCCTCAAACCTAAGGAAGAGTAAGAGTGAAGATGTGCTTCAGTGGCTCTTACTAAGTCCATGTTAAATGACTTGTCTATCACATTAAGCATGGATGTGTCTGCTCCTTTGACAAACACTTTCACAGAATTGTCAGGGTACCCCAATATAACTGACATCCTCTTCCTGTCACTATCAAACTCATGCATTCCCAAGACATTGAACCTGGAATGCTCATAATAGGAAGACTCATTAGAAAAAGAAAAAGGGTAAGAACCATTGTGTCACATTAAAGAGGGTTTCGTCTCATGTTTATTGCATAACCATCAAGATAAGTAAGCTTCAAATTCACCAAAAAAAAAGAGAAGTAAAATCTGGTGGCATGGGAAGAAAGAAGACATAAACTGCATAAAGCATATTCTCCAATCAAGAGTTTTGACAACTAAAACAGACATGAAAATCTAACAAGAATATTCAGACATGATTTCCTATCTGCTTAAACTACATAGGACTAAGAACTACGAATTGTTTCATGATTTCCATTGTAAAAAATATGAAGCTTGTCAGTAACCATTTGTGGAGAAATAGAGAGAATAACTAGTAAAAGAAAAATTCAACTTACTTCTGTCTTTGTCCATGAATATCAACGACTATATGTCCAGAGGTTCGTTCTATTAGCATAAAACCATAGGCTGCAGCAGCATAAGCTAATGCTTGTTCATCTGGTGATTCTCCTTGGTAATCTATCAGTTTGACATCAGGGTCAGGCGAGTCAATAACAAGAGGCACAATGGTGTTGCAGGTTGCCAATGCTAGAAAGAAATCACGAATCCATTTTCCCTCCAAATTGAGAAATCCACTTCTTGCTAGCTGCAAAAGCTCTGGATTAACTTTCACCTTCATCTTTGGTCTTATGACCTTTCCATCCACTGAGCACATAAGCACACAAAAAAAAACATTTTGTATTACTATTTCACAAGTATGCAAAACCATGATGCATTAAAGGCAATACTAAAAAAGTGTGTACTTGAATAGATGAGTAAAATAAATCTCACCTTCCACAGAATGTTCAACTTGATCACCCTCCATGCTGTTCTCTGTAAAACTGTAATCAACACCCCAGATGCTTGCACATTGAAACTCCATCTTGTTCTGAGTTAGTGTACCCGTTTTATCCGAGAAAACATACTTAATCTGCCCCAAATCTTCGTTAATGTTCAAAGCCCTGCACTGAAACCTTGACTTTGTTTCCTCATCATACATTCTGTCGTCTCGAATCATGAAGAAGGCCTGACCAACCCTCACAAGCTCCATGGAAATGTACAAGGCAATGGGAATCATGACCTGGAACACTATAACAGACATGAGGAATGTGAAGAGAACTTCAAACCCCCATCCATAGTACTCGTAGCTGTCCACTTCCCCCTCTTCTGAAAAGTCTAGTTTCCTATAATATGGCAACAGATTCAACTCATCCTTGTGGCGCTTCAACCACACAGCAGCACAAACTGAGGTGATTGTGCAAAGTGCCACGAGGAAGAAAGAGAGCCAAATGATCTCAAAATTCATGCGTGTCTCCAATCTGCTCCTCTTAGAAGGAGCTCCTGAACTATTCAGCATAGCCTTGGTCTCACTCCCACAATACGCAGCAACACCAATGGCCCATCTAGTATTCTTGAGCTCACATCCACGAAGCACAATGTTGGAGGATCCAAGTGACAACTTCTTGCCATCAACTTCCATGTTAGCCAGAAATCCATATATGTTCCTATTGGGTTTCTCACACTTTATCACCCCACCAAACCCCTCCTTTCCATGCGTCTCTTGCTTTGCATACCTTGTCTTCAAATTGGACTCCCCGTCTAGATTTATAGTCTGCACATACGCAACCCCAGTTGGATCACTAGTTGAGAGCAACACAATATCACATGGGATTGGTTCATTTGCCGTGATCCTTATCACCTCACCAACTCTCACATCCCTCCACCTCTTCTCCACAAAGCTTCCATCAACCAAAACCGATGCCAACCTATTGTTCTCAACCTTATCACTCGTGTGCCTTCTCCAATCCTCATACGCATCCTTCACAGCCGTCACAAACAGAACAAAGGACAGTGGCAAGATGGAAACAGCTCTTCCGAAAACTGCAAGCTGAGGAAGCTGATTGAGAATGGCAATTATGAGAAAGTACACGTAAGCAATTCTGTGGAACTGTTCAAAAAGGTTCCTGGGAATGAAACTGAGGAGGGAGTATTTGCTTGTGCGGATAGAGTTTCCAGCAAACTCAAAGCTCTCATTAGTTCTCAAAGGGTCGTTTATGTACACTAACCTCGCATCCTCATCTCTGAGTTCCCTCTGAGACACGCTTAGTCCTTCAGAATCTGTACCCTTTGAGCCATACCTAACGGGTATGGATTTGCTTACTGAACGGCTCAAACTCACTTCACGGATAGAGTTGTTGCTCTTGCTCCCAGAAGAGTAATTGGACATGGAACTTCTGCGTGATGATGTGTTAACAAGAGTGTTCTCAAACGGGTGCAAGACGTTGCTGGAACTTGAATCTGATGTTGGAAGTTCTTGTTGGTAGTTATCAGAAGTAGTTGCTTTTGTTGTTGAAGGTGTCATGATCACAAGTGGTCTCTTAGAACCCATGATTCATGAGACAGTGACAATGAAAACATGTGAAGGCCTGGAGAAACAACAAAACTGCAAAAGTTGGAAAATTTAAGGAACTAACTAACTAATGTTGTGGTTGTACAACAACTATATATATAAATGTATATGTATATATATGTATATATGTAGCAGTTTAACATGAACACTTTGAGAAGGGTGGTTGAAAAGAGGATATATAAGAGAAAAGGTGTGAGATTGTTGAGGAAGAATAAGAAAAAGCGTGTTGGGGTGGGAGAGGTTTAAAGTCAAAGACGTTGTAGAGGGAAGATGAAGAAGAAGAAAGTTTGAGTCTTTGAAAGAAAATTGCGAGGAAAAAAGAATTTTGAAGAACAAGTCGTAATGGGTGGCGACAGCATGTTTCTCTAGAAACACGACATAATGACTTTTTTTTTAATGATGTACTGTTACTTTTAAGGTAGATTAGAGTTAATTAATTAAGAAAATTAATTAATTTCTTTGCATTAATAAAACAACTGAATATTTATGTTAGTGTCTCTGTTATGTTTAGGAAATATTTATTAATGGGCTTAATCAAACATTTCATCCATGAGTAATGTTTATTTTATTAGGTCTCCTTTTTAACTCAGATGAAATTTTTTGCTTAACATAATTAATGTTGCTTTAAAGTTTTAAAGAACACATAATTGAGAAGTAATTCTTTTATAGATTGAAGATAATGAAGTTTCTTTGGTATCTTTGACTTGTACTAATTAATAAATAATATAACAAGTATTGTGTTTATTTATCTATGGAATTGGTAGGAAAAGTCTTTATTGAATGAATAGATATGCATAAGGGTCAATAACCCATTTAAATATATTCAATTTTGGCATAAATATTATTAGTTTTTGGTGAATTAATTTTGGGAATGAAGGATGATGATGTTCTAGAAAGTCAGCTAAGAGGGTTTGTTATTATAAATTTTACTATTCATTGTTTAGTGTTGTCAGAATTTGACTGAAAAAGAGCAATTACATTCATTTGACGTAAGATCATTTTATATCTATATAAAATTTGTTACAATCATCTTAAAATATTAATTAAAACATATCAATTATTAATAAGATGCAATGGATCCCAATGGTACGGATAGATAATCATATTATTTAACCTGCACTGAAATTGATTTTATTTTTATTAACAGGATTATAGATCTATGAGCTTGAATTCTACATTAATAAAACTAAAAAGTCAAACAATATATTTAAAAAATAGGTAAATTTGAGTTCAAAGTGGTCTAAAATATTTTATATAAGTTCCTTCATGATTTATTGTTCCCAAATTTTTCAAAGTTTCTCTTCATAGAACCAATATATGTGTGTATATGATTTTATTTTTTTCAAATAATCCACAACAGTAATCAATAAATATATTACATCTTCGCTGCTTTTTTTAAACTCTGGTATCAAATTAATTATGCCAATATAATGCATAAGTGAAGATCAAATTTTATTATTTTTTCTAAAAGTTAATATAGATTAAGATTTTTTTATACAAGAAAAATAAGGTGATGATACACAAGCATCCCATTTTCTACTCAACATTTATTCAGCACCAATAAAATAATATTTTTTATTTTAAATATAAAATAATTTAAGATGAATCAACTAGAAAATTAGAAATATTATTCTTTTACTAGGTTATAGAAGGGTGTAGAAAATTTGAAAAGTGTACACGGAAATTTTTTTTTATTATTTATAGAAATAGTTTTACTGAAATAATCGTATTTTTAGTAAATACATTACTTTTACGTGTTATTAACATGGATAAGATTTGTTGGAATAAATTAAGAATCAAAATAATATAAGTCACTTTGATTCTTTTTGTAAGATTAAAACTATAAATTGAGTTTTCAAGACTTAAGTCTCTTATAAAAAAAATTGAGAAACTAATTAATTGTTTTACATTATTAAAACAGTTAAAAAGTCAAACTTGATATTTTTCTAAAAAAAACAAATAGGAACAGACACAAAGTCACAGTAATGATATAATAACAATAATTATTATTTTATTTGCAGCAGCCTGCTTGGGCAGTTTGTTTGTCATAATCAATTTAGATTTGTTAGCTAATTTTTTAATAATTTGGATTTATTGAATATTAGATAACTAATGCTTTCAGAAACGACAAGAACAAGGCTGCTCTTGCGGCATTTCCTATGTAATGATTTCTTATGTTTTCTTTTACAAAGAAAAAAAAAACAAAAAAATAAATAAGAAATGAAAGAAAAAAAATATAATTTTTCATTTTTTTTTTCTAAATTGTTTTATGTTTTAGTTTCGAAAAATAAAATATAAAATTAATATTTTATTAATCAGAAAAATGCATGTCATGATCAATGACAGCCTAACAAACCCTTTGTTTTTACGGCTTTGACTCATTTCATTGTCCCAGTCTTCTTGGTTTACTTATTTCTAACCATTCATTTTTTAACTAGAACTAAATAATCCTAAGTAGTTTAAAATAATAAGAAAAAATAAATAGTTTTTAATCTTTCAATTAAAAATACGTTTTTTTAATTTTTGATTTGAAACTTTTTATCTTTTTAATCTTTATGAAATGTTATTTCTATTCTATGAGATAAAGTACATGTGAGAAATTTGTTATGTAAGTTGTATTGAGTTATATATACTTTTAAAATTTATTAAATTTTTGCTATTAGATGTAACCCTTCTTTTTCTTTCTCCGTCGACCTCATTAGCCACAACCTTCATGGTGTAGTAGAATTCTTGTTAGAAGAGTTTGTATGGACATTGTTTTCATTAGATTTTGTATTGGACCACCATATCAATAGCAAAGTAATGAAGTCATCACAATATAACACCAAAAAGTAAAAAGGCTGAATCTATAGAAATGAAGGGAAAAAAAGTAAACACAAAACGACCATTTTTTAATAACAAACCAATACTTCAATTTTAATTTTAAAGTGAATGAAGAAAAGTTTTAGATCATATTGGAATCACCGTCCACTAAAAATATATAAAAAATAATAATACAAAGGTCACTAAAAATATATAAAAAATAATAATAGAAAGGTTAGAGATGAATTGGCCCATATTTACTTTCTTTGTGTTATCGTACATTTTTAGGATATATTAATAAGAAAAGGTCATAGAAACTAAATTAATAATTAGATTAGAACATGTAATATTGAGAGATAAAGTAAATAAAACACAAACATAAAATTTAAAGATAAAGAAGGTAGTGGGATGAGAAGTATAAAAAAAATGATAAAATCTTACAATATAAAATATGTGAACAAACAACACAACAACTTTTACGAAATGAGAATAAAAACAATGCTAAAAAGATAATAAGAGTGCGAGAGATACTATGGAAAATGTGACTAATAAAACTATTGAAGGAAGATAAAGGAAGAGAATTTGAAATGGTCCACTCTACTTATTAGTAAAAATGTAATAAAAAAAATCATGTTGCTCAATGAAATTTTCATGAAAAAATAATAATTAATCATTGATGTTTCAATGATAAATACAAGCTTCACATTTAATTTATCTAACATTCTATTTAGACATATATCGTTGGACAAATTAAATGCATATAAGCTAAGATGATATAGGATATTCTCAACATTTATGTTAACTTTATAAAGATGATAAAATGACACCTTTGACGTCCACTATAATGTATCGCTCAACCATTTATTTTGATAACATGATATTTATAATAATATGTGCAAGAAATTAGATGTTGTCACTTGTCAAACAATCTTTGAAAAATGCACAATCATCATCAAACAACTTTGAGAGTTTATATGTCGTTAGACGAGGTTCATCATCTGACAAAAAGCTAATAGGTTTCTTTACCAAAAATATGAAAATTTGTTGAGCAATGACTCATAATTTTAGTTGGTGATTAGGTCGGTATTCTACTATCTCCTAAGAAATAGAAAAACCCTTTATACATGGCAAAGATGTTTGTTAAAGAAAAGAAAATTATTATTAATCATTTGAAATATACCAAACATTCACGTGTATTTCAACAACCCTTTTTTGTCACTCTTATGATTGTGTTAGATAATTTTGTCACTCAAGCAACCTTGTTTGAACTAGTCTTAAAAAATGCTCTTAAAAAGCTAGTATTTCTCAAGAAACAATTGCACCACAATGAAAGAGTCTATTACTATTACAAGAAATTTGTTTGTTGCTTTTTGAATCATATTTACGTACATAATTAGATTCATAGAAAAAGTATGATTTATTTACAAGATTACTTACGTATTAGTATAATTTGTATATAATGTTAATTACATTCATATATAAATAAAGACATCACTTACATATAATAGTTCTTACTAAATATGACAACATATCAAGATCAGGATGGATATGAGTAATGGGTAATATTTACTCGTCAAGGATTTGTGAAAATACCCATGAAATAAAATTTTCTATACTCGTAAACATTGAATTGCACCTTCTTGGAATCCATGAAAACGTTGTCGTTTCTGCTTCGAAGTTGCACAGCACATTCTGCAGCTTTGCAATGCCATGCACAAAGCTTCGTCCTTGGTTTGCTTCCCAACCCCATTATCCAAACTGACCTCTTGTTGCTGTACTCTAAACTGGGTCTTCTCCATGAAGCTCGCAAAGTGTTTGATAAAATGCTTGACAGAAAGAACATGTACCCATGGAACGTCATGATTGCCTCCTATGCCCAGAATTGCATGTACTCTGATGCCTTGGTGGTTTTTTGTGAGTTCAAGTGCTGTGGCCTTAGGCCTGATCGCTATACTCTGCCCCCGTTGTTCAAGGCTTCTGTAGGAGTGGGTGATGCTTCCATTGGTAGTATGTGTCATGGTTTGGTTATAAGGCTTGGGTATGAAGGATACGTTGTTGTGGCAAATTCTGTGCTTGAGTTTTATGTTAAGTACGGCGCTGTATCTCAGGCTTGTTATGTGTTTTCCAACATGTTATGTAGGGACTTTGTGACGTGGAATTTGATGATCTTGGGGTTTGGAAGGGCCGGTTTGTGTTCAGATGCAATGCGTTGTTTTAGGCAGATGCTAAGCTTGGGTGGGATGAGGGTGGATTTCATGACTCTTACTAGCGTTTTGAATGCTTGTGGAAAGGAAGGGGACTTGTTGAAAGTGAGAGAAGTCCATGGGCATGTAGTGAGAAGCTTTGGTTTTGATGTGGATGCTGCCATTGGGAATGCGTTGATTGATGTGTATGGCAAGTGTGGGTGCTTGAAATATTCAGAAAAGGCTTTTAGGACAATGCGCTTCCTGAATTTAGTCACGTGGACCACCATGATCTCTTGTTATGGGGCACATGGAAAGGGGGAGGAATCTCTTTTGCTGTTTAGGAAAATGGTAGATGAAGGGTTTAGGCCAAACCCTGTCACACTCACGGCAATCTTGACCAGTTGTAGCCGTTCAGGTCTGATAGATCAAGGCAAGCACATTTTCAGCTCAATTTGTTCAGATTATGGATTTGAGCCTACTGTTGAGCATTATGCTTGTATGGTGGATCTTCTGAGCCGCTGTGGGTATCTTTTTGAAGCACTTAAATTGTTAGAAAGCGTGAAATCATCAGAGACAGGAAGCATGTGGGGTGCCCTTCTTTCTGGTTGTGTAATGCATAAAAATGTTGAAGTTGGAGAAATTGCAGCTCATCGGCTATTCGAATTAGAACCAAATAATGCTGGCAACTACATAGCTTTGAGAAGTATCTATGAATCTCTAGGCATGGTAGATAAATTGTCAATTATCAGAGCAAAAATGAGGGACTTAGGTTTGGTTAAAATTCCTGCTTGTAGCAGGATCAGTATTGCTGGAAGAATCCACATTCGATCAAGGGGACCTGTCTCATCCACCAGCTCAGATGATTTACAAAATACTAATTATTTGACTAATGATTAGGGAGTACAAAATCTGCTACATGATGATACCTGATTATTGGCCATGAGGGCTCAGTAGAAGAGTAATTTTTCCATAAATTTATCAGCTTAATAGATGTTTTCAAATGTATTTATTTTTTGTTCCTAGAAACAACTAATGTTCATAACCATTGCATTCTTGTCTTCAACTAGTGAAAGAAACGAAAAATATCATAGCTAAAGGAGCCCTTTGCTGTGTTGTTCATATACGTTACCAGCATTGGTTCAAAATTATATGTGGGACGTCCTTTTGCTAACTCTGTTTCAGTTTTATTTGAAACTCTTAATGGATGCATGTATAATACCTATCTCAGTTTGATTATGACAATTACTTCGTGATAGATTATTTGAAACTTAGGACTCAATCTATTAGATCTGTTCTATTTTGACATGGTTCTCTGCAGTTTTTTTCCCGTTGAATTATATAGTTCCATCCTTTATTTTTACAATCATCCAGAACATTTTGTAACAAGAATTCCTGCCAAAGTTTATAATTATTAATTGGTTGTGGGCTAACTGTTTATAGAAATTTTTTTCTGAGTCAGTTATTTATGAAAATCTTACTTTTGTGATTATATCAGTAATAATTGTTGTATATCAGGAAGAAGATTTCGATTTTCAAGAAGAGATGGAGGTTGTCTGCTGTGTAGGTGCGAGCTGGGCAGAGGATCTAGAGATCTTTGGTGGCTACTGCAGAGTTTTGGATGTCAAGTGAATGAGACGAAAAGACCATCTTGTGGGAATGAAAGTACATCTTATCATTCAGAAGTATAAGGTTTCAACTTTAGAGAGTGTCCTCTTGAAGGTATTGCCATTAAAAACTAACCTCCAGTCACAGGGTACATACGATATTGTTGGACAAGCTAGTTGTGGAGTTGATATGATTGAAGTTTACAATGTTCAACTCTTCTTCCACCTTGGCTTTCAACTTGTTCAGAACAACTGATGGTAGATGGGGCATACTTGATCATGATAGATGTTATAAATTGTCTTCTTTGCGATGTGTAGAGAGAGGAATTGCAAGAGCTTGGTTCTTTAGGAATTGTTGTAAGAAGATATTGGTTATGCCTTCCTGCAAGTTCTTCCATGGAACATTGAAATGCAGTGTTTGAATTTATGGACAAAGGACAAATGTCTAAAATCTTGGTTTTTCTTGCTTATGCCTTCTTATTGGCTTTAGCAAGCTCAGTTAAGCTAGCTTCAACCACTTGTCTCACCTCTTCTTCTCTTTCCCATTTAAGAGTTACCTAGAATTTCTGTTGGATCCCTTTATTTTGGATTTTGAGGGAGGAGAATGTGGCTTAACATAGTTGGATTAGAGTTGCTTGTTGTAATCAAAAGATGCAAATAGCAAGTGATTTCTTTCTAGGTTGTTTTATATCACTTAGAGCACATGGATGGGATAAAAGGTCTTGGTTTGTTTTTCTCATTCATAAACGCTTTTATCATTTGATAATGTTTTTTCCTTAAATAAATTATCCTCTTATTAGTAGTGTTTATTTTTTGGTTTTATTTTGTAATTTTTATTTATGGTTTGGAGTGATTATTAAGTTTTATTTAATTTGAGAAAATGATATTATAGATTTTATTTGATTTAGAAAAAAAATACACAATTATTTGATCGTAAATAAATTTTTGTAAATTCACTTTCATACTGTTTAAAATATTTCAGCACATTTATAATATTATTTAATTAAAAAAGTAAATAGATATTTTATAATTATAAAAAACACTATCATTTTATTCAGAGTATGTCAAACTCAGAAAGTGATGACACAATATTATCTTTCCTTTATTGTATAGTATATATTAAGCAGTTGATATGATTAAAGTTTACAATGTTATTAATTTATCTCATTGTTGTTTAATCAAACATTATTATAGTTTTAATTTCTGTGAAAACAACCTTAAAAAACTATATAGACCCTAATTAATTGTCGTGTCCTAAATCCTGAACCACCAATTCAGTGCATCTTCACATTCTTCTTCCAACAAGAAGTAAAAAGTTAAAATCACACTGATCTCAATCTCATTCCCAACACAACCAAACCAAAACCTAAGCCAAACCGTTTCATCATCTTCAATTGAATTGGGATTAGGTTTTGCGCTCCATCGATTCCTCTTCTCTCAACCATGGCCGAAGTCATCAACATGCCTCCCGAATCTCTCGATCAATCTCCCTCTGCTTCCGCTCCTCCTCCTCCGCCAGCCACTTCCGCCGCCGAAGATGATCCCCCTCCACCACGCCGCCGGGATCGCCGCGAAGATCGGGAATTAGACCGCCACCCCAACCGTAGCCGCGATTACTACGACCGCGACAGGGACTTCAAACGCCGCCGTAGCCCCAGCCCCGGCTACCGCGACCGCCGCTACTCTCCGCAGCCGCCATCGCGCCGCTCGCCTCCGCCGTACAAGCGGTCTCGGAGGGGCAGCCCCCGTGGTTATGGACCTGAGGACAGGTGGTACCGGCTTTTGCCCTAATTTTGAAGTACATGGAATTTTGGTTTGTGATGTTTGGAATTAGGTCTTGTTTTTATAAGCAAAAGATTTAATTAATAATGACAGTGTTTGAGTTGAGCACATGGTACTCAAAACTGCCTACGCTAAAATAGCATTGGAATTAGGTCATGTATGTTAGTGTAGTTTATTTTAATTTAGGGTTTTGAGGTAAAATGTTGTGTTTTGTATTGTGGTGGAAACTGTTGGTTGAATTGATTGTTTATGTTGCTGAAAAAGTAGAAACACTCATGAATGGGGAGTGTATATGTTTTTTCTTCAATTACATTTAGTTGGATGGGAAATGAACTCTCTAATTCTCAAAGGTGTTCAGGTTCCTTTGGCGGAACCCTGGACTTTAGTGTATGATTGGGAATTCGGTGTGTAATGGGCATAAGGCTCATGGGGAGCTTTTTGACAGGGTTAGACTTGTTTGAGGGTTTGATGTTGAGCTGATTTGTCTCATTGAATATCCTTTTTTTTTCCTTGGTTGTTTTCTGTTGCTTGTAGTTTTTTTATCTATGCGTTTTATGAATCCAAAGAAACAAAAGATGAGGATTTGGATGTTAGACTGTTCTGACAGCATGGATTTTGGAAACCTTTGTAGAAACTAATTTTCTACCGGGGATTGCTATTATAAGAAGGAAAAGAGAATAAGCTCTTGTTTTCATGGCAATCTGTCATATGGCAGTCAGCTACTTGTATTTATGGAACTGTGTTATTCTAAATTTATCTATTCTCAAATTTCTTTCAAATTTCACCTATCGGGCATGGTTACACAAAAATGAGTGGTTTTACGTTGACTAAATGCTGTGATGATATATATTCATGCTCTCCTGTGATTATTTAAATTGTTTATGTTTATAGGACACAATATGTTCTGAGATGAATGGTTATATCATGTTTATAGGAAATACATTATAAGTATTTTCTTTTACATTTGAATTTTTGGCTTTACTTTCTTTTCACCCTGGGCTATGTGCCAGACTTTATGCTGATAGTTTATTAATTTACTTAATTAATTGAATGTGATTAAAGCAGATTTGGCTATGAGTATTTTGGTGGCTATGAACGTGGAGTGGGTGGAAGGACTTATGCAGATGAGAAGTCTTATGGCAGGCTTGCACATCGATCTGTCGGGGGATATCATAATGGGATGTCTGGTATGTTAATAATCTGTAATCCCCTTGAGTTTCCTTATATAGTGTAGATGGCATTTCCTATTTTATTCTCTAATTGAGCTAGGTTAAACTCATGACTTCCCACTTTGCATACTGAAAAATAACTACACGTAATAAAATAGTTTTTTTTTTTTTTTTCACGCTCTTCAATTTCATTTGTTTATGTGTTGCTTGTGATGGGAGTTAAATTGATAAGATCATGCTTTATGTAGACAATGTGTCTGTTGTTTTGGAGACTATTCCATAGGTGTACTATTGAGTTAGCATGATTAGTGCAGATAGAATGTTAAATATATATATATATATATATATATATATATATATATATATATATATATATATATATATATATATAT
>Ga0209489_104358_pt1 | contig 26200 bp, 5 predicted proteins | sample SiratrowhiteBW_FD_187527 | JGI IMG/M metagenome (GOLD analysis project Ga0209489, IMG submission 187527) | Root nodule microbial communities of legume samples collected from California, USA - Siratro white BW (SPAdes) (version 2) | ecosystem: Host-associated > Plants > Roots > Nodule | place: USA... | reverse complement strand
ATAAAAAATATATATATATATATATATATATATATATATATATATAAAGGAAATAAATAAATCGTCATTAATATTTGAATTTAATGAATTCAAGAATTTAAATTTATTTTGGAATCAAATAAAAACACCATGTTCCCAAAAACATTAACCTCATATCTATTTGATCTAGAAAATGAGTCTAAAATTATGAGTAGGGTGTATAACAAATTTATTAATTTATTTAATTTTTATAAAGTGAAAAAAAATATTTTTACCTGTATAAAATAATCTTTTAGTTTTTTAATTCTGAAAATATGAAATCATTATTTTTAATATCTAACAACTATGGAGATCTGTGCATGGATCAATTTGGTTGGTATGACTCTTTTTTATTTTGTAAGATAAGTAAAGAATAAAATGCTAGAGAAAGACAAAATCGGGTTCAGTTAATTGGTTGATATGATTTTTTTATAATAATAATAAATAAATAAATAAAATGTAATATATAGTTGAATAAAGAATTGCAAATATATAAAGTGTAGGCTGGTCATATTGTGTAAATTTTATGTTAAAGGAAAACTAAAACAATAAATACTAATTTAATTAATTAATATTGTAATACAATTAAATACTTAGATGTTTAAGTCGATTAATAATTTTATGCAAAGCATTTATTAAAAAATAGAAGAAGAAAATATTTTTTTCACAAACTAAAGTAAGTTTATATATAAATTAATTTATAAAAACTCTTACTTAACTTCTTTAAAAGTTTGAATTTTAACTCAATTATAAGTTAATTTTAACTTAACAACATAAACTGTTTTTTATTAGAAGTGTTCGTATAAAATTTGGTAAAATAAATTCGTTGTATCATGCCAATGCGTCAATATGACCATTACGCACCAGAAATAGTAGTTTATGGTTTTCGAGGTGTGAGAGTTTAACAAATTTGTTTTAAAAGAATAAAAACTAAAATTTATTTAATAAGGGTAAAAAGAATAATTTAAAATAAACACTAATATATTTTTGTTTACAAATTTACTTAATGTAAAGGCCGGCGTGGAATATTTTAATTATTTTTGTTTAAAACGGAATATGATAATATAACTGTTTAATTTCAGTTTTCTAATCCATGTTTAACTTTAGTTTACATCTAAATATAAAACATAACTTACCTTATTATATATTCATCATAACATGATACAGTTTGTATATATATTAATCATAAAAAATTATATAGTGGAATGTCTGTTACGTCTACTAAAACAAACAAATAAACATGGTAGATTGAAATATTTGATCCCACCTAAATAAAGAAGTGCAAAATGTACACGTGAGAATTAGCCATAGATTTTGATTGTGGTCACAGTGAGTGCCTAACTTGAAATGTGGATTTTCCACTGTCGGCAATGAAGAGAGTTGAAAAGGGGTGACACGCAACTGGATGTAGTCATTGTGTTGTGGCTAGCTAGGGCAAATTCTAAAGCCACCACTAATAGGTGAGTTTGCGTAACAAGTTATGTTTCCTTATTTTTCTCTAACAAACAGGACTACAATACAATGCACCATTGGACAAACATAACGTCACCGTAGAAGATGTGTTTGCAAACGTGATTCAGAATTTATTTTACAACGACCGCCTCACGAACTATGAATTCTTCTGTCAAAGGTATGGAATAGTGTATTATTACTTACCTTTCTTCAGATTCGTCAAATCAAACTACACATTTCATCTTAATTATAAGTTACTTAGATGATAACGAGTTAAATTTAAATTTATTTTTTTATTATAGGACGAGAGTTTATTTTAGTAAGATTTGTTGAATATATAAAGTTATTTGTTATCGAATTATTATCAAACTATCAATAAATATCTAGTTTCACACGATATTCATGTATCAGTATAAAAGAATATGTTGAAGATTTTACATTGACTAGATGTAGAATTGGGTATATTATGCCACTAGTTATCAAGTTGATGCCTCACAAACATCTAGTCGTACACATTGTTCATGCTTCGGCATTAGGGACTATGTTAGAGATCTAACATCAATTAGAATAAATATGTAATATATCATAAAATCCATCATACAGAAATCACATAAAGTTTGAATATAAAACATTACATAACCAAAGAAAAATCTAGTAGAGTCATTCAAAATATAATCCCTTTTCATAGAGATTTAAAAGTTTATATATCTTTAAAATGTAACTAAATAAACATAAAATAACTACTCTAATATAACTTCATCAACAACTTGAGGTATATCATCTCCTGTAGCAACATTATCTGCTCTTGTGTAATACATGTTCATCACATAAAACAAAAGAAAGAAAACACAAACAACCACACAAGAAAGGTAAGCTAACTATTTAGAACATGCTTAAAATAGACATTCCAACATTTATAATAAAAAAAAATCAATTTGAAATCATATTTCAACATTTCATAGACATTGACTCTACTTTCGAAAGACTTGTGCATTGAATTAGACTCAGAGGTTAGCACCTATCAGATAACCCTTCTAATTGTGAAATCTACACAGTCTCCAACCAAACATAACATCATCTGACAATGTAAATCCATATATCTATCCTGACCAGCTCTTTTAAACTGTAATTTTAGTTAAATGGACCTCCTTCAACTCTCACTACCTAGTACCCTTCCTCTATCTGATTATAAGGTACCAGTAGAGTCAGGATACCTCCTTTTTGACAAATCCTCAAACAATGCACATCCTAACAATATCAACACGTATCTCCTTTCCTAGAGATATTATGTCTCGATCACCATTTCATATCATTCACAACAACTCATTCAATCCATAACATCAAAACATTCAAGGATACATCTCACATCAAGGCAATAGTTATTTACTAAGCATTCAAATGTCTATTCTTCCCACAAGTTCAATTAACAGTAATCAACGCATCAAAATCACATGTTACTCCTTATACATGTTTCAATAAATTAAAAGAATTTTCAAAATCAAGCTACCCAGACTAACAATATAAAAAAATTTCTCTATTATCAATTAAAGCTAAATTTAAATAAAATACCAAATAAATTTAACTCATTCTATTTTCAAAATCAGTCCAGATCTGCTAACTAAAATAATAAAATATCTCCAACACAAACTCATTCACTTCTCAAAACCTATATACCCAAATTAAACATAATACAGAGCACTCAATAATTCCTAACTATATCACAAATCATAGATAAATATGGTATACAAGCACATTTACATCTCTTATTTGGGTTCTATATAGTGACTTAAGAGTCAGCTTCCTTTACCTGTCTAAGTGAAGAATCACCTATATAAACAAATAAACTCCAAGTTACTACTTACAAGGATTACTCAACCTAAACCAAAGTGGTGCCCTACTAAGCTTGCTCTACCTACACCAGGAATTAGATGGGGACTTTTGATTCTTCCATTGAGTCAAGAAAGAGATGGCATTTTCTTAAAGAAAGAGAAGATAGAATTGAAAAGGATTTAGGGTTTTTTTGTCTCTTTTAGACTAGGCAAAGAGAATTGAGAAAGGGGTTTTTGGGCTTTGACCTTTTTAAAAGAGAGAAAGAGAGGTAACAATTTGTTTTTTTTAAAAAGAAAAAACTAAATCCTTACAAAATGAGACAATCCTTACTATATAGAACTTAGAAGACTCCAACATGTCAATCAAACTACATATAAATGGTTGTTAGACAACATTTATATTTAATAAACATATATACTTAAGAATCATCCTAACCCTCCAAAAAAAATTTCAAACATTGCTTGTTGTACCAAATGTCGATACCAAAATTAACCCTGCGGGACTTCAGTCAAAAATCATACCCCATAAAGTCATTTTGAGTTATGGTTTGATGTAATTAAGCATATAAGTAACATTTTCAAATAAAAACACATAAAAAATACCAATACACAAGTTTATAACTCCTTATGTTCTTTATATATTGTTTCCTCCTTCCATTATATCATTGCAATGTTGTTCTATAATGTATTTGTCTCTAAACAATCAATCTATGCACTGGCAACCATTTCCTTTAATCTCCTTTGTTGGTATAAGATAAAACCTTTGATGCAACCTACTTAATTATGTCTCATAATAGGGCTCACTGCATTTTCTCTATCATAACCTTCTACTTTTCCTTGCTCTGCACTGCTAATGTTGCTACTATATAATCAACCATTAAAGCAAACAAATCTCAGTAATCATTATAACTATTAGCATTTGTCCATTCACTTCTTATTTTATGTTCATTATTTTAGATTAAAAAAATCATTTTTTATATATTCGTGTCTAACTTTCTTAAGTAGGGGGTAGAAGGTTGATTTGCATCGTTTGATACCTCTATACAGTCTAATCCATTACCAGAAAGTTTTACCTCAACTTAGACTTTCTCCTTACACTTATCTAAATTTCTATACATAATAGTCATTCGAGTCTTATAGACTATGATTTCCATGGTCATAGAGCATTTGCCCTCTTCAGACTCTAACCTCCACAACATATACTCCTTTACACCTTATACGTATCCAATAAAGATACACTTGTTAATTTGTGCTTCTGGTTTGTCCTTCTTGACATGTGCAAATCACGATACCAAATACCACAGGTTTTCATAATATGCAAGCCTTTCACTCCATACTTTCATAGGAATCTTGCAATTAAGAGTAGGCGATGGACTCTTGTTTATCAGGTAGATGAAAATGTTTAAACCTTCTCCCGAGAAGGATATATCAAGCGATGGACTCTCCAACCTATCTCCTAGCCAATTCTAGTTCCCCATTTCCACCAACCCCCTCTCATTATACCAACCTTAGATGTTACAACTTTGTTTTATATTGCATAGTCAGATTAGTAACATATGCATGCATGATCATTGTTGAATTTTCTAAGATATAAAGCTAATTTTTTTCTACCCTTTAGCAAATGTTGACACCCCCTTATAATTTGTATCACTCCTTGTTCAATGGTAGTTAAACCAAATATGTTAATTGACAAAAAGTTCCTCTTTAACTTTAGAAATTACTATATTTATTGCAACACCATTTTCCAATCATCAAACATCTTTAATATGATAGATCTCTTGTCTTACACCTTAGAAGCTTTATTGTTCCTAAGAAGGACCATTTCACCTTCTTTCAGTTTCAAGGTCTCAAAAAACTCTTTCACTAGACACATGTGGCAAGTGCATAATCATGAGTCCATGACACAGAGATGCAAAAGCCACCAGTAACCCCTACAAACTCGTAGTTATCAGAAGCTACAACAACATCAGTAGATTCCTTCTTGAAATGAGATTTCTTGCCTTTCTTATTTCTCTTATTCCCTTGACAATTTCTCAAGAACTAACATTTCTAGTGGCAATTGTAGTGTTTAACTTTTACCATTTAATGAATATTTCTTCTTCTTCCCCTTTCACTCCTTTTTTTCCTTACTTATTGACTTCAAAACATTCAAACTCAATCCACAATCATCTAGTTTAACCTCTTGAAACTTTTATAGCTCCTTAATCTTAATTGAGGTTTGTACCTCCTCCAACGTAATGTGTTACTAGAAAACTATTGAATAGTGACTGAAAAATTCAATCACTATCGGTGACCCAATTAGTGATTGAAAAATTCAGTCTATGATTTAGTCACAAATTCGGTCACTGACTTCGCTCATTGATTCGATTACTGATCCGGTCACAAATTCGATCACTAATTCGATCACAGATAATAATAATAATAATAATAATAATAATAATAATAATAATAATAATAATAATAATAATAATAATAATAATAATAATAGTAATAATAATAAGAAAAATAATAATAACATGACGACAACAACAACAATAATAATAATAATAGTAATGATAATAATAATAATAATAATAGCAATAATAATAATAGTAAATTAATAATAATAAAAATAATAAGAGTAATAGTAATAATAATATCAATAATAATAATAATAAAAATAAAAATAATAATAGTAATAATAATGAAAGTAATAATTATTATTATTATAATATTAATAATAATAGTAATTATAATTTTAATAATAAATATAATAATAATCGTAACATGACAGAAAAACTACTTTGGTCTAATGGTTTATAGATTTTCTCAAGTTGTTGAGAGATAAATGTTGCCATATTCACCTTAAAGCTCAAAGCATCAACATATTCTTTACATATCAAGATTGCCTTTATCTTGATTCTCTATAATCCAAAATCGTTAATCTTCTGCTTTTTTTTCTTTTATCAGATGATTTATTGTACATGACTTAGAATCAACATCACAAGTTTGATTTTATAAAAAATTTATGTTTTGCAGGTTTACAATATTAAAAGTATTTAAAAAATACCTAATAAAAACTTCTTAAGAAGATGGTGGAAAAAATACAAATTCTATGATTCATAATCACATACATATAAACAAAGATTTAAAGAATTCTTCTAACTCCAACGACAATGATGTTACTCTTCTCGTGTCTCTAACTGTTACAAAGTTATTTTATATTCTAATTTTAAAAGTAAAAAAGCAAAGAAACTCAACAAATCATTGTAGAACTTACTTCATATTATGTGTGAGAACTATCTCAACAACTTGCAATGGAATTTAAGTAATAAAATTTATAGGAATTTTATGAAAACAATTTTATTTCAAAATGAAGATGGTATAAATATACTAAAATTCTTAATCCTTTTACTGTAAAAATTAAATGTTTTAGTGGTTGCAAAAGGGATTTTTATGAGAAAAGGAAGCAACTTATTGTTATAAAAATAAAAAATAAATAAAGGTTATAGGTCACATAATTTTTTTATAATTTTTCAAGTGTTATTTTGTGATATAAAGAATACAAAGGAAAACAAATTTTGTCCTAACTTCCAATGTTCATAGATCCGTGGATGAGTATTAAGCAAACTATATTTATTTGGTTTTCTTGTAGAGGTTTAGGGTATACTGTCAATTTTATCAATTCAATATAAAATTTAATATTTTATTGTCCTGGCATTTTTAAAGTATTATAATTTAATTTTTTTATTTTGAAGCAATCTTACTTGGACGTCTTCAATTAAAACTTCACACATAATTGTAATTGGAAATGGTGAAATGTATTTTACAGTTACCAACATTCACAATTTTGTAATATTAATTGAAGTAGTATATGCAGTGTTTTTTTTCTCTCACACACACTTTGAGCACCACATTATTGTAACAGGCAAAGACATAAACTACTACAATACTCTAAATTCATATAATTAAGTTCATGAGAGGTAAAATCGTTAAAATTTTCTATGCCTTTATTTTACAAATAAATGAATTTTAATTTTACGTTTCAGATTTTTTTATATATTCCTTGTTTCGGTTATTTTTTTCTTTTATTACGAGTGATGGGTCGTTACAAAATATGAAAAATAAAAGAGATAATATAAAAAAAAATTAGGAAGAAAACAAATGCACGTTGAAAATGATAAAAGAAACAAAGTTTCACGGAAAAAATAGTTTGAAGCATAATTTATCATTTTAATTATTTTTAAACATTTAATAACATCTCAAAATTTTAGCCGTAAGAATTAACAATTTCTCAAAATTTTAGTCGCAGCGAAAATAAAATCCACACACAAAAAGACACGCGTGAAGAATGATAAAAAAGAAACTATAAAAAAAAAATCCTTTTAATTTTAATTAATTTTTTAAAGTTGATGATTGGTGAAAACTTCAATAAATATGTGTAAATATATGATAGGTTAAATTGTATAAACCTAAGAATTGCTCCTAAACTAACAGATAACTTTCTTTCAAGCCATCATCCTTAATCTTTCCTCTTCCAAACAAGTTTAAACCAATCATAATGTGTTGGATTATTATGTTGTGCAAATAAATAAACAAATAAAACGTTCTGAAAGCTTGAACTGCTTAAACGAATTCACCCATCAACTAACAATCTAAATAAAGAAAAACAACAGGTAGAAATTTCCCATATTATGGGGAAAATCAGAATTGATGCGTATATATCATCAAAATAGCATAGCTAAAATCCTAGGCTCAAGAAAGTGATTCTTAATCATCTTGCGGAAAACTACAAAGAAGAAGAAGAAGAAGAAAAAAATTGAAAAAAATATTATAGTAAAAGAAAAATAATCATAGCCACAAAGCTCCAGCTTGTTTGAGAATAGGAACCAATTCCCCAGAAATATGAGTGGCCATGATCCTATCCAACCCTCCAAACAGCTTTCCACCGATGAAAACCGCCGGAAACTGCAGCTTCCCCTGCGGTGCCGTCCCTTCACTCCGAACCGTAGCTTCCAACTGAGACGCAACACTGGCTTCATCCTTCTCCTCCACCTCAAAAACAGCAGGGTTAACCCCAAGACTGAGAAGCAAGCGCTTGACGACGTGGCTCATGCAGCAGCCTCTCCTCCCAACCACCGTAACCGCGTTCTCCCAGACCATGTTGAGCACCATTGTTTCCTCTTTGGGTGATGAAGAAGGAGTGGTTTTGGCGGTAACAGTGTCGATGTTCTTATGAACATGGTTGTGGGAATGTGTAATTAATGGGAGTGGGGTGAAGTGGGTGGTGGGGTTGTGGAGAGGGCGCCATGATCTGAAGGGAATCGCTTGATGCATTGGGTTGTGATGGTGTGGAGTTATGGTGAAGTTTGTGGTTATGGTAGGTTGTTGGAAGAGGAGGGTGTGGAAGAATTAATATGAGTGGTGATGACATGAAGAATTTGAAAGAGTCATTAGTGGGTACGTCAACACAGGATTTGTAAGTCACGCGGTGTACGTGGTATTTGGTCACCTTGTTCTGTCTGACGTTGTACATTATGTCACTCCCTCCTCTGTTTTGCATTCTGTGTACCTATTCATTTGGACGGCGCCCAACTTCTCATGCTCCATGTTTAATCCCAAATGCTAGATATTTTTACTCTTTCTTAATCCAAGTTTATGTTCATCCCCATCATTATAAATTGGAATTAGAAAATTATATTATGTATTCAAAATAATATTAAATTATAATATGTTATAATTATTGTGGAATAGAATTGGTTTAAAAGAAGATCTACTTTGCGGTGAACAATTCAAATTTTTTATCACCACTTTTAGTGACGTAATTTAAATGGTGTGTTAGGTTTTTCTTTTCTTTCTCGTTATAAACATTATATTTAACTTTACTTCTAGAAATGCGAGCTTGTTTCTCTTGTGGAAAACGTTAGAGACATTTTTATTTTTAATTTGTTAGGCAAATGCTAAAGACTGACCGAACAACATTAGTTGTATAGTTTAATATGAAAAATTACTTTTAATAGCAAAATTAGTACTCATTAACATTTGTTTAAAGGAACCAATTTTTTTTAAAAATATATTATATTTTCAGTGCACTTCAGCATCACAAGATTTGATTAAAAAAATCTACTATTTCTTAATTTCTTAGCAAAATTAATTTTTTTGAGTGTAATAGATAATGTTATGTGGCTAATATAGCTTCATTATGATTTTAATAGGATCTTTTAATTATTTTTTCTAAATTATTACTTTAAGGAAAGTGGTTATATTAAAAAACTACTTTAAAAAAAATATACATACAACTAATAGCCGAAAGTTGTTAGGTTAATGTATTAAACTACGTGTCTTTGACAAAATTACTTGGCATAGTGATCTATAAATGTGAAATTTTATACATAGACATATTTATATGATATTTTAATATAAAAATAATTTAGCTTTATTGTTAAAATACTTTGATACATTTATAATTTAACTTTTGATTAATTTTAAACACTTAAAATATTTATTCATGGATCTATTATTTCAATTATATTTTTCAGTTTCAATTATAACATTTTTTTATATTGTGTATTAATCTTATAATATATCATAAATTTCTTTCCAAGCAAATTTGAAGTAAATGATAAGTAAAACATACCTAAGTACATGCGCTACTTTCATTATATCATTCAGTTTAATGGTTAAAGTATCTTAAAGTTTAACGTTAAAATTCATATAATAAATAATATAAATAGTGTATGTAATGATTAAAATAAAAATTAAAAAAAATATTCACAATAAACAGATAAAAAAAAACATAAGCGTAATATTATCACTTTATTATTATATATTTTTTTAGAGATGATTAGAAAATTAAATATGAGAAATAATATATATATATATATATATATATATATATATATATTTTAAAAAATAATACTTAAAGTATCTAAAAGAATGCTACAAGTTAGAACTTAAAATCTTAATTGCTACATGTGTTCTCGAAAGTATGAATTCAACTAATGCTTTTTTGAAAAACTAAAGATTCCAAAAGAATGTGACAAAAAGGAGTAGGAATCTGTTCATTATTCCACGTGGTCGTAATTTGACTGATCCTGAAATTATTTACTCGGTTATGTTTGTCTAATTCTCATTTTCAAATTTTAAAATATAAAATAAAGCTTTATTTTTCTTGTTTTGAAAATAAAAATATTTTAAAATTTCCTTAGCTAACATGTTTTATTTCAGTGCTTTTGTATATAACTAATGATTGAATCTAAAACTCGATTTCATGCATTGTATTCAAATTCCTCATCACTACTAAAAATTGATACTAATCATTAAAAAGCCCAAATTGGAAGAACAAATTAGACATTAGAGGCATTAACCAAACCGATGTAAATAGAGATGTATTTTGTTTTATTTTTCTATTTAGTTTTTTTTTTTTATGAATATGTTTGGATAAATCTTTCTATAATTACTTACAGAAGAAGAAAAAAGGAAGTAATGAAGCATGAAATGAATTTTTCTGTAAGCCGTAAGTTAATCTATAGGAGTTTTATTTTATAAATTTTCTAAATTTTTATTTTCAAATTGTGTATAAAGTTTTTAAGAATTTATTTATATAAAAATTTTACTGAGAAGTTGCGTTGCGTTGTGTCGTTGAAGGGAATAAGAACTGACAGTAACAGGATGAAGTACTGTGACGTCAGCAATACTAGCATCCATGCCCAGGATAATGCCGTGACATGTTCTCACGTCACCATGTCGTTAAATAACAAAAAATATCTTAGCCTGTAGTGTAGCGCCACGTCAGCTGCCAAACTTACACATTCATTACGTCATTGCTGCGTTGGAATCTTTGCCCATGGCCCCCACCTCTCAAGTTTAAAAGGTAAATATTTTATTCATCAGAATTATTAAAAATAAATAAACAGGCAATTTTATTCAATAGTATTATAACGTAAATTTTAATTTTAATAATATCAATCCCCTACCCATTTTCAGTACATTTATACTCATAATTTAAAGTGCCAATTTATTAGAAAAGAAACACGTTCTTTTGAATATGAGGGTATTAGTTAAAATTAATTAAAAATCACAAACTTTCATGGATTTTACGTATAGTTTAATAGCTATTTAAAAAATAATAATAAGGTTTGGATGATATCATAATATATTCGAAATGATGTTTAAGTTGAATTCAACTTTAAATAATTGAATTTTGATGTGTATCCATTTTGTACTTGCTTGTTGAAAAATTGGTTCAAATTAGGATCACGATAGGTTTGATTACGATTGCAATGACGGTGTACGTAGCATAACTCGTTAAGCTGAAACCACGAGTTGCTAATTTTTTGGTAGGCAGAAGATTTAAAAGGTATATCTGAAACCCACATGGCACATAATATAGCAATTAAATTCAATTTACGTCAAAGCATGACGCGGAACAATTTCGATCATATCAAATAAATTGCCAATTGGCTCATGTGCCCATACATGGACAGCTTAAAAGAACAAAAGGGAATTCAAACTTTCTTTGTGACGTTTTGGGTTGGAAATGCAACGAATCAAACGAATGAAGAAGCTCTGTTTTTTATATTGTATTTCCTTTTAGTTATCGTTATCGTATTGACATGGATTCTGTAACAATGGACTAATGACAACTTACAACTATCATAAGCACATGTTATATGATGGACATGATATCATAATATAATAATAGAGAAGCCATGTATGTTATAAGCTGACTTAGTTCGCGAGGAAGTGATTATCAGTGACTAAATTAAAATTTTCACTTAGATAAATTTCTTTTTGGTAAAAGGAAGAAATGGCTGATATTAGATTCTCGCCTTTTTTAATGTTTTTGATATTATATAAACACAGCCAAATATATTTCCGGTTCCTTTTCTTTTCTTTTTACTTTATCTCAAAAAGGATTTTAGAGTATGATTGTAAGAGTTTTGAATATAATAAATATAACACGCCTTTTTCTAAATAATAATAATAATCTAAAGTATAGTTCTTTTATATAAAAATTAATGATATTTAAATGAAAATAATTCATACCAATTAACAATATGTACATAAAAAAAAAGAACAATAACACTTATACCATATAACTAAAAGGCAAAACAAAACATTATTATGTAATATTTTGTTTTATACATTGTTTTTATTTATATTAAATACATTAGATAATAGAAAGTTAGTGTCTTTACCATGCAAATCAATACAATACAAAAGAAAACTTAAAAAGAAATATCGACTGTAGTTGTATGCTAAGATTTAAAGTCAAAGAAATAAGATTATTTTTATGAATAATAAAGTAGACGGTGATGAAATATTTTATATTAACAACGAAAGAAGAGGTTCAAGAGGCTCAAGTCCAACAAAATTAGGGTTTTACAGAATAACATTGCTCTAGAATGTTCTAGAACCTTATTGATATTTAGGGTTTAGTTGTACAAATTCTTAATGTATACTTACCAGTAATGAAGAATCAATTTCACAAAATTTCCATTGTGCTTGCTTCTCATTTTTTAATATGTATGATACAATTAAAAGTATGGTTATGGGTGAGACATAAAATTTCCAAGATGCAATTCTCCCATTTAGATTAGTGCTAGTGTCCAACCCGATGTCTAAAAACACTTTGAAATTGAGATATATTTGACAAGAATGTAGTGAATGATCCATACAAATTGGAATGCAGATCTAGTCCATAAATGCAACCATCAACAAACTACAAACATAATGATGTCACTAGGTATAGATACATTGATACAACTCAGAAAGTGGTAGTATTGTGGGAGTAAGGTACCTACATTACATTATGTTTGGTTGAACCAATTTGTGAGGTTTCATTGCTCAAGAAGATGGATTGTTAAGAAAGGATATATTATGATATGTGTGGGATTATAATTGTAATACTACTTATATTTTTACTTACTCACTGAACCATCTACTAATAGTTACCTTCACTTGTTCTGTTTGGTTATGTGTGACACTAACCCTGCTTAACATTTATGGATAATTTTGATTTGCATATTAGCATTAAATTGATATGTGTTCCAAGTTTTACAGGGCATTGAAAAGTCGGAAGTTAGGAAAAGGAGTCTATAAATACTATATACACTACATACAAGTCCAAGAAAGATAAGTTATATATATATAATTATATTTCTATTATCTCCGTCTTGAAGTAAATTGGGTGACAGTGATAATCTAAAATAAACTAATTATTTAATCTTGATTTAGGTTTTTCCTATTTTATTTTAATTGGAAGAATAATTAGTACATAAAAAAAGAATTTGACTTATAAAATATCTTTAGAGTGTTAGTATTTTCAATAATAATTTTATTTCATGTATTAACATTTTGTGGTAGCACTTAACGTGCTGTACGTCAAGATTTAAATATTACATCAAAGAATATATCATATTCTAATTGCTCTAAATTAATAATATTTTGAGTACCTGAATATAAACGACTAAGATATATATAGAGAAAAATACAACATCTAAATTATATAATCTATGAAAAAGTTTTCAAGCAAATACTCTTTATGTCTTACATTTTGTATATAGGAAAGAGAGAAATTTTATTTATATTCTCTGTACAGGAGTTTTTTTTTTAAGTTTTACCTTTATTGTTTTTTAGCTAAAACTAATATATAATAATAATAATTAAAAATTTTTATTTAATATTAAAAAAATAATCAAAATATTCGTTCTGATTATGGATATGAAATTTTTTTTAAATCTTTTCTAACTTCAAAGGATATTGAGACTCCTCAACAAAATGGAAGAGTTAAACGTAAACATCAATATGTCCTTAAAGTAGCAAGAATTTTAATATTTCAATATCATTTACTTACATATTTTTGGTTCTATGCTATTAAATATGTTGTTTATCTTATAAATCAGGTTCCTTCTCCTATAATTGGTAACAAAAATATAATGATAAAATTTGACATTTGAGAAACTAAAATAGTAAAAATAAATTCAAGGGACTAAAATAATAAACGGTATATTAATAAGGATTTTAAAATATTTCAGCTATTTTTAGATGTTTTAGCGTGAAGCAAGTTTAAACAATTTTCTCCTTAGAGGAAAAAATTGAAATAAAGAATGAGATTATTTTTTCCACGTTTTTATATTCAATATTATGTATAATAAATATTTTGGTCTGAAAACATTACATATATCTGGAATGCTATATAAAATTATGGATGATTTGATTCAATTATAAATAACATAAAAAAATTTCTTCCTTGCAAATTCTTAATACTTTACAGGGAGTAAAAATTAGGGAGAAAAAAATTATAGACTTTTTTTTTTATCTTTTAATGTTTAAAATCAAACATGAAATATTTACTTTTACTGGTTTAATAACTCATATCTAGTACGGATAAGTTTATTAACAAGAAACTTTGATATGTTATAATTTTTAATTATCATTATTATTTTTAATTGACAAAACTTAGTTAGAAAATCTTGCATAAAATTTAGGAAAAAAAAAATCGTACGTACATATAAATAAGTAAATATATGTGTGTATATTATTTTTCTTCTAAATCAGTTTCTAAGATATGAAACAAACATGTTATCCGACTCACTTTCTGCCTGGCTCCAAATTCATCTTCTGAAGATTCAACAACAGATCATCTGAATTCAGGTAAACTTTGTTTGCCGCGTTTGATATGGTATGTGCAATCTCTCTAGCTGCTTCTATCTTCCTCAGTGTGATAAATGCTGGATTGTTCATCCATGCAAAACCCAAAACATTGCTTCCCCAATCTAGATTGAAGTAGAAATTGGAGTCCAAATTACAAAATAGCATGTCTAGAAAAATAAAATAAACTAATATGAATGTACGACCTGATAATAGTTGTTTCATGTTTGTGGCAATCATGTCAATGGTCAAACATAATGGAACAAATCTCAGGGGAGAATATTACTTTGTTAACTACAGTACGCTCCAGTTACAATAATGGATTTAACAAAGCTACGTCAAAAAGGAATGAAGGGTCAAAGTTCCAATTGCAAATCCGAACTAGATCACATTTCTTTTCGTAGAAACATGGAGGTGCAGGAAGAAGCTCTCCAGGGAACAAATTAGGTTGGGCTTATTGGGTTGCACATCGCCATAAGCCCAATGAACAAAAAACAAATATTTTTGCAACTTATATATATCCCTGTGCTATGTGCAACACAGGGGCTGCTAATACATGTCATATTACCTTCCATATTTATTAAAAACATTCATGATTAAAATCATTCAAAATAATTATTACATTGTTAAAGTTTAATGTAAAAAATGATAAAAAAATATGTTTCCAAGACAAATTATTATAATTTTAATAAAAAATATTTATTAAATTTTTAATCATTATTACATATAATTGTAAAAGGGAAAAAGGTTACGAAACAAAAAAAGTCAGTTTTTTTTTTTGTTTTTTTCCTAGTTAGCATTTTATACTATACAACTATTAGTGTATTGATACATTGCCCCGCACATTCCTCTTGTGGCAAGAACTAATTTAGCATGTGTTATTTCCTTTAAAATCTATTATTAGAAGTGAAGTAATTAAAATAAATATTTAGAGAATAAGAAGTGTGGTAATTAGAAAATGAAAGAAAAAACATAATTAAAATAGATGTTTTTTTGCCCATAATGAAGTGTAATTCAAAACACTTGCTAATACATTGATTACAATTATTTATTTACTCTAAACCATAATTATTACTTAGAATCGTAGTTAGATAAAGATGAAAAAAGGTTAGAATTTTTTTAATAAGAAAATATTATTCCGAAACAGAAGAAGTGTATAAAACAAGCATTAAATATATGTAAGGAACGAAAGAAAGAAGCATTAAATACAAAGAATAAGGGTGAAAATCAATCAATCCCAACACAGTTTCTTTTGCCCGTAGAAGAGAAAAGAGACAGATTCAGAATGAAAAGACGAAAAACACGACACATGCAGAGCGAAAATTTCTCAAAAGAGAGCTCCCATGCAGATCAACCCAACTCCAACGATAACTCCATACCCCACATTCATCCCCGCAGCCCCATTATCCCTCTGCCCCTCGCCGGAGGGAGAAGGAGCGCCACCGGCGTTCCCAACGTTTGTATCAGGGCTGCTTTTCGAAGACTTAGGAGACGGAGCCGCGGTGGGGGACTTCTCTCCGAAGAGCTCCTCCGGCAACAACACCTTGTCGACCTGGTAAACCGCCAGCGGGAACTGCTGCCTGAGAGCGTTGTTGAGCTGCGTTTCCACCACGCCGGTTGAGACGTTGACCTGGTTCCCTTGGCCGGTGAAGTTGAGCCCCCAGGAGCCATTGCTGTCAGAGGCTTGCGTCCTGACGGGGTTGCTGACGGTCAAGAGATCAGCGAGAGAGTAGTACTTGGGAGCGACATGGTAGAGAATGAGCTTGGTTTTCTGTTCATCACTGAGATGGTTGAGAGCCCCAGATTTGAGGTTCTGGAAAGCGTTGTCGGTGGGCGCAAAAAGCGTGAGCCCTTGCGAGTTTGACTTGAGTTGACTCTGGATTTGGTTCAGTTGTTGCGACTCATTCAAGAGACGGATAAGGAATGTGTATTGGCCACCCTTTTGGAGGATGGCCACGAGGTCCACCGAGTCGGAGGAAGGCGCCGGGGCTTGGGCTTGGGCTTGGGCCTGAAGAATTAAGCAGAATGAACTCAAAAGAACGAGAGTGAGAGAGGTGAGGGCCATGTTGAGTAAAAGTGTGAAGGGATAGAAAGTGGGAAGAGAAGAGAAAGTGTGTGGTGGTGTGTGGAGAAAGGAGGGGTTTTTATTTGGTTTTGGCGTTGGTGTTTGGTTGTTGAGACTTTGTTGGCATGAGCTGGCTCGTGGCTTGCAATTAGCGATAAGAAATGGCTTAGTTGACAAATGAGAACCAGAAAATGCACAAAAAGTTAAAGGGAGGGTAGTAGGACATGGATAACGATGTATAAAGAAGACACCTTGTGAAGAATCGTCTCTTCTTGTTAGGAAAGAGAAACAATATTAAAGAATGAACATGAAACTGATTCATGGTGATTAATTTTACAGGCAGAGATCAGTCAAACCTAATGTTTCCAATTACAAAACTTAATCCAGTTGTTTAGAAGCTACTTAGTGATTTCTTGGATCACTCATGTACTATTCAATTTGCAAAATTCACTCACAAGATGTTCTTTTAAAATTCCACAACTTTAAGGTGAGAACACAGAATATTTTCATGCCATTTATTTATTTTTTATACATCATTGGTGTAGAGATCTTTATATTATTAATTGTTAAAAAAATATTTCAGAAGTAAATTTTAAAATTATTTTTTTTAAATGATCATTCTTAATGATACCTTATTAATATTTAGACAGGAGAGACATGATTTTATTTTTAAGTAGGACATGCATAGACAGAGACTAACCAGAGAAGAGAAGAATGGTCTATTTGTTATGAAAAAGAAAGAATATACATAAAGAATGATAATGAAACTGCTCAGATCAAATTTTTATACTATAAGAAATAAATTTAACGTGGCTGCAATCATAGGAATACGTGGTGAAGCATAAAGTAACTTAAATAAATTGCAATTTGCAATGAGAGATGAAGTCAAACCTAATACAGTCCCAATAGATTTGTAAGAGGTAAAAACCTAATTTCAATATATAATACCCTAAACCCTTAAAGATACGAAATCCTATGTACTGGTGTATTTGCAATAAGTTAAATTGCTTTCTTGTTACTTTCTTTTTCCCACCTACCTTTGTTTTGGAGTGCAGTTTTGATTGATATTCATACAGTCGTATGGTGGATGTAGCTGTGAAGAAAGAAGGTAGAAAACATATGTTATAAAAAACTATGTAAATGGTTTAAATTTCAACAGAATTGTTGATGGTATAAAGGGTGAGAATAATTGATGATGAAATGATTATATGCTTAATGGCCGTTGAAGAATATACATCTTATGGATGTATAACAGTTGTAAAACGGTGTTTGGCAGGCTGGCATATGTAGACACAACAAGTGGGGCAACATTAAGCCCTTAATTATCAATTTCTTGACATATTATGGATCATTCTGTGAGTATCATTATCAGAAATACTGTGATACAAAAAGTTATGCAGTCACTTCAGATAATTTAATACGCCCATGTCCATCACAGGATGTTGTTTTCTTGTATCCCATAGTCAATATTCTGCATCAATTCACATTTTGGGTACCACCACAACAGTTCATTCAAATAATGAATATTGTCGCCAAATGTTGTATATTCTTATTGTAGATGTATAGCGGTCTTTATACTGTTTTCTTTCTTATTAAGAATTGTGTTGGTTAAGAATTGAGATGATTGATTCGTGTTAGAAACTTCATAGGCATCATGGTTATATAAATATGGTGCTAAATGTACTTTTATATTACAACATAGCTGGTTGTGGACCACGTTGGGAATTTTTTTAGCAGCTTTTGCTATTAAATATGCTGAGATTTGGGTGTTGTAGCATGGACTTAGCTTAGCTTGAGGCAGAAATTTGGAAAAATAATTCCAGAATCTGATTGCGGCTCCACTGGGTACTGTCAGCTTGATTAACTAACATATGTTATACCACTCACTCCACTACTCATTTTAGTTAGTTAATTAATCGAATGTGAAACATTTATTTTCAGTTTCTTTCTTTTTTTTTTTTACAAGCTTGATTTTGTTTTCTGTATTTTTTATTTTATACTTCAAGTGAAAAATTTTAATTGAGATAAAATTAAGAGAAAATCTAACAGTGGGTTTGATTGAAGGGTGAATAAGGATTTATTCTAGTAAAAGATGGATTTGCTTGGACGAAGAGTTTTGGTTCAAGCAATGGGCGACGATGGAGCATTTAAGATTTATAGGAGAGTATCCTCGCCTTATGAAATAAATTTCTTACGAAAGTCACATTAGCCCAAATAAAGTTACCGAAAACTCCTTGGTTCAACATGCATTCACTCTGCCATGTAGAGATGTGGTTGACATGGTACTACAATGGTGGTTTAAATGATAACGTGAAAAAAGCTAAGTTAGAAAGATAAAAGATGATTAATAATCGATTATGTAAACTATCATAATTATATGAAGTTTTTTTGACATAATTTATTATGTCATGTATATAATTGATTATATGAATTTTTTTTTAAGACATAATTTATTATGTCATGTATATAATTGATTATATGTAGTGTTTTGTGAGGATAATCAATTATAACATATGTATAATCTAATCGATTATATGTGTATTTTTTACCCCATAATCAAATTTGTTTGTGTTGTTTGATATTTATAGGTTTTGTAGGATTTAATTAAGTGACTGAAGATGGTTTTGATGGTGATTTGATTGTGTTCTTCTTTTTGGGACCGGTGTAGTGTTGGTTTAGACATAAGTGGTAATAGTAGTAGTTGTTCTTAATGTTCATTTTCTAGTGGTGGTTTATAGTATCCTATTACTCCTGACTGATTTATTTTATTCGTGTAAATCGAGTTATTATAATTTTTATTTAAAAAAAGTGTTGACAAAATATTAATAGTTGATAAATGTTTGTGTAAAAATAGAATGATAAAGTTAAATATAAAATTTTGGAAAATAATTATCAATTATTTAGGATGTCTACAAAATTAGGAGTTTTGAAGTAAATTTAAGATTTTGAGAGAAATCTTTTTAATAATTTTGAACTTTAAAATTTTAGGAAAAGTATTTGTTATAAGTACATTAACGAGGAAGTGGGAGCTATGAATAATTTATAGTTTAAAAAAATTGAAAAAGAAAGCACATGTATGCTTATGTTTACGTTTTTGTTTTTATTTTTGAAAAATATATGTTTTTCGTTTTCTCTATATGTATAACGTATACATAGATTAATACGACAACAATAAAAAAAAAATCTAATATAATAAACAAATTTCAACCATTGTTTTTAATATAAAAATTTCAAAAATGAAAAATAATCCTAAATCCAATAAATACTTTATAAATTTAATTATGGATTTTTAATCTAAAGGATTCTAATTATGTTTTTTTTTTCATATTTTAACAATAAAAATTATGAATCACACACAATAATTTTATTATATATTTATAAGAATAAATTTATAATATTATAATTTTTTTTCTTAAATCTCTTAAAATGTGATGTTAATTCTTTAATCCAAATAATTTCATTTTCCACGCACAATTCACTCCATTTCTTCAAATTTTGTCTCCAATATTCACTCCCTCAACCACACAAAATAAAAATATTAAGTTATCTCTATTAGTGCATGAAGCTAATCATGCAAATGAATGACAAAGGACCAGTTTTATACAAGGTTGGAGAAATACTATTTCATTTATTTATTTTTACTGATAAAAAAAAATAGTTACAAAGTTTATGATGTGAACCTGTCCTAAAACAAATACGGGCAGGGCAGAGCAGGTGTGGTATTGGGCTTATATTGGGCCAGGTGGTTGATTAAATGAAAAGCCTGTAAAGAGAGAAGGCCCAAATGTTTAAGGAAAAGAGAATCGGCGTTGGGAAAGATGCATTTCATTTTCGTCTCTTACATCTCGCGGAAGCCATTTTCGATCTGTTGAGCTTTGTGGAAGGCGGTGGATGGCAAAAAACAACAAGTACGCTTCTATTAACTTCAACCACATCTACGAGAAAACCACAGCCACCAACCCTCATAATAGGAACCCTTCTCATTCCCTTTCCCCTTCCCCCTCCTCCTACGCCTCCGCCTCCTATTCCGCCGTCTCCGCCCCCAAAGCCCATGGCCGCATCCTCGTCTTGACCCGTCCCACCCCCAAGCCCGTCACGCCTCCCACCCCGCAACCCCACCACCAACCGCCACCCAATCCGATCCACCACACCCAGGACCGCTCCCAACCGCCACCGGACGCGATCTCGCTCCGCCCTCTCGGTCGAACTGGCACCGCTTCCTCGCTCTCCTCTCTCCCTGTTGTCAACCACGATACCAAAGACTTGCCCTCTCCGCAGCCCAAGATCGACAAGTTCGTGCCACCGCACCTCCGGCCCGGGTTCGTGCCCAGGGAGGAGACACCACCTGGGCCGGGCCTGCTTCGGCCCAAGTCTGGCGGTGGTCATGAGAGGATGAGAAGGGGTGGGCCGGATGCGGGGATCATGGCCCGCGGGAGTCGGCCCAGTTCCAGTGGATGGTACGTTGACATCGTTGGTTGTTTGTTCTTCTTTCTTCGTTTATTCTTCAATAGTTTTGTGTTGGGGGTTGTCGTTTTGTGGTGGTAGGCATCACCAACACCGTTGACAATATGGTTCAATTCTTTTGTTTACGTGGACTGTGTATTTATGATTGGATTGCTACTTTTGTGATTGTGCTTTCTGGATTAGAATTTTGCTTGGCTTTTCAGAGTTTGGATGTGTTATATGTTTGGAGAAGGTGATTAGGAGAAAAATGAAATCGGTTTCTCCTTAAATTAAAGTTTATGTTTGTTAATCTGTAAAAGCTATCTCTTGTTAGTTTTGCAAAATCTGTTTTTTAACTCATGCAAACTAGTTTTAATTTGTAAAAAAAATCTAATTTTTTTCCTTCTGAATGCTTACAAAAGTTTCTTATAAACAAATCTTTAATAAAGTTTTATATATTAAGGAAGAACACCGTAATAAAACTATTTTAGGTCCTGTTTTGATTAAATTTTCAATTGGTTAAAATGAATTAAGCAATTAGTTTTCTAGAAGTTCTTTAATTTTAATAAGTTGTATTTAGAAAAAGAACCCAAGTCATTTCTATTCTAGGGTTGTATTATTAGTTTCTATTATTATGATCTGCTTTTTATTTTTTACCCTCTGGTTCTTCATTAATGCTTGAGTTGAGCATATTTTGTAAGGAACAACGTATAGATGATGACTCTTATGTTACTGTATTGGTATACTGATCATGGTGCATATAGATGATGAGTTTATGATCAATTTGTCTGTGCGGTGAATTTAGACCGTGAAAACTTTCGGTATCTGTAATTTACTTTGAAGGAATGAATTAGGTAGCTAGATTATCTTCTCAATATACATTCATAGTATATGTTATATTCAACTTCACATTTAATATTTTTATCCATAATATGTAAAAGGGCAGCCTAGTAGTACGACAAAATGTGGACATTAAGATATTCAATGATTACTTAGTATGTGCGTTGACAAAAATGTGTTTTATGCAGAATGGTTATGAAGTTGAATTCTTTTCCGAGGACGAAGAGGAACACATTTTGCTACAGAGATGGGTTCTCTATACCAATTCAGTGCACTTTGTCTCTCTGGAACTGACATCAATTTTCACAAGGCATCTCAAATCACCCAAGACGAAAACTGATCAGGTGGCAGATTTTCAACACATAACGTCCCAGCTTATAGCCCAATTTGTTGTGCTCGTGGAAGGCTTTGACACCCAAGTTCTTCTGTTGGTGTTGGCCCTCCTTTTTAACACGTGCCAATAGAGTGTAGAATTTATACACATTTTCAATTCCTAGCTAAACTTTCTTTTTACTGTTATGAAAGACATGCCTTCTGTACTTTGAGCATATGTTTTAGAGGAGATAGCATCGTTTTTTATTGTGTTGTACTTGTTTCAGTTTGAATGATATTTCAGCCAAGGTCTGTTCATTCATTAGTTAGACACTGCCTTGGTTTTTCATTTCTATAAATGCTTTATTTTCCACACTGGGTTATTGAATATAGTGAAAACTGGAAAAGTGTACCTAAACCATAAGTGATCACCAATAATAGATTAAACAGTGACAGCTGCTGCATTGTAAGTTGAAAAAATGCAGTGATGGATGGCTACAATTATTTTTTATGATGTTGATTGTTTCCTCAGTATGTGATCGCTTTTTTTATATTGTAAAATCGTGTGGTCATTGTCAGAAGTCATTGCCATTTTTTTTAGCCGTCCAATTGTCTGCCATTTTCATCAACATTGTTGATCTTTGTCAACCAAAGTGCTGTTTGAGATTCTGAAGACTTTTTTGCTTTTTAACTCAAACAAAATCCTGATGTCACACAGTACTGAGTGATGATTATCCAACTATAAATATCAAACAGCATACTTTACACGCAACTTTGGTATTATCTTTGTTATTATTGAATGAAGTAGTTTTGATTTATCCTGGAAGTAGGTTTAGCTTGTTTTATTTGTGATGAGTTAAAAATATTGAAATAGAGAGACCCTGTCTTCATGCACCAACACATTGGTAATAGTGGTGAGATAGACAGTTTAAAATAATTCTTTCTTGAGGTGCATGCATGCTTATCCCCCTTAGTTCACAGATGTGCTATGTTCTTTCACCAGGACCTCCAATATCTAAAACTTATCATGATCAGACCATGGGATATTATCAATTTTTTTCTCCATTATTTTATAATTTTTAAATATAACTACCATATAAGATACTTGGATTTAAAATTTAATTTAATCAATTTATGAATGGTTATTTAGGTCATTATCATTATTCTCTAAACCTTCAAATCTTCTTCGAAAGTCCTCTAAATTTTTAGCATAGTCGCCTTTCGTTAAATTTCATTAAATTGATATTTTTGGATAACTTAATTTCTCTTTAGGATATGTTTTGAAAAACCTAAAAACTTATATTATTTTAATAATCAATTATATATATATATATATATATATATATATATATATATATATATAGTTTGGATTTAATTGTATAATTTATCACTACATTTTCAAACTTTTGCACATTTATTAATTTTATTGTATTTTTAATTTTAGAGCATTTTATATATCTACTAAAAGTTTCTCAGATTTTAAATGATGTAATGGCGTGAGAAGAGTGAACACTAACATAATTTCATATTCTGCGAATTTTACCATTTAGGTTTTCAATTTCAACACATAATATGTTACTTAAATGTGACAAATTTTTTACCACTGTGAGCCAAGAGGTAACTTCATACAACTTAAATCAATAAATTCGATGATATTTTAGAAAGAAAAAATCATAAACGACATACCTGATAATACTAAAATTAATATTTAATATTGTTTGATAATTTTCTCGCAATTGAACTCTAAATCTAATTTTATATATCTTTATAAAAACTGAAAAAACAATAACTTACTTCCTTAAAGGAGCATCACTGATAAGTCTCCAATTCACAGGAGAGAAAAATATTACACATGACAATATTAAAGGATACCTCCTAATTAAAGGACTTTCACTTATGAAGTCTCTAATTTGTAGCAGATTATCCCTAATACATGGATAAAATGAAGATCTAGAAGTGGTGATATTATTGTATTGAGACTAAATGTATAATGGTCTCCACAAGATGTATAACTAATAAAAAAATGTCACTTTTACCACATTATATAAAAGTTTCATAGAGGTATAGAACTTTAGAGGACATATTTGGTAGAATGTGGATTCTCTTCAACATATTGAAATCAACTTGAAAATCTTGGATAACATGTCGAAAGTGTGGGAAGCCAAAAGTATAATTACTAAATAAGCACGGAATCCAAACACATTGACATAGGATAAACATTTAGATCAAATCCAACAAAACTAAAGTGTTAACTGTTAATAAGCCAAAAGTATAATTACTAAATAAGCACGGAATCTAAACACATTGACATAGGATAAACATTTAGATCAAATCCAACAAAACTTTAACATTTAGATCAAATCCAACAAAACTAAAGTGATAACTGTTAATAATTGGTTAATTAAGTATAGAGTTGTTAGGATTTTTAACATTTATTCTATTTTAGTTATAGAATTTTTAGGGATTTTGTTTAAGTTAGGGATTTTATTGTTATTTTTCTGTTTAATGCGTTTTTGGTTATGGAAAAAGAATGCAGTTGAGATTTAGGTGAAATTCGAAAAAAGAGATAATAAGGAACGCTGGAATTAAGGAAAGGAGCATACAGATTTTAAGTGACTTCTTGCTTGCGCTAAAGGAGGAGCTTGAACTAAAACTCACTTAAATGAGAAAAGAAGTTCTGTATGAGGCGTCAACGCCACTAAAGCGTGAAGTGAAAAATAACAACCACTTTGTAACAAACAGCTGAGATCTTTTATAAAAGGAATGCTAGAATGAATGAAAGATCATCATCTTTTGAAAGATCTTTTGGGAAGCACTTTCGCAATCAAGAATTTTCTTTTTTCCTTTTCTGTTGTATATTCATGGCTAACATGCGTAGCTAATATCTTTTCTTCTTGGGATTGGATGTAATTTCTCCATTTCAATTGTACTCTTGGTATTTATTTGATATTGTTTTATTCAGTTTATCTTTGTTTAACGTTTTATATTAAATTGTCATACTTTAAATTTTAAATTTCTCTTGGTGTATGGAAAACACTTTTTAGAATTAGAATCAAATGTTAATGCATTACATTTATAAATTCAGGAATGAATTATAGAATAATGACTGCACATATAGATTGATAATTGGAAAAGATAATATTAAATTCAGTTAAGAGTACATGAGAAAGGAGAATATTATTATTCAATCCAATGTTGTTATATTATTGATTTTTCTTCATTATTAATTGCGTTTTAAGTTACTTTCTATATTCAGTTACCAAAACAAATTATTGTTAAAGTTTTATTCATAATACAATTGATATTGAGTCAATCTACAATTTCCAGTTCTTTGAGGATACGTACTCTCTTACTCATTATATTACTTGAGGATCTAGTATACTTGCTGGAAATTCATTAACATAAAGCATATAAAGTTATAAATTCAAGGACATGAGAGAAAAAAAAATATCGAAAAACGTCCTAGAAATTATAGTTTTAGTTTTTAGAGTTTGAGAAATTAGACAAAAGGTAAAGTGTTCTAAACTCAAAGGAAAAAAAAAACCTACTTCAATAAAAAAAAATATACAAATTTATGTCTTATGACATATATAGAAAGTGAAATTGG
>Ga0209489_104357_pt1 | contig 26201 bp, 22 predicted proteins | sample SiratrowhiteBW_FD_187527 | JGI IMG/M metagenome (GOLD analysis project Ga0209489, IMG submission 187527) | Root nodule microbial communities of legume samples collected from California, USA - Siratro white BW (SPAdes) (version 2) | ecosystem: Host-associated > Plants > Roots > Nodule | place... | reverse complement strand
TTTCTACAAATTAACTTTTTTTTTTCTTCTCAAATCTTAAAGTTATGTTGATGTCAAATTAATAATAGTAAAACATAAGAAAAATTAATTTGGATAACCGAGTAAGCATCCCTTTTTTTTTTTTTTCTTATTCTTTTATTCATGCATGTTGAAGATTGTCGGAAAAATGGAATTTTAAATATTGTTAAACTAATATTTAATAATGAATAATTGGGTTTAAGTTAATGAACAATTATTTTGAAAGTTAGATTTTTTTTTTTTCAAAAATCTGAGTTCTTTTTGACGGTAAACAAGAACTTTGGTATGAAAAACATTCTTAACCACATACCTTTCTAGTTTTAGAATATGTTTATGCATCAATTAGGAGAAAATTTGATTTATATGAAAACTGTGAAATAGGTATTCTTTTAGAAAATTGTTATAATATTAAAAGTATAATTACTTTGTCAATTGATATTGTTTGTCGTTTGAATGGATTAAATCTCGTCTGAGATGTTTGAAATACTAACGTAAAGTATGTGTGTTATGTTTCAGTTACTATGGATTGACATAAAATTTGACACAAAATTTATGATATTATTTTAATTCAGAAAAGACATTTTACAGTGATTAACTTAGATCTGACGCAATAACAGTACGTGGAGTCTAGTTCAACGTATAATGTCTTATTAATACAATAAATTTGCTTTATTCCTGATTTTTGCATTGTGAACGATCTCTGAGTTCATTCTTCCTCTTTTTTAACCACCATCAAACTTATGTTGCTTCATACCAGTGCTCTAATCATCTCTTTCCTTCTCTCTGTATTTCATTTTATTCACTTGACCTTGCCATTGATTTTTTTTTCAGAGACACCTAAAAATAAAATAAATAAGAAGGAACACTTAAGGGGTGTTCCAACTCTATTACAAAACAGAGAAACTACGATTAAGAAAGTAGTATCTCAACTAACAAGTATCCTCAATACATTATTTAAACATATACAAACCACAACCTACTAGGCACTAAACCAACATTATAACAGAGATACCAACTAGCAAACTGATCACATGTTCAAGGAAAAGCAAAGTATGGATTTACAAGTTTTCTAGACTTGCTCTGACTATAAATAGCATCTAAACAAGACAACCTATTCAACTCACAGTTATGTCAACGTGTTCAGATATGCTTATTATGAGCAAGTAGTGCATCTGCAGCTAAACAATGTCTAAGGGCAGTCTGAGCTTCAAGGTTCTTCTTGTTAAAAGCATCTTTGAACTTGAAGAATACCCTTCTGCTACTGATAAAGTTGATCTCCATTCATCTTTCCTTCAAACGTCAATCTACGCACAACTGTCTAAGCCTTGGATCTGCACAAATCTGTCAACCTGCAAAAACTATTGAAAATAAAGTTGATTTTTTGTTCTACAATATTCTAGACTTTTATATAATTAGTAGAGTAGTTGGGAGAAGTCTACAATATTCTAGAGATGTCTAAAGTTAATAGGGTAGTTGGGAAGTCCACAATCAATAAGGTAGTTGGGATGTTCAAATTAATTAGGAGTCTAGAATGTTCCCATGAGTACTATAAATAGAGCTAGTCATTTGTCATTTGTATCAAGCCATTTTGAGAAGTAAAAGTCTTCTAAAGTTTCTTTCCACTTCTCTTGTATCATTCTCCTTTATTTTTGAGGTTATTCTTCTTTGGTTGTATTCTTCCATCCTTTGAGTGTTCGGTCTTGGGCCAGCAGACTTTTTCTCTTTTTTCTGCTGTTCTTTTATATTTTACATGGTATCAGAGCCATAAGGGCTCTAGTATCGTGTGTCAAGATCCCTTGGTGGAAAAATAAACCAATACCTCAAAAATGGATTCAAGTGGTCGTAGTGGACTTGGTATTGAGGTATTAAATCAATCCAACTACAAGGTATGGAGGACTTGCATGGAGTCTTACCTCGTTGGTGAAGATTTGTGGGATGTTGTTGATGGGATTAATACAACTTCTCCCACAGACGAGCAAGGAAATGTTGATGCATTCAAAAGATGGAAGCAGTTGAATGCAAAAGCGGAGTTCGTGTTGAAGCGGTCGATTTCTCACGGCTTGTTCGATCACATCATGCGGTGCAATTCAGCCCATGAAATTTGGCAGACTCTTGACAGACTCTTCAATAAGAAGGATGAAGCACGACTTCAGATTTTGGAGAATGAGCTCGCTAACACTACGCAGGGTAATCTCTCCATTTCTGAGTATTTTCTTAAAATTAAAAATCTTTGTTCGGAGATTTCCTTGTTAAATCCAAAAGAGGCAATTTCTGAAGCTCGGATAAGAAGAATTATTATTCGAGGATTGAAGCGGGAGTACATTCCATATGTGACATCAATACAAGGATGGGTTCAACAACCATCCTTGGAGGAGTTCGAGAATCTACTATCCTCTCAAGAGCCACTAGCAAAGCAAATGACTAGTGTCTCAATAAAAGAAGGAGAATGGAGTGTTCTCATGGCAAGACAGAAGTTTGTCAAGAATAAAGGAAATCGAAATAGCTTGACCTCTCACCCATATGACCAAAGCAACTCCAGTCCGAGTGGAGTACATGGTGAGCCTTCTAACACTACCTCCAATAAGAAGATTTTCAAATGCTATCGGTGTGGTAAACCTGGGCATATCAAAAGATTTTGCCGAGTTAAATTACGCGAGAGCAATGTAGCTAACAAGATTGAGGAGGAAGAAGACTGGGGGAAGTGTTTTGTGGCGGAGACAAAATCTGTAGATGCGTTGGCTTCCATCAACTTTGAAGATGACTGGATCGTGGATTCCAGTTGCGGCCATCATCTAACGGGAGACCAATCCAAGTTTTCCAGCCTCAAAGAGTATAATGGGAATGAAGCTATTGTCACGGCCGACAACACAGTCCATCAGGTGGAGAATGAAGGCACTATCGTTATAAATGGAAAACAAGAAGATTCCATTACACTTAATAGTGTCTTCCATGTTCCAGGTATGAAGAAAAATCTTTTCTCAGTCGTAAATGTTGTTGATGCTGGAAATTTTGTGTTATTTGGTCCACGAGATGTGAAGTTTCTGCGGAATATTAAGGAGTTCAAGACTGATGTTGTTCACACCGGTAAGAGAGTAAAAAGCTTATTTGTTTTGTCTGCTTCCGATTCATATATTGAGAAAATGAGCAACAATGATAATTCACATTTATGGCATGCTAGATCGGGCATCTTAACATGGATAAATTAAAGGTCATGGTAAAATTAAAATTGGTAAATGGTTTGCTTAATCTGTCAAGTTTTGGTGGAGGTGAAGTGTGTGAAGGTTGTCAATTTGGGAAAGCACATCGACTTCCTTTTGACAAATCCACGAGTCGATGTACGGCTCCATTAGAGCTTATTCATAGTGATTTGATGGGTCCGACAAGAACCCCCTCATTTTCTGGATACTCTTATATGTTGATTTTTGTTGATGATTATAACAGATTTACATGGATATACTTTGTTAAGCACAAATCAGAAGTGTTTAACAAATTTTTTCAGTTTAAGGAGGTGGTAGAAGAAGTGCTTGGTTCCAAAATCAAGCGGTTGCGGACTAACAACGGAGGTGAGTTTACTTCTGAAGAATTCTTAAATTTTTGCAGAAAGCATGACATTAAGAGAGAACTCACATGTACCGAGACACCGTAACAAAATGGGGTTGCAGAAAGAAAGATCAGGCATTTAACGAAAACTTGTAAAAGTTGGTTGCATGCGAAGAATTTGCCCAGAGCATTATGGGCGGAAGGTATACAATGTGCAACTTATGTGATTAATAGAATGCCACTTTCTCCAATTAACATGAAGTCACCATATGAACTTATCTTCAAAGAGAAACCGAGTGTTAAACATCTTAGAGTTTTTGGGTCTATTTGTTATGTCCATGTGCCCGAATCTCAAAGAACTAAACTTGATGCAAAAGCAAGAAAATGCATTTTTGTTGGGTATGATGAAAGGAAGAAAGGCTGGAAGTGTATGGATCCAAAAACTCATCTTTCTATTGTTTCTAGAGATGTTGTTTTTGATGAAATTTCTCTATATTACGAAGGAATTGTGACTGACCAAAAAGGGGCTAAAAATTCAACCCCTAATATTATAGAATTGGACATAACTGATAATCTTTCAGAGAAGCAAGGTGAAAGGGGGAGTTCAAGCACTCAACATTCCGAGTTGCAACGTCCAGAAGAATCAACTGATGCAACCAGATCCGAGAGGCCACAGAGAACCATTGTCAAACCTGCACGCTACAGAGATGAAAATTTTACAAGCACATATTCTTGTTTTTTTGCAGGTCCATTGATGATGAGGAACCTCATACCTTTGAAGAAGCAAAAGGAAACAAAGAATGGGAGCTCGCAATGGATGATGAAATGAAGGCACTCGAGAAAAATGAAACTTAGAGCCTTGTTCCCAAGCCAAAAGATGTACAACCTGTTTCTTGTAAATGGGTATACAAAATCAAAAGAAAAGCGGACAAAAGTGTTGAAAGATATAAAGCAAGGTTGGTAGCTCGAGGCTTCTCTCAGAAATATGGAGAAGACTATGAAGAAACTTTCAGCCCCGTAGCCAAGATGATTTCTGTTCACATGGTGTTGGCCTTAGCAGCACTCCATGATTAGAAGTTATGGCAACTTGATGTGAAGAATGTGTTCTTATATGGGGAACTGGATAAAGACATCTATATGGAACAACCTCCAGGTTATGTTTCTAACTCTCATCCTAATTATATGTGTAAGCTTAAAAAGGCTCTTTACGGGCTCAAGCAAGCTCCGCGTGCATGGTATGGTAAAATTTCTTAGTATTTACAATTTTGTGGCTATCAAGCTTCGGATTCAGACCCTAGCTTGTTTGTTAAAAAACAAGGAAGCTTGCATCTTGTTGTGTTATTGTATGTGGATGATATGATAATAACAGACAATGATGAAATGGAAGTTGATAAGCTTCAAGATAAGTTGGCCATCAGATTTGATATCAAGAAGTTGGGGGAGCTACATCACTTTCTTGGCTTAGAGGTGACAAACTTGGCAAGTGGTATTTTTCTTTCTCAAGAAAGTTATGCCAAGAAGTTAGTTGAACGATTTGGGGTGAATCAAAGCAAAAGGTGTTCAACTCCGCTGGAGGTAAACAAGAAGTTAAGGCGTGAAGAAGGATCACTTTTGGCCAATCCCCAGCCTTATCGTACTCTTGTCGGCAGTCTTTTATATTTAACTATCATAAGACCTGATATTTCCTTTTCAGTTGGTTTGGTTAGCAGATTTATGAAGTCACCAAGGAAACCTCACTTAGAAGCAGCAAAAAAGATTTTGAAATATGTCAACTCAACTCTTGACATGGGTCTACTTTTTAAGAAAAAATTACCTCTTCTCTAGTTGGTTTCACCGATGCTGATTTTGGCGGAGACTTGGATGATCGAAGATCCACTTCAGGATATGTATTTCTTAGTGGCGGTACAAGTATTTCTTGGTGTAGCAAGAAACAAAATTCAGTCTCTTTGTCAACTACAGAGGCAGAGTACAAAGCTGCTGCTCAAGAATACATTTGGCTTCAAAGACTTACGAACGATTTACATCTTCCTATAACTAAGCCAACTGCACTTTTTTAGAGATAATCAAAGTGCTCTCAAGCTCACCAATAATCCAGTATTTCACGCAAGAACCAAGCATATCAAGATCGAGCATCACTTTATTAGAGAAAAGGTTCTTGACAACACCATCGACGCGTTGGAAGAGAGAAGTGAGGAAAATATTGCCGACATTTTCACAAAGTTGCTTTCTAAGACTTCATTTGAATTCTTTCGTGCGAAACTCGGGTTAATATCCAAAAAATCACTTTAAGGGGGAGTGTTGAAAATAAAGTTGATTTTTTGTTCTACAATATTCTAGACTTTTTTATAAGTAGTAGAGTAGTTGGGAGAAGTCTACAATATTCTAGAGATGTCTAAAGTTAATAGGGTAGTTGGGAAGTCTACAATTAATAAGGTAGTTGGGATGTTCAAATTAATTAGGAGTCTAGAATGTTCTCATGAATATTATAAACAGAGTTAGTCATTTGTCATTTGTATCAAGCCATTTTGAGAAGTAAAAGTCTTCTAAAGTTTCTTTCCTCCTCTCTTGAATCATTCTCCTTTTTATTTTTGAGGTTATTCTTCTTTGGTTATATTCTTCCATCCTTTGAGTGTTCGGTCTTGGGCCAGCAGGCTTTTTCTCTTTTTTCTGTTGTTCTTTTATATTTTACAAAAACAACCAAACAGACACCTGTACCTACGATACTAGTGACTCCAACTATCTAAAAATGACTCACCAAAATATGTGACCACCATTAATGAACCATACACAAAAAACACAAATACCTCCTTCCAACACAACAACTAAATTAATTGAGATTAGCCAAACACACAGTAGGACAGAAATACCAATCCGAGAATGAACAATACACCATTGGCCCTCTAAACTTGACCAAAGACCAAGTTTTAAGTTGTATCAATGTAAATATTTCCACATCATCCACTACCGCATTATTGAACACAATTTTATTCCTATAATTCCAAATCTCCCACTCTATAGCTATCCACATTCCCTTCCACATTGTATTAACTTTTTTATTAACACTAAACAATTGAAAGTTCTGGAAATGATTCACAACCTTATAATGTCTAACAGATGAAATACATACCTATCCATCTATCACAGTTATCCCACACTTTTTGTGCAACCTCACAATTAATGAGAACATGCTCAGATGTTTCCTCAACCTTGCTACACAACGGACACAAATTACTACACTAACCCCTCTTCTCACCAGATTGCCTCTAGTTGGTAACTTCTCTTGCATTGCCCTCCACATGCACACTTGTGCTGAACTAGCCACTTTGAGGCTCCATAATTCCCTAGACCACTCCAAGTCTGTAAAAGGGGTAAATTCCTACAGAACTTTATATCCAAATTGGACTGAATAAGTATGTAGATCATTATCATCCCAAACCCACCCATCTGGAACATCTCTCTTCCACTGAGCAGTAGACAACAAGGCTAACAGCTGTTGTTTTAACTCCTCTTCCCACACAAATATCGTACTTCTCCATAACAACCGCCACCTACAGCCACCGTCATTACCACTATTCACCCAATCTCCTACTCACTAACAACACCCTTTTTGTTTAGTGAGATTGAGTACAACTTAGAAAACTTTTCTCTAAGCAGAATATCACCAACCCACCTATCATCCCAAAAGTTTATTTGATTTTCATTACCCAATCTCCACCTGATCCTGCTCTCAAACCAATTAGATCGGTTCCCTGCATCACAAATAATACACAAATCTCGCCACCAAACTAGAACTTTTTTCTATCTGCCATAGTCACAGCCTTGTCATTAATGACATTGGTATATCTTCATTTACAAGTATTTCAATTGTATGTTGTCTATATTACTCTTCATTGTTATCAAATTGAGGCAAGTGTTTTTATATTCATTTTCTTGTTAAAATTAAATTCATTTTGAAGAGTTTAACTACGAGTAATTCTATAAAAAAAATATTGTTCTTATGAATTTTTTCTATTATTTCTAAATTTGTGTTTAAATATTAAAAAAATTTAAAAATAAAGTAGACTTTTTCTATTTTTTAGATTTTTTTAAAAAAAATTAAAATTATAAGAACTAAATTATTTTAATTCCTACAATAAATATTTTAATTTTTTTTAAAAACTTTAATTCTTATATTTAGACTTAATTAGATAAACTAATTATAAAACATTATAAGAATTAAACCATATACTTCCCAAGACTAAATTATAAGAACTAAAAATTAAGAAATGATGTTGTGCACAATAAACAATAAACAATAAATTTAATTCGTTAAAAATTGATGAATTAAATCATCTTGACTATAAAATATAAACTTATCCAACTTAATTAGATTTTACAGTAACTTTTAAAACTACAAGATAAAGAAGATTATTAATTTTATAATATTATTAATCATTAGGACTAAATTATCTTATTCTATTATAAGAATTGGATTGGTTAACTTCCATAACGACATAAGAACATCAAAAAACATACAATCATATTTTGTGATCTTAGTAGTAATTTCACAATGTGCATGCAAATTAATCGATGTTTCAAAATATATGTATATTTTAATTAAAACTTTGTACTTACTTTAATAATTTTATTAAACTTGTATTTCGTATTCATGTAAAAATTAAGTGAATCTTATTTTTATAATATAAATGAATAAATATTAATTATTTATATTAAATTTTAAATTATCCAATTAGACAATTTTCAAGAGCATTTTATATATTGATCATTATTTAAGATGTTGTCCCACGGGAATGATGACATAATAGTGTTAATGATTATTCTATAACTCAAGTTCTAATCATATTATGATTGTTGAGAGAAAGACCTTTACAACTACACTAAGATAGTAGATAACTTTATTGTTTTACTATATATTTCTCTATCAGATGCATTAGAAGAGAAATTCTATGTTAAACATTTACCAAATCACAACAATGGATAATGTAAGTCATATTTTTTATTTAGTTGTGTTTTCTAATGTTTTAATTTTAATAACTATGTTTAATATACTTATTTCATTTGTCTAGGTACATGGACAAGTTTGGTATGCGGAGAGCGAAAGTATATAGATTTCTTACGCCTCAGTCTATCTAGTTTTTCATATATAGATGTATTAGTTGTTAATAAGATCACAAACTCAATAATAAATGAAAAGTTTATTATAAGAGTAGTTTTCATATATATATTTTTTAAGAAATATACATGTAGGAATTGAAAAATTGTATGTTAATAAGTTGTTTTAGATTAGTATGAATTTGTTGATAAAATTTTGGTATCAATTTAATTAGAGGGAAAACTAACATAATCAGCCTCGTGAATTGATGTTTTGTAAATTTGACATTGTTAGCTGCATTTAAATAGAGTGAATTGATGTTTTGTAAATTTAGATAATATTGATGAATTCAATAGAAGTAGTAGGATGATTTAAAAAAAAATGTAAGAGAGGAATGTTTGTTTCGTAAAACTTGTATATAGAGTTAAAAAGTGGATTGAGAGTTGTAGGTAACACTTTTATACCTATTTGGATTGTGTAGATATGCTAGTATCATTATAAGAAAAATGTAAATTATCGGTGAAATTTTGTCTATCAGTAAAATTTTATTATCCATATATTTTAACAATAAAAATTTTATCATCAATTTTGTCCATAAATCGCTTCCTAAGTTAGCAACGGATTAGTAATAATTAACATATTAATAATAATAATATTCATAATATATATATATATATATATATATATATATATATTCGTATACGTGTTCAATATATAAAAATTATATTTCTCTATATGGTTTCAGAGCTACAAACTTAATTAGTCCTTTTTTATCCTATCAATGATCATCATTACTCCTTCTGCTTAATCTGTTGTGGAACTTGTCACAACAACTGAACAACCTTAAACTATCTTCCTCAAATTATCCCACCTGGTATAAGCAAGTTATTCTATTATTTACTGCAAATAATGTACTTAGACTATGTTTTTGATACCCTTCCATGTCCTCCAGCAATAATTAAAACTGGTGACGTAGTTATTGAAAATCTTATTTTTCTTGCCTAGAAGCGTGGGGAAATTATGTGCTTCTGAATCTCTTTAGTACTTGTAGTCCTGAAACGCAGACTGTGATGTCCTCTAGTACCTCCTCCACTGATGTAATGTTGAGACTAACCCATCAAGTAGTGATATTGCTATTAGATCTTTCCATGTTTCTAAAAAAGGTTCAAGTGCAACTTCAATCTGAACAAAAGAGGGATAAAGAGAAGATCCAAATTGGAATTAAGAATGAATTGCATGATAGTTCTAATTCTGAGTTTGAAAAATTACTTAACGTAAGTTTTTCAAAAGTGAAAAAGAAAGAAAGATATGCCCCATTGAATAATACGAAAGAAAATTATATTATAATTTAAGAAGAGTCAAATAATTAGAAATTTAAGATATTTATATTAAATTTTATTGTCATTTTAAATTTTAAACTTAAAATTTGTGGTGTTTTTTATTTAATATTATTGTTATTTGAAGTTTAGACAATATTATTATCCGTTATGATGGTCTCTTTTATTATTTTTACATTAAAATCATTTTTTTTATATTTTTTTTAAATATTTATATGAATATATTGTGTTTTTTTATGGAATGTTATAGTTTTTGTTATAAAATCATAATAGATTTTTTAATTTTTTTATATTTTTCATTATCCAATAAGGATGACATTATTGTAATATAGTACACGTCTTGAAGGTAATATTTATGTTTATTTATTTCGTATGTTGTGCGTGATCCAATGGTACCTTTATTTTGGAGCATTATTTCCCATGTTCTCCACGAAGTATCTGATTACAATTTTGGCTGTGACCTATCTTAGTAATCTGTGAGATTGGATTTGTGATAAAATAATAATAATGCATGCAAAGATTCTATAGGTCAATCCAAGATCTAAGTGGTTTCTCCAGCGTGCGTGTGTTTGCTTGCATATATAATGCCCACCTTTGCGGCGACTCTTTCGCCAAAGCAAATAGAAAAGTTCATAAGAAAATGGTGTTAGAAAAATATGGCAGAAACAGAGAGACGAAGAGAGAGAATAATGCCATGCTGTGTAGTTGTAGCAGAGAGAGACATTATATATAATTGATCACATGCCCATGTTTTGCGGATCCTCTGAGTTAAACTTTGCAACCATTTTGGCTATTAGTTCAAAAAACTAGCCGAAGACTTGGTGATATTACTGAGATGGATGCTGCCTCTATTGCATGCAGTTTTTCCAGCTTTCTTAATATATTACGAGTCAGGATCTCAAGAAATTCCGTCCCTGGAAAATATAGTTTTCATTATGTGAATCAGGGACCAAATTTTAACCCAGAGCTCCATCTACCCCTTTCTGCATATTCTATCTTTCTTATCAGCAGATTAATCCATAAATGTTCTGTACATGATAGAATAAAAATGTTAAAGGTGTGTATGATAAAAAAATAAAATAAAATAGGGTGTACTGTATCATAACAAGGAAGATGTTTAGGTGCAATTTATGCAGAGTTATATCCTTCGAAAATTTTGGTTCTATAATTATTAAGATCTTTTCTTTGAACTATATTTCTCTTCATTCTTTCATTTATATTCATTTATATACATGTTGTATATAAATGATATATATAGAGTTGTTGATGAGTTAATTTGGTAGAAGATTGTTGGTACATCAATTTTGAAGGAAGTGTGAGACATCTTGAAAAAAGTGTTCAAGGTATCAACCGAATTAAACATATATGTCTTCAAATTTTACGAGGTGAGTTGGAGGTTTATATGTCTTCAAACTCTACGATGTGAGTTGGAGGTCATGAGGCTGAAAGATTCAAAAGATGTATTTGTTATATTAATCATGTGCAAACAATAGCCAATAAACTTAAATGTAATGGAGAAACTCTCACAGATGTAATGGTTGTGGAGAAAATTCTTTGATCATTGATTGATGACTTTGAAAATGTTGTATATATAATCGATAAGTCAAGAAATTTGGAAGAAATGACTATTAATGATCCCAAGGGTTCTCTTGTAGCACATTCTAACACCATTTTCCTACAAACAAAAAGTCCTAGAGGAAGCCTTACAAACAAGGATGATCATCACGGAGAACAAGGTTATGTATGCACAACACAACCAAGGAAGAGGACGAGGATGTAGAGGTTGTGGTTACGGTTGTAACAGGGATCGTGGTAGTGAAAACAACAATAAAGAGAGAGGACAAACGAATTAGCAAAACTGGTGTGGACGAGCCCGTGTTGGTGGAAGAGGTGATTGTTCAAATCATCCAAATGTTGAATGTTGCAATTTCAAAAAGTATGGATGTTATGCAAAGGATTGTTATACCAAGAAGAAAGTGGAAGAAAAGGCAAATTTAGTCGAGAAAGATAAAACAAAAAATGAAAGAATCCTCATGATGGCCAATGAAGGCATCACTCTAGACAGCGACATGGTGTGGTATCTAGACACCAGTGCTACCAATCATATGTATGGACACAAACATCTCTTTCTTGATATACTAGAGATAAAAGATGAACATGTGTCTTTGCAAGACTCAACGAAGACTCCAATCAAAGGTAGAGGAAAAATATGTTTTTCACATAAGGATGAAAAAAAGGTATGGAGAACGTCTATTATGTACATGACTTGAAAAATAATATTAGTATAGGATGATTACTAGAGAAAGTATGCTCAAGTTTCATAAAAGATCGGATGTTGCACTTGAAGGATAAAAGTGGTCGAGTACTTGCACACTTGGAGATGATGAAGAATCAGATAACTCGATCTAAATATAAAGGTCCTTTCTCTCATGCATAAAGGGAAAGTTGAGAATGCAAAAGAAATTCTTATAACGTCCAAAGCATTGGTAGCCCAGATAGTAGAGATGAAAGTTGCAAAGAATAAAGCAAAGTTTATGGCTCATGTGAGGAAAGATAGAATTTTCAATCCTCTCAAAAAAGTGATGTGATTGTTTCATAAGAGGATATGCACAATCTTACATTAAATTTTATATTTTCAAATCTAGGATGGCTAGGATGGAAGGACGATGAAACTGAAGCAAAGCATATTTAATTAAGAAAGATATTGGTAGGGTCTATGCATACAATGGATCTATCTACAATATCAAGAAGAAATAAGGGAGAGATAGAAGAGGTCGATGAAATCTTAAGGCAAGCCAAAACTTTAGAAGCCCAACTAGAAAATTTTGGGAACAAGAACAATGATCAATAATTATTACTTTAGTTCTTTATTTTTTAATGTTAATTATAGCATAATTGTTATGAGTAGAGAGATGAATTTGAAGAGTATAGATTATATATTGTAATTCATATTTTATAAAAAAAAAATATAGAACAATAGAGTATTAGAGTATAAATATATTTGTTAGAACAAAAATCTATTATGCTCTTTGCTTTCTCTTTCTTTAAGAAGAAAATTGAAATATTTTTTGTCTTCTGTTATCAACGCATTGGTGGGACTAAAAGTTTTAGAAAAGAGGACCATTGCTCATCTTGAGAATTCCAAATCTGCAAAAGAGGACTTTAAGCTTCTCACTAATTTGTTTTGATTCCTTTAAAGTTCTTGAGTGCATTAACAATAATACTTTACAATATTGAACTTTCTAAATATTATGTAGTTGACCTATTACCTCATTATAGAAATGACAATGATTCAACATATAAAAACACCGAAATTTTTTCAATCCAGGAAGAATGATGCAAGAGCATGTATATACGCCAAAGTTAGGATGTCTTATAAGTTTCACATAGAAAAATCAATGAAAATTTTCCCTTTCCTACTATTATAAATATGTATACAATTACTCCTTTTGACCCAAGTCAAATAAAGTGATTTGTAATATATTTCTAATATAAGTTTTATACTTATTTTCTTTACACTCTTTTTAAAAATAAGAAATTTAGTAACCTCGTGATGAACAAAATGGATTTTCTAACTATTTTCATCATAATAGAATTTGTAACCTCGTGATGAACAAAGTAACATCCTACTCTCAATCAACTAAGAACATTATCTAAATTTGGATTATAAAAAATAAAGAAATGTTTGAGGATATTATTTCAACCGGAGAACCATACATAAAATCGAATTAACTTTTAACGATGTCCAACTACTTGGAAAGCTACGTTATGCATTTTGAACCCATTCAATGCAAACTAGACATGCTCATATGTTATTAAATAATAAAAGTAAAATAAATCCTTCGTGGGGCCCTCTCGATCATGATACATGTTATCATCACCCCAACATCTCTAATCTGCCTTAATCCCATCACCTATCCATCTCTCCAACATACTCGTGTTGTTGTTGGCAAATCCAACACGAACAACGATCTATTCTTGAAAAAAAACATTTCCTTAGACTTGACTTTATACATTCGTAAGTCATTCTCAATGGCAAATTGCTTCAACTTCAACTTAATTCTTGTTCATTTCTTCAACAATTACCCCTTCCTCCTTTTCCCGTCATCTCGATCAGAACTTTTACTATGTCCTAGAATCGGCATTCAAATTGTTCTTCTTCAAACACTCTTTCTTAGACAATCCCACTCTTTCTTAGACAATCCCTTTCATCCACATATTATAATCAGCATTCAATGTTCAAACACTCTTTCGTAGACCATCCCTTTCATGTACCTAAAAACTCATTGATGCTACACACAATCCAAATGCCTCTAGGACAAAAATTTCAAATTAGTGGTCCCAAACTAAACCATTTATTTATATAAAATTAGGCTCATCGGAACCCGCACCTTAAATCGAAGATTAGCATACTGTTATTCAAAGATTTCTTTTTTGGCAAGTTGTATTAAAGATTTGTTTCTCGTGGCCTACGCCTACTAACCAATACAAAAAATAGTAAGATTTAGCTCGTCAGTAACACATCTTGATTAAATATTAAAAAAAATACTCCAGAGTCGCTATCTACATGATTAAGTCACTAATTGAAATTTAAGATAAATATGAACACAGTAGAAAGACCCATGCAAATAAAATTTATTAAAACAGAATAACAAAGAAGAAGAAAAACCATTTGAGTCATAAAAGGTTATCAGAACCTTATAAGAACAATATTGCTATGCAAAAGCTAGCAAGTACAAACCTAACTCAACCACTAGCAACAATTATTGTTCAATTATTCAAAATAAAACAAGTGATTATCCAAGGCAAGATTGAAATTTTCAGGAAGATTGTCCAAAGACGCAAAAGCCACTGTTGACAACAAAATAAAATAAAATAGGGTGTACTGTATCATAACAAGGAAGATGTTTAGGTGCAATTTATGCATATCTGAGTTATATCCTTCGAAAATTTTGGTTCTATAATTATTAAGATCTTTTCTTTAAACTATATTTCTCTTCATTCTTTCATTTATATTCATTTATATACATCTTGTATATAAATGATATATATGTATAGAGTTGTTTACGAGTTAATTTGGTAGACAATTGTTGGTGCATCAATTTTGAAGGAAGTGTGAGATATTTTGAAAAAAGTGTTTAAAGGTATCAACCGAGTTAAACATATATGTCTTTAAACTCTACAAGGTGAGTTGGAGGTCATGAGGCTGAAGGATTCAAAAGATGTATTTGTTACATTAATCATGTGCAAATAATAGCCAATAAACTCAAATGCAATGGAGATATAAGGGTTGTGGAGAAAATTATTCGATCATTGATTGATGATTTTGAAAATGTTGTATATATAATGGATAAGTCAAGAAATTTGGAAGAAATGACCATTAATGATATCAAGGGTTCTCTTGTAGCACATTCTAACACCATTTTCTTACAAACAAAAGGTCCTAGAGGAAGTCTTACAAACAAAGATGATCATCAAGGAGAACAAGGTTATGTATGGGCAACACAACCAAGGAAGAGGACGAGGACGTAGAGGTCGTGGTTACAGTTGTAGCAGAGATCGTGGTAGTGAAAACAACAATGAAGAGAGAGGACAAACGAATTAGCAAAACTGGTGTGGATGAGGCCGCGTTGGTGGAAGAGGTGATTGTTCAAATCATCCAAATGTTGAATGTTACAATTTCAAAAAGTATGGATGTTATGCAAAAGATTGCTATGCCAAGAAGAAAGTGGAAGAAAAGGCAAATTTAGTCGAGAAAGATAAAACAAAAAATGAAGGAATCCTCATTATAGCCAATGAAGGCATCACTCTAAACAGTGACATGGTGTGGTATTTAGACACAGTGCTACCAATCATATGTATGGACACAAACATCTCTTTCTTCATATACAAGAGATAGAAGATGAACATGTGTCTTTGGGAGATTCAACAAAGACTCCAATCAAAGGTAGAGGGAAAATATGTTTTTCACATAAGGGTGGAAAAAATGTATGGAGAACATTTATTATGTACATGACTTGAAAAATAATATTAGTATAGGATGATTACTAGAGAAAGTATGTTCAATTTTCATAAAAGATCGGATGTTGCACTTGAAGGACAAAAGTGGTCGAGTATTTGCACACATGGAGATGATGAAGAATCAGATGTTTTAACTCAATCTAAATATTATGGCCCTTTCTCTCAGGCGTAAAGGGAGAGTTGAGAATGCAAAAGAAATTCTTATAACGTCCAAAGCATTGGTAGCCCAGATAGTAGAGATGAAAGTTGCAAAGAATAAAACAAAATTTATGGCTCATGTGAGGAAAGATAAAATTTTCAATCCTCTCAAAAAAAGTGATGTGATTGTTTCATAAGAGGATACGCACAATCTTACATTAAATTTTATATTTTCAAATCCATGATGGTTAGGATGGAAGGACGATGAAACTGAAGTTGTGATCATAAAAGCATATTTAATTAAGAAAGTTATTGTAGGGTCTATGCATATAATGGATCTATCTGCAATATCAAGAAGAAATAAGGGAGAGATAGAAGAGGTCGATGAAATCTCAAGGCAAGCCAAAATTTTAGAAGTCCAACTAGAAAATTAAGAACAATGGTCAATAATTATTACTTTTAGTTCTTTATTTTTTAATGTTAATTATAACATAATTGTTATGAGTAGAGAGATGAATTTGAAGAGTATAGATTATATATTGTACTTTATATTTTATAAAAAAAATATAGAACAATATAGTATTAGAGTATAAATATATTCGTTAGAACAAAAATCTATTATGCTCTTTGTTTTCTCTTTCTTTAAGAAGAAAATTGAAATATTTTTTGTCCTTTGTTATCAACCCATTGGTGGGACTAAAGGTTTTAGAAAATAGGACAATTGCCCATCTTGAGAATTTTAAATCTGCAAAAGAGGACTTTAAGCTTCTCACTGATTTGTTTTGATCCGTTTAAAGTCCTAAAGCGCATTAACAATAATAGTTTCTGAATATTATGTAGTTGACCTATTACCTTATTATAGAAATGACAAAGATTCAGCAGATGAAAACACCGAACTTTTTCTAACCCAGGAAGAATGATGCAAGAGCATGTATATATGTCAAAGTTAGGATGTCTTATAAGTTCCACATGAAAAAAACTATGAAAGTTTTCCCTTTCCTTACTATTATACATATGTACATATGTACTCCTTTTGATACAAGACACATAAAGTAATTTATAATATATTTTTAATATAAGTTTTGTAATTATTTTCTTTACACTTTGTTTAAAAATAAGAAGTTTAGTTAACATCTTTTGTCTAGTCAACCAAAATCGATTTTCTAACTATTTTCATCATAATAGAATTTGTAATCTCGTGATGAACAAAATAACATCCTACTCTCAATCAACTAAGAACATTACCTAAATTTGGATTATAAAAAATAAAGAAATGTTTGAGGATATTATTTCAACCGAAGAACCATACATAAAATCGAATTAACTTTTAACGATGTCCAACTACTTGGAAAGCTACGTTATGCATTTTGAACCCATTCAATGCAAACTAGACATGCCCATATGTTATTAAATAATAAAAGTAAAATAAATCCTTCGTGGGGCCCTCTCGATCATGATACATGTTATCATCACCCCAACATCTCTAATCTGCCTTAATCCCATCACCTATCCATCTCTCCAACATACTCGTGTTGTTGTTGGCAAATCCAACACGAACAACGATCTATTCTTGAAAAAAAACATTTCCTTAGACTTGACTTTATACATTCGTAAGTCATTCTCAATGGCAAATTGCTTCAACTTCAACTTAATTCTTGTTCATTTCTTCAACAATTACCCCTTCCTCCTTTTCCCGTCATCTCGATCAGAACTTTTACTATGTCCTAGAATCGGCATTCAAATTGTTCTTCTTCAAACACTCTTTCTTAGACAATCCCACTCTTTCTTAGACAATCCCTTTCATCCACATATTATAATCAGCATTCAATGTTCAAACACTCTTTCGTAGACCATCCCTTTCATGTACCTAAAAACTCATTGATGCTACACACAATCCAAATGCCTCTAGGACAAAAATTTCAAATTAGTGGTCCCAAACTAAACCATTTATTTATATAAAATTAGGCTCATCGGAACCCGCACCTTAAATCGAAGATTAGCATACTGTTATTCAAAGATTTCTTTTTTGGCAAGTTGTATTAAAGATTTGTTTCTCGTGGCCTACGCCTACTAACCAATACAAAAAATAGTAAGATTTAGCTCGTCAGTAACACATCTTGATTAAATATTAAAAAAAATACTCCAGAGTCGCTATCTACATGATTAAGTCACTAATTGAAATTTAAGATAAATATGAACACAGTAGAAAGACCCATGCAAATAAAATTTATTAAAACAGAATAACAAAGAAGAAGAAAAACCATTTGAGTCATAAAAGGTTATCAGAACCTTATAAGAACAATATTGCTATGCAAAAGCTAGCAAGTACAAACCTAACTCAACCACTAGCAACAATTATTGTTCAATTATTCAAAATAAAACAAGTGATTATCCAAGGCAAGATTGAAATTTTCAGGAAGATTGTCCAAAGACGCAAAAGCCACTGTTGACAACAGTGAAGGCTCCATCAACCACAAGATTGTGACCACTGACATACTTGGACTCATCACTGGCTAAATAAAGAGCAGCTTCAGCCACATCTTTAGGCTCAAGAACAGCACCCTTTAGGTTTTGGTACACCCCGAGAACCCCGTTGTCGTCAAGCTTAAAAAAGTTCTTAGCCAAGGGCGTGGCAACCACGTAGGGTGACACGCAATTCACCCTCACCCCGAATTGTCCAAGCTCCACCGCAGTGTTTTTTGTCAGCCCCACCACACCGTGTTTGGAACTTGTGTACGCATGTGAGGCCACGCCACCTATGCTTCCACATACACTAGCAGTGTTAACTATGCTTCCTCTTCGCGCGGGAATCATAACCCTTGCGGCGTGCTTTGTTCCGAGGAAAACACCAACTAGGTTAACGTTCATCACGGCCTCAAATTCGGACTTCGTGTTTTCCAGTATGCTGGTTTTGTTCGGCCCGGTTATGCCGGCGTTGTTGAACATGGTATCTAGTTTGCCGTGTTTGGAAATGACGGTGTTAACGGCGTTCTCAACGTCGCTTTCGTTTGTGACATCGCAATGGATATAGGAAGCGGATTCCAACTCCTTGCTGAGAGAAAGACCAACATCGTCTTGGATATCAGCTATCACTACGTGTGCTCCTTGCTTCGAGAAGAGTCTTGCAGCGGCCTCGCCGATGCCGCTTGCACCGCCGGTGATCATTGCCACCTTCCCCTCAAGCCTGGTAAATCAGTGTTCAGCATCACATCTTATGTTAGTTATACATAGTTAAATCCAAAAGTTATGTTGAATCAGGTCATTTATGATAGTCATCTAAATATGAGTCCCATTGAATATAGTATCATTTATATTGAATGTGACTTTTATTTCATTTCTATTTGATTTCTTGTGTAAATATGACTTTTATGTAATTTTTCACATTATTTGATTTTCTGGTATTTCTCCTCAATTATTCTAACAATCTGTAATAGTGTTTTTTTTTTCTATATTTTTGTAAGAAAGAAAATAAAAGACGAAAATAACTTTACCTTCTTCTGGCAGCTGAGATAACTGAGCCAGTAGCCATAGCTAAGCTTTGGAATGGAGAAATGAGAACTACGATGACTTCGATGTGCTTAAGAAAGAAGTTTGTGTGCTATATTGAGCATCTTCTTGGTTCTCTATTTATAAGAGTATTCTAGTGTTTGGAAGAAGCAGATAAGTGTGTGATGAGATATACACAGTGATATCTCTTTTTTATTTTAAATGATTTTCATTGCATAGGTTATGATATAAATTTTTAATTTACTTTTTGTAGATTTTATTGTATCACATTATGTTTAAAATTTTATAGTAATTTTTGTTAAGGAAGTTATAAAAAATTATTTTAATAATGTTTTTATGCAAACTTGGTGGAAGAATGGTTTTTTTGGATAAAAATGATATTTTATAAAAAAATCGTAATCTTGAATATGTTCTTATATAGTATTTTTATAAAATTTAAATATTAATATAATCTTGATCACGATCTCTCTTAGATCTCCTTGTACTTTTATTTATATTTAAATGTTATACTATTTGAAATTAATCAATGTTCTAAAAAATTTATATATTAAAAAGTGAGACGAAAATAAACGTGGATAGATGAAGGTATTTTAATTTGAAAGAAATAAAATATCTTTTATAAAAGTTTTTCTATCTACTTTTATGCAAACGTCTCTCTCTTTCCTTAAACTTTTGCTCCTTAGCGTGAAAAACGATATTTATGGGACCACCAATTGAAATTTCTCATGTTTGGTTATAAGCAGACCTCTTATTTCCTTTTTTTTATTAGAATTTGAGACTCACATGTTTAGATAGACTTTAATGGACAAAACCTAATGTCAATCTACATGAAAGGGGAAAAACCTAATTCCAACCTTCATGAAAGGGACTACTGTCGAATACATGCAAAAAAACATAGGATATAAATTAGACTAATTCAACAACGATAAGTGTAAGAGATACTATCAGTATCATTTTGGGAAGTAATAGTAGATACCTAACTAAATGGTGAATGCACGTTCTTTCTTCTTCCACTTCACTTCCAACTATAGTTAATATGGAATATAAAAAATCTTTCAAAAATGGAGAAGGGTAGAAGATGTGTTCACATGAAGAAGGTTCAATCAGCGTAGACAAATGGTTGATTTCGTAAACTTTAAAGGAATTATCAATCCAAAAGTCTTATGAAAAAAGTTAGACAATATTCAGAAAAGAAATATGAAGATCTATGTCAATAAACTCAAATACGAATATATTTAGACATAGAAATAAAGAGAAGGCAAATAAAAAAACGAAGACACGAACTCAAAAAAAAATATAAACCAATATGAACGACAAACAAGTAAAGGTGTGAAGGAGGAAAATAAGTAATCAAACTTATGCTTAAGTAGTTAAGGAGGAAAGTAATTAAGAGGGCTGCGAGGGTATTTGGAGAGGAATAGAGATAAAGGTGACATAGCTACATTAGGATATTATAAAACATACAGAGAGTTTGGATACAATGCAGAAAAACTTCTTTATGAATGGTTAAAATTTTATATGCGGGTGACCATGTTGTGCTAATAATAAACGAAGGTAATGAAGATACAGACAGGGTAATTGAGGAGCATAAGGCATGGTTGTCAACTATTTTTTAATTGATATCAAGGTGGAACAATAAAAAAATCTGGAAAATAGGAGAATTTGGGTAAGATGTTGGCGAATATCTCTATCTTTAGGGGGGGACTATTTTCAGAAAGTAGTAGAAGAAAAGATGTCATTATGTCTAGGTCATCTAGATAGTATAGATGAGAGGGGCTTACACCAAGATGAAAGCGAGGAAAGAAGAAAATTGTTTGCATCGGATTTTTTTTCTCATTATTAGATAATAGTAGATAATATTGATCTAAAGATTAGTCACTAATTAAATTTAGTGACTAAACATGTCAATTACTATTTTATTTTATTAGTAGTTAATGTATAATAATCGGAACTGTGATCGAATTTAAAAATTAATGAATATTATTTTTAATTATAAAAAAGAATTATTTTTACATATATTATTTATATTATTATTTATATTATTTTTATTATTCATCATTAATCATTTTAATGAGATTTTGGATAAAGTGTATCAAGTAAAATATCTTTTTTATACTATTATTACTATTCTCATTATTACAATTATAATTATTACAAATATTATTATTGTCATTATTATTTATTCTTATTCTTCTTATTATTATTACAATTATTAATATTATTATTATTAATATTATTATTATTATTATTATTATTATTAGTATTTTTATTGTTATTATTATTGTTATTATTACTACCATTATTGTTATTATTATTGTTATTGTTATTATATTTATTATTATTCTTATTCTTATTATTATTGTTATCTGTGACCTAATCAGTGACCGATTTTGTGATCGAATTAGTGATCGAAATCAATGACCGACTACGTGATCGAAACAGTAATTGAATGTGTGACCGAATCAGTGATCGAAATCAATGATCAAAATTATTGACCGAATCAGTGATCGAATTTTTCGGTCACTGATAATGACCAAATTTTTATCAGTGACCGAAAAAATTCGGTTACTGATTCAGTCACTAATAGTAACCAAATTTTTCAGTCACTAATTTTAGTCACTATTCAACAATTTTCTAATACTGGCTATGAGTATCTAGGTAAAACAAAAGCAAGAACCAAATGGTTAGAAGTTGGGATATAAACACAAAATACTTCCATCTGGTCATTAAATAGAGAAGAATGAATAATTATATTAAGGGAGTACGTATTGATAATGCATAGAGAAGAATGAATAATTATATTAAGGGAGTACGTATTGATAATGCATAGTGTGAAGAATCAACTAGGATCAAATAGGAGTTAAGTAACATTTCAAAAGTAGGTTCATTGAGAAAATAAATGTCTCTATGAGGTAAGATAATATAGAGTTTTCTAAAATAAATTAGAAAAATAGTGAATAACTCATTAGGAAAATAACATAATCAAAGAGGTTGTATAGAAGTGTGACGGAAGTAAAAGCCCAAGACCGGTTGGATTTAATCTTAACTTTATAAAACAGACATAGGAAATCATGAAGGAGAATGTGATGAAAGCAATAGAAAATTTTCATAAGTTTGGTAGTTGGCCAAAAGGAACTAATGTTTCATTCACAGCTTAATACCTAAAGTAGAAAATCAGCAGAGGATATATGAGTATAGGTGAATTTCACTGGTAGGAAATGTATATAAAATCATTTAAAAAAATGACAAAAAGGTTAAAAAAATGTAATACATTTCAAGCAATCAACCTTCTTAGAGAGTAGAAGATTGTTAAAAAGCATAGTACTTGCCGATAAAGTTGAAAGGAAAAAGAAGGATTGTATAATAATAAAGGTAAACTTTGATAAGACATATAATTTGGTGAGCTGGGACACCTTGAATATATAGTAAAAAAGTTAGATTTTTGTTCAAAATAAATCAAATGGATAATAGATTGTTTAGGATTATCATTAGTATTAGTTCTAGTTAATGAAAGCCAGTACATGTAAACTTAAGCTCAGAAAAGGACTGACTATTTTACCTTTTTTTTTCTTATTTTGTAAAATTAGTTTTAATGTTCTATATGAGGTCAAGAACTATTTTAAATATATATTTATATGATTTATTGATATTAATTATAATGTTATTATTGTTATTATCATTATTATGAGTGATAATAATAAGGATGATAACAAGCATTCCTGCATGTACTAAAACTTGAACCAAATAAAAACTTAAATTTCAAACCTTAAACAATAAACATATTCAAGAATTTGAATTAGGTAATTTGCAAAACTGGTGACTTGTGAACTTACTTCCATGAATTTCATGAAGCATGCACTTGGCATCGCCCCCACACAGCTTGTGAGTTTAACGACCAACCCGCATTTCGTAAAAAAGTATCACAAACATACTTTTTTTTAATGTAAAATTTTTAAACCATTTTAAAAATTCATCTATAAATTGTGTACTACAAAAATATGTGTCACGCAATTTTCATATAAGCTACCAAAAAATTACATCAGGTTTATTTAATCTATAATTTTATAATCAAAGTATTTGTATTCCCATTTAACCACCATTAAACTAAATAAAAGTAATTAAAATATATATTAATTATTTTAATTAAATTAAATCCCTTATTTTTTGTTTTATATTTTTATATTAAATATAAAAGCTTTTGTTTACAGAGTTCTGCAAATAAAACTTGTTTAACTTGCTGTTGAAGTGAATTAGACTAAAAATACTTTGTAATTCAAATGGACATCAAATTTAAGGTCCAGATGTTGTGGGGGTTGTGACTTTTAGGGTGACTCACAAGCCCAATCTCAAATGTTTACTTTAAATAAAAGAAAAACATAAAAAAAAAAAACAAACAAACAAACTAATTCAATTCAAATTGAACGTGTCTTCCACTATGCAACTAAGAAAATATTATGAAAACAAATTACAAAAATATTTTATCATCATTTACTTGGACCAACTATATTATACCAAAATAAATAAAATATTACAAACGTATTAATAAAAAAGGATAAAAATAGCATTGATTAAGAAATAAAAAAAAAAGATTAATTTTTATTAAAAATTATATAAAAATGCTAGATTGTGTCAATTCAAAGATAATGCTTAAAAATCTATTGATATGATTAGAATTGAGTTACGTTATTTATGTATTAAAATGTGTGGTTTATAAGTTCAACAGAAATATGGTATAGAATATTAAATTGGATTAACAGAGTTATTTTAGAAAATTCATTTTTAAACTCAATATTGTTTATGGTATGCAGAATCTTTGGTTTGTTTTAAGGGATATATGATTCGATTGATTAGGAAACTCGTGCATTCATTTCGGGTAAGTTTTCAAAGTGTTGGATAAACTGGTAAACTCTTACAAGACTTAAAGGAGAGTATGGCCTTATTAATTTGAATTATTGAGAGAAAAATGTGGTTATGCTAGGTAAGTATTAGCAAATGGAACAAGTTATGAGTGGATTTTTCGGAGGCTAATCTTCTTTTAAGAGTTTTATTATCTTTTATTGGATTTACAACAACTTTTCCTGTACATAAAAATCCATAATTAAATTTGTTTGGTTTCTTATTTGAGTAGATAATATTACGAAGAATGGATATATAATTTAGAGACTGGGATTCTAGCAAGTCTCAAATTATGAGTCAATCCATATATAAAAAATTTTACTTTACATTCATCCAAAATAACAAGACAATAGATGTGTGTGTATTTTTTCTCATATATTGTTCGTCTTACTCATCTCCACTCAATGTGGGACTCCACATTTAAATTTCTCTCAATCACCCCCTTAAGTGTGTGAGCTCTCTCCGCATTGCAAACTTTCCTCCACCACACTTTAATTCCTTACAAATTCTTTTTTAAAGAAAACACTTTATTATTCACTAGAAGGTTCTATATACAAAGATTCTCACAAGATACAAAGGTTCTATTACTATAAGTAAAAAGATCTCATTATAGTTTACCCCTTCACTTATGTAAAACCTTTTGCCATCAATCTAACCTTGAACTTTGTTTCTTCACACCTAGTATTTCCTCATTCTTCTTGAATACTCACTTGCATTCAACTACCTAGTAATTCTCAGGGATCTACAAGTTTCCATGTGTGGTTTTTCTTTAGCAATTCAATCTCCACTTACACAACTACTTGTCATTACTAACCTTATAGGCCTTTTATAGCCTTCCAAAAGCTTTTAGGCTCTGAACCTTTTATATCCAAAGTTCTATGTAAGTTTAATCATTTTCCTCTCTCTATCACACGTAAGCTGATAATTAGAGTCAACTTTTACACGTACTGACCTTCTTGAGTAAGAGGTATAAGGTTGATTTACATTGTTTGACACCTCCAAATGGTCTGATCCATTACCAAAAGTCTTCACCCTCAAGGTGACTTTTCTCCTTATCTTTGTATAGATCTATTTACATCATAGTCATTCAAATCTCATTTAATATAACACCCTTGCTAACAGAGCATCTAGTCTCCCTAAGTTCCAACCTCCACAACTCAGACCCCTTCATACCTTTTATATATTCAATAAAAATTTACCTCTCCTTATACTTCCAATTTATCCTTCTTGACATGCATAAATGCTAAGAAGTCAAACATCCTCAAATTATCATAATATATTGATCTTTCACTCAATACCTCTAGGACTTCTTGCAATTTGGAGCCAATAATGAACTCCAATTTATTAAATAGATGACACTATTTGTAACTTCTAGTCAAAAAGGATTTAAATAATCCAACTTCTAGCATAATACATTTAAAATGATTTTTACTCTAAATTTGTTCATTTTAATATGATGTACCTATATCATTTATGTGTCAATGAAGACATTACTTATATGCATATATTCTTGTAATTATTGTGATAATTGTTTTTTTTTAATTTTTATTTTAATTATATAAAAAAGTATATATAATTTGTGTGTGTGTATATATATATATATATATATATATATATATATATATATATATATATATATAAAAATATATATA
>Ga0209489_104356_pt1 | contig 26202 bp, 10 predicted proteins | sample SiratrowhiteBW_FD_187527 | JGI IMG/M metagenome (GOLD analysis project Ga0209489, IMG submission 187527) | Root nodule microbial communities of legume samples collected from California, USA - Siratro white BW (SPAdes) (version 2) | ecosystem: Host-associated > Plants > Roots > Nodule | place... | reverse complement strand
GGCCACCCAAAGTGCCTTCAACCCTCCACTCCAACACTGTAGGAACCTCCCACCACCACTGCGATACCTTCCACCAATGTTCAGAAATGCACCGCACCCCTTCCATGGAAAACCTTCTTTTATAGCAGCAGGGTTAAATTTGTAATTTCCTCATGTCTATTATTGGAATTTTGAAAATTATGGAGGTGCAGGAAGATGATATGGAGGTGCAGGAAGAAGCAGTCCTCAAACTCTTATGAAGCGTTCGCCAAATCAATGTCCATTTTATCATCTTCAATTCAATCAATAATCATATACCATACTATAATTCCAACTTTAAAACATGAATCCTGACCTAAAGTTCTTCATGCTTAGAGTTGCAGCATATAGAGATGTCAGTGCATCTCTTACTGATAAATAATCTCTATGGAGAACGACAAAGTGTTCAAACTTGAACCACTGTAACTTTGATTTGTATAAATGTGACTGAATAGTAAATTTGAAGAACACCGATACGCACCTATGGACATACTGATAAATTAATGAAGTTGTGTCCCAAAATTGTCCTTTTTTTTTTTTTTTTTTTTCACTGTGTAGTGCATCCTTCATTGTTATGCTTGAATGCACCTTTTTTTTTCACATACAATTCATATCTAATACATGCTATCTTTATAACTTTCTATTTCTCTCGATAATTAATAGCAATCTTGAGCAAATTTTTTAACATGTAAAAGAGGAGAGAAAATAAAAATAACTATAAATAAATAAACAAATAAATAAAATAAAGTTAGAGACATACCATTGAACAAATATAATTAATTATAAAATAAATAAATGTTTCGTTTTCTTATCTTGATAACTATAAATTGATACCAAGAGTATCCTTTTTTTTTTCTCTTTCTCTCTCTCTCCATCTTTCACTTTTCTTACCCTCATCCATTTACTCCTTATACCTATATATTTTATTTTACTTATATCTTTAATTTATGTAATTATTATTTTTTTAAGATTTTTATGATGTTATAAGAAAATAAAAAAAATATTTTAATAATTAAGTGATAATATAATTCAATATATAGTATTTTGAAAAATTTTGCAATATAAATAAATAGATCGATAGGTGAAATAAATAATAATTTACAAAGTCACAATTGTAATTTATAGTTATTAAATAAAAAGTAATAACTTCAATAATTATATATACAAAGAATAGGGAATGAAGAATTGTCCAAGAATCATAGAACTATTTCATCCAAAGTTAATTAATCTCAAGCTTACACCGTGAAAAACTTTTTATTTCTGTCGTTCTCGTCTTAGAATATATATATAATTATAGAAAGTGATTTGCATGACACAGGGTGTGGATAAGTATAGTACCTAAGCCATTTTCTCTTTGTTCTCTGCTCTTTTCTCCTTGGACTGCTGGCCTTTGTTCTATCAATAAAAATAAAAGGAAAAGAATTCAACCTCATTTTCCCTTTTAATGAGTTTTTGTATTTTCTGTCATTATTACTTTTGATAACTTCATGAACTCATCTATATATGTTAAGTCTTCACACATTCAACATTTCCAAGTTCAAATTAAATTATAAAAAATCTTGTTTGCAAATTGCAACGACTTGCGGAGTTTCAATTTGATCATGTTGTAATTCAGAGTCTGGTCTCCAGTATATATACAACATGTATACAACATCGTACGTTAATAAACTTATACAACACAACAATTGCATTGCAGACATGTTGAAATGTAAAAAGTGGAACAAAAACCACAAAAGCAAAGACTTGTGACGGTTTTGCCGTGTCACAAGGACCTAATTGGCCACCACTAGACCTTCGTTAAGTCTTGCAGTTAGCACCTTCCTCAGAATTTTGCCTGAGGCTGCTTTAGGAATAGAGTCTGTGAAGAAAACCCTACCGATTCTCTTGTAAAATACCACCTGCCACAAACACATGCTTATTAGCCCCAATAAATTCAATTACAACCACAAAAATATAACTCACATATCCTTCATTCACCTGTTGTGAAATGTATTGCTTGATTTCATCTTCAGTGATCTCAGAACCATTTGATCTTACGACAAATGCTACAGGAATTTCTCCGGCAGCTTCATCTTTCATGCTGAAACCAACACCCATTGATATCATTACATATATTTACTGAAAACAACTATAACTAGACAATAAAGCAAACATAAGACTTTACCTAAAAAACATAAAATTCAGACATTATCTTAGGGTTTGAAAGTTATTAGGTAACGAACTTACGGTACAACGGCAGCTTCAGAGATGTTTGGATGGGCAATTAACAATGCTTCGAGCTCAGCAGGAGCTACTTGGAACCCTTTGAATTTGATCAATTCCTTTAACCTATCAACAATGAAGAGTTCGTCATCATCGTCGATGTAACCAATATCTCCTGTGTGGAGCCATCCATCTTTGTCTATGGTTCTCTCTGTAGCCTCTGGGTCGTTCAGATATCCTGACCAACCACAAATTCAACATATTAAGAAAAAATAATGCTATTTTTGTAAAATATTGCATTCACAAGACTTAGCTAGTTAAATTTAATTAGGTTTATGGAGTTATTTTACATTTATTTTTTATTTATTTTATTAATTACGACTTTTTTACTCAGTTCAATAATAAACAAGTGCTTGTCGATCACCTCATAGTATGAATTTTTTTATGCTAAAGTTGATGTAATTGTATTTGTAAGCTGTGGAGCATATATAATAAGTGGATTACACGTCCTACATGATTGAATAATTGTGACTAGTTTTTGTTGTTGTTGAAAAGTAACTATGACTAGTTGGACCCTGTAATTTCGTCTCTCTGGAAAAATTAGGTAAACGGGGTAGGTGAGGATGTGGACTTTCAGACTTCCAAATATTGCTGCCATCACTTTTAAGTATTTTTATGGTACAAAGTGCTTTAATAATCTAGAATAAAAACTAAGATATTCTGTTTAGAATTCTTAAGTTTATATAATATTGCAAAACTACAATTTTAAAATAAATAACTTATTTAACCAAGAGTTCAGCAACAAGAAAAACTTACTTAAGCAAAAATATATTGTGAATACTTTAACAGAGTTTTTCTGAGCACGTAAAGGAAATTAAAACCATATATACGGTATTAAATAATTTTTAGTAAATATTTATGAAATTTAAATAAATTCATTATTTTAAAATTTAAAATGAACTTATTTATTTAATTTTTGTATTAATATATTTGCCATTTGAATAGACTGGGGATTACTTGATTTAAACTCGAGATATTTTTTATAGGACAACTGATTTGATCATAAAAGGTTAAATTGAGTTGACATCAATTCAAATCAGGAAATTAATTTACTTCTACCAAAAATATGTGGTACCTATATAAAAGAGTGAACAGCAGGAGGTAGGAAAACAGCCATCGAAAAAATGTTCGAACAAAAAATAAAAGCGTTGAAAAAATTAGCATGCAAGAGTGATTGGCCACGTGAAGATATATGATCAGAGTCTGCTTTAATGGAGTGGAAGAAGCAGAAGAATCATGTCACTGTCAGCGTTACAAATTATAGATAATAAATTAATAATTAAGCTCTCTAAAATCATTGTCATGGTTTGGTGGCTGATAAAGCTACTTTTATGTGAGGCGTCGCCAGGAGTTCCCACTTTGAATTTTTGGAGCCATATATATATATATATATATATATATATATATATATATATATATATATATATATAAGTATGATAATTATGCTGCTGATAGCAACCAATTTGGCCACCCAATCTTTTCTTCCACCCAACTCACAACCACCCCACTTACACTCCTTTTAGAAACAAAAAAGAAAAGATGATATATATATATATATATATATATATATATATATATATATATATATATATATATATATATCTATTTAAAATATTTTTAAAATTTCACTTAGTTTAGGAACTATAAATACAAATAAAAAATATGTCATTTTAGTTTTTAAAAAAGGTAATGCATAATCAATATTCCTAAAAAAATCTTAACATCTCATTAAGGTATTAATAGGGAAAACTTCTAACGGGGAGAGACAAACGAATATGAAAAGGACAATTGATGAAGATGGTTAATTAGCAAGGATTATCGAAGACTTTATTTTTTTTGGCACTTTTTTGTGTGTGAACCAAGTTGCAACAAACGTAGAATCCCTAATATGATTAGACATAGGACTAGTGATACGTTAGCATAGATCCACCTAAAAATCACTATACAAGTCTATTTAAATTGCAAACTGCATCACTGTTATTATAATTACTTAAACTAGCTTATGATTAAGTCTCAGCCAGCCTGCTATGGTTGGGAATATTTCTCAAGGAAAGATGTTCATCAAATGAGAAAAATAGTATTAGTTTTTTTTTTTTTAAACCTTTCTCACTTTACTATTATGACTAATGTTTCACTTTTTTTAAGTAAAATAGAGGTATATGCAATAATACCTTTCATAACCTTTGTGCCTCTTATACAAATTTCTCCGGTTTTGTTTCTTGGAAGGGAAACGCCCGTTTCTGTGTCAACGATTTTCATCTCAGCGTTTCTCACAACGGTTCCGCATGCACCAGGTTTTATCTTTGAGGGTTCTTTTGCAAATGCCATGCTAATCGCAAGTGGTCCTGCTTCTGTCATCCCATATCCCTGTAAGTCAAAATTAACCATCTCATTTTATTTTCCTTTTCACTCTCAAATAAGAGATGGCTCCATTTCAACGCCTTAATAGCAAAACAATAATATGGTACGACGATGAAGACACCACGCCACTCACAACTTTCTATATTTTTCGAAAAAGCTAAAAGTACAATTTCTTTTTCATATATGTACGCGCGTGCCAGTAATTAAACTCAATGTTTTAAATCACAAACTGAGTTTGTTTAAGTCTTCGGTACATTTCATATCAAAGTATGTACTAAATTAATAACGATTGTTTCAATGTTTTCATTAAAGTTATTTATATCGAAAAAATCCCACCAGGAGCTTTTGGTCCGTTTGACTATTTTTTAAGATTTTGGAAAAAAAAAAGTATTTTAAAAGAAGGCCAAGCTTTGATTATTTTGGAAAAAATATTCTGTACTTGCAACCATCTTTTTAAATGAACATTGTTTACAAATACAGCAAAATAAATAAAAATGGTTTTTTTATAAAATCTCTTAAATTTTATTTTATTTTTATTTTTGAAAAGCTAGAAGGAATAAACTACAGCTTATACGATGAATAATGAGGCTTTGCATAAGGAATATTTTTCCGCGTGGGCGGTTGTAAGATTTATTTATAAGATTCCCACGCGGGTACCTGTTATCCAAAAACTGAGAATTTATGCGACAAAGAAATCTGGGATTTAATGAATAGAAATTAAAGTGTTTTGTAGTGAGTATCGAAAAGAAAATAATTCAGTAGCTTACGTCACTAAAATCTCACACAATTTTAAAAAGAAAAACGTTTTAATTTTAGTTTGGGCGATGATTTAATTTATATTTATTATTTTTGTAAAATAAAAATGAAACCTGTCCGAAAGTGGCGTGGGGTAGCCTAGATTCCACAGCTTCTTGTAGTTCCTTGCCCAAGGGTGCGGCGCCAGTGACGACGGCGCGAACGGAGGAGAGGTCGTAGCGATGGGCGTCTCCGCTCTTAACCAAGGCCAAAACGATGGGTGGCACAAAGGACGCAACGGTCACCCTGTACTTCTGGATCAGCTCCAACAGAGTCGTCATCTCAAACTTCTGTACAATGAGAACGGCCGCACCGGAACGAATCCCACTGAGTAAAATCGAATTGAGCGCATAGATATGAAACATAGGCAGCACGCAGAGGAGCACGTCCTCGCTGTGAGTGTACTGGTGCGCGTTTTCGCCGTCAACTAACTGCGCTATAGTGGTGACCAAGTTTTTATGCGATAACATAACGCCCTTGGGGAGCCCCGAAGTGCCAGAAGAAAACGGAAGCGCGACGACGTCGTCTGGGTTAATCTTAACGGCGGGGGCTTCCGTTTCGTCGGCGTTAGTTAGCGTGGAGAAATGTAAAACGCCGTCAGAGGAACACTCATCGATGCACATGACCATGACGTCATTGTGGTCCGCGAAGCTCTTGATTTTCTCGACGTACGCGGATTGCGTTATGACCAGCCTGGTTTTGGTGGCGGCGGCTTGCTTGGCAAGCTCCTGCGGCGTGTAGAAGGGGTTGGCAGTGGTGATGACGGCGCCGCGGTGGGAGGCGCCGAGGAAGGCGAGGGCGAACTGGGGGCAGTTGCGGAGGACGAGCATGATGACGTCACCCTGGTGGATGCCGATGTTGTTGAGGCCGGCGGCGATGCGGCGGGCGGCAAGGTCGACTTCGGCGTAGGTGAGAGTGTCGCCGGTGTCGCCGTCGATGAGGCATGTTCGGTGTTGGAATTGGGAGAGATTTTGGAAGCAGTAAGAGTGCAGTGGAAGGTGGGTGGGAATGGGAATATCGGGAAGTGGGGATCTGAAGATGATTTCTTGTGGAGAAGGTGCCATTGTTGGTGGTGGCATAGGAAAATTTGCGAGCTTGCTTCAGAGTGAGGGTACTATGTGTGCATATATATGTGTCAGAGAAGCTTGTGGTTACATCAAGAGTTGTTGAGACAGGGACCGCAGCTTCAAACGTTTATAACTGGAATTATTTGTTTTCGTTGTTTAGGTAGAAACACTCGGAATAAATAAGATTCCTGTTTCTTTATGTTTTTCTCGAATATTTTCTTTGAAAAAAACTATTTTCACAACTCACATTTTCTATTACATCCATGTACAATGGTCGTACAAATGTTGAAGAGCCTCATTTTATGGATAAAAGATATTAAATTCTAATTTACGAAGAAAGAGTAAAGATAATTAGTTTTTTTAGACCATGCATATTTATTTTTATCCTTTATAGACAAAATATTATATATTTATGCATTTCTTTTTCACACATCATGAATGTTTTTTACTTAAATTAAAGTGTAAGTTTTTGAAACAAGATAAGGGTGTTGTTAAGTAACTCTTAAAAAGTACGCGCGAATTATATATATTGTTGTCACTCATTCTTCCTTTAATGTGAGATTTCCCTGTCGTATAATTTAATGTCATTCAACAAAATGTAACTATTTGTTATTCTGTAATGATTTTTATATCAACAACCATATTTATTGTATTTAATTATTTAAGATAATTTATGGTATGTAATTACTTATGTATCCTGTATTTAAATTAATTTTAACTTTACCTCTGACTTTCTAATATGACCTTGCTATTATTTATTTTAAATTTATTATAGTCAGCGTGTAAAGGAGATGATTATAAAGATAACTAATATTATTTCAACTTTTTCATTAATAAATAGAAAAGTTTTCCTAAATTGAAAAAGTTAAATAAAAAATAGAAAAATATCAATGAATGTTTTTAAAACATTGTTTGAGGAATGAAAACGAAGAAGAAAACAATCGGGAATAATATTCTTAGTATATGCCTACCTTATGTCTTTTGGATAACCCGTCATGTTTCCCATAAAATCCTTATATTGATTGCTTTTTTTTTTAACTAATTTACTTATTGGGAAACTCTTCACAAAACCTTATGATTTGTATAAGTGAAAATAATTAAATTAAATTTGATGATTCAAAATTATTTATTTATTCTATATAACCCAATAATAGTACTTTTGTCATTAAATTACAAAAATGATTAAACAACTTATAACTGAAATGGCTCACACGGGTAATTTATCTACGAATAAGGATAGGGAATTATAATAATTTTCCAAATTTGGTTTTTACATCTTTTTAATACAATATTTAATTTATCTTTCTCTTAGAAAATATATGATGTTATTGGCTTTTATTATATAAATACCATTATCCCTTTTTTTCTATCCCTATCTCACCAAACTTTTGCCTGTTGGTGCAACATTCAACGCGTTTTTTTTTTCTTCTTCCATGAAACAGCCAATTGTAATTAAGGGAAAAACTTGTGGCTTTGATATGAAACAAAATACGTAAAATCCAACACACACAATGAATTTCAATGTCCACCTACCACCACCACTTTGGATGGTCGAGGTCAATCTTATTGTCACAGTAACGTCACCTTTTACGTCACATATAAGTTTTTATTGAATTCAAGATGGGCCAATTAAAAGCACAGGAAATTAAACATGGGCCACACTTAGACTGTAAGCCCAATAGTTATAGGATGGGGTGGCTATTTTCACCATCTTTCCTTGCTCTTTTCACCCCTTACTTTTTAAGTGAAGGAAAAACATTCGTATGAAATGAGTTCATGATATTGGCCTCATATTGAGAAGAGTGAGCCTCAAAACCTTGCCCTGATTACTTTTCGCAAGATCTTTCCAGAGGGAGACTTTGGAATGGAGTCCACAAAGAAAACCCTACTGATTCTTTTATAAAACACAACCTGCCACAGTACACATTAACTTTCATAGTAGCAACACAAAGGAAAAGGCATAATTATATACATATATTCAAAAAAAATAAAATTATATTTATAAAAGATATTTAAATAGGTAACTTACCCATATAAAAATCAATCAAAATTTCTATATAAAAGGTTTATATATACATAATTTTAAAAGGTTTCAACAATTGTTGTTATATTATGTTGTTATATATATATATATATATATATATATACATACATATTTAATTTATTCTTGTTGTGTTGAAAGCTAATCAAAATAATACCTGCTTTGAGATGTATTGTTTGATTTCTTGCTCAGAGATCTTAGAACCATTTGATAGTACAACAAATGCAACTGGAACCTCTCCTGCAACTTCATCCTTCATGCTGAAATCAGAGATCATTAAAATTGATTATGGAGAAAAGCAAGTGAATTGTGGAGGTATGTAGTAAGTAAAGAACTTACGATACAATGGCAGCATCTGAAATATTGGGGTGAGCAATTAGCATGGCTTCCAGCTCTGCTGGAGCCACTTGAAATCCTTTGTATTTGATCAACTCCTTCAACCGATCAATGATGAAAAGTTCATCATTATCATTGATGTACCCAATATCACCCGTATGCAACCATCCTCCCTTGTCTATAATTATATTTGTGCCTTCTTCGTCATTTAGGTAACCTGGCCAAATATCACAATAACCGATTTTAGTAAAATATTTCAATAATTTATCTATTTGTAAAATTTTATTAATTAGGTTATATTGTATTAATTTCAACTCAGTATTGTTTAAACATGTATGGTGGAACTACTTCTTTTATTTAAACTTTTGATATAATTCCATATCAGTAAATATTTATCAATCATATGAAAACAGTCATACGTCTATGAATAAACTTGCAAGTCAAGAAGAAGAAAGGTAGATTTGTCTGCCAATTAGTTTTATTTATTTTAAATAAATATATTTTATAATAATATTGTTATATTAATAACATTAGGTTTTCTTATTTATTATTTTTTTAAGATGGTAAAGTTGGTCCATCTTAACCAATCCTAAATCCTAAACATCTTAAATTGATAATTCTCACTAGTTCAGTCTATTTAAATTGTTAACCTTAATCTATTAACCCACTAGCTCGTCTAATTAATTAAATGTATAAAATCAAGGATAATTTAACTAACTTAATTACACACTCACACATCTCTTTCTGTAGTTGTTTTTCTTTATTTTTGTGGGTTTTTTTTTTCTTCTCAATTGACTTGGAGAAAACTTTCCACTCTATCTTCATCATCGTTACTTCATTTCAAAACTTTATCCTTCCTTCTTGTCACCACCATGCAACTAAAGAATCGTGCATGTTGTCTTGTCATTGATGAACGAAATTAAACACTATTATAACTAAGAAAACTACAACAACATCGTCTTAGTTGTTCATTGCATACAAATATCATCATTCATTCAAGTTTACTTTCCCTTTCTCAAATTCATTAATTGATTTGTTCGTTTCACAACTTGTTTTGAAAATCTCAAATTTGTAAGATAGTGTTATTTTAATTTTGATTTAATTGTGATTCGTTTGTCTTATTTTAGTTTTTTTTCTTTTTCTTCTCAACTAATTAGGAAAATATTTACGGTTAAGTTTACTCTATTTTACATTTTCGCCAATCCAACTTACAATGTTATACAAATAAAAAGATTTTTTAAGTTATAAATTATATAACCGTCATATATTTTATCATAGGAGTATGAGAGTTGTCTGAAATAATTTTATTGTTATTCTTTACCAATAGAAAGAGAATTAAGAATTAAGATATCACTAGTAAAAAAGTCATTGCACAAACATTCCTTGTCTGAAATAAAAAAGTATCTGGAATTCTTTTTTATAAAAAATTGAAAAATATAGTCGATCTACCCATAGGAAGGGTTATGAATTTTGGATAGTGATATTTTAATATCATTATTCACTTTTCACTTTCATTTGATATCAATATATATTATTATTTTATTTATATATAATATTTTATTAGTAAAAAAAAAGTATTAAATGAGAAACATTTGTAATAATATTTTCAAATTAATATTTTTCATGAAATTTAACCTCTATAACCATAACAAGCCAACCCGAACCAGCTCATTTTTGGCAGGCGAGTAGTGAAATGAGTCAAAATAAATTTGACTAAAACAATTTAAAAAAAAAAACACGATAAGGCTTATTGAAAAAAAAAAATATAGCTCCATACTATAGTGGGTCAACAACACATTAAAAGTTTGCGGCAAGAGTGAATCTGTACTCCACCTAATCTAATTAATTGTCGAAGTATAATAATTAAATATTTTTTAATGTATTTTTGACATTTGTTTCATTCATTTTTATAAATTAAATATTGAAATAAAGATGAAATCAATCAACCTACTTATACACTAAACAACAAATGATCTTTATTAGATATAATTAGACTTTTAAATTTTTATTTTTTTTATTGTCTAACGTTGTAATTTCAAACTGTTATTTTACCCTAGTTGACGATTAACTGGTGATACAAACTTAGTTGAAAAATAAATTTTGAAAACTATATATAATAAAATTTCAAAAGACTCAATTTACTGTCAACTAAATGATAGAATTAAAACTTAGCTAAATGATATAATTCATTAATTAGGTGTTAGGTATAATGTGTTTTGAATCTTTTCATCAAGTTCTTTCCTAATTTGCTGCTTCCGAAAGCACCTTTTGTCTATACTATTCTTATGAAGACTTGAATAACAGTAATTAGACCCCTTACGTATAGTTAGGTAGAAAAATACAGTTATGATCTTATTTAGAATAAATGTTTACCTTTCATAATCTGGTTGCCTCTGATGCAAATCTCACCAGCTCTATTTCTATGGAGCGAAGCACCAGTTGGAGGGTCAACGATCTTTATCTCTGCGTTTCTTAACACCGTCCCGCACGAACCTGATTTCACATGCACTCCTTCCTTCGCAAAAGATAAGCACAATGATATAGCTGCTGCCTCAGTCATGCCGTAACCCTGCATGTATGTATTGTCATGGTGAGGGCAGTTTCGTAACCATAGAACGCCGAATTTATGGATGATTAGATAGAGATATGAAACGCCATTTCATAATAATAAGTGATAATTACTTGACCGAATATGGCGTTGGGAAGTTTGGCTCTCACAGAGTCCTCAAGTTCCTTCCCCACAGGTGCGGCGCCGGATATAATCATTCGAATCGACGACATGTCGTATTGCTCCAATTGCCTATTCTTTGCAATCGCCAAAACGATGGGTGGCACAAGCGGCGCCACACTTACCTTGTGTTTCTCGACCAACTCCGCCAGCTTCACTATATCAAATTCCGGCATTATCAAAACGGCAGCCCCAACTCGAAGCGAACATAGCAAAACGGTGTTGAGTGAATAAATATGGAAAAGTGGAAGCACGCACAACACCACGTCGTCGCTGCGTAGATAGAGATTAGGGTTCTCTCCGTCAACTTGTTGCGCCACGCTCGTGACCAGACCCTTGTGCGTTAGCATCACTCCCTTCGGAAGCCCTGTGGTTCCTGAAGAATACGGCAGCGCAACCACGTCGTCTGGGGATATTTTAACGCCGGGAATGTCTCTCTCGCTCGCCTCCGTCAACTCCGAGAAGTCAAGGTAACCTTCCGGCGCCCCGTCAACGCACATCACTTTGACATCCTTTTCCCTCGCGAAATCCTTCACTTTGTCCACGTAGGAGGCTCGCGTTATGATGAGTTTGGCGTTGGAGGCTGCGGCTTGCTTGGCCACCTCCGCAGGAGTGAAGAAGGGGTTAGCGGTGGTGACGGTGGCGCCGCGGAAGGAGGAGCCGAGGAATGCGAAGACGAACTCGGGGCAGTTCTGGAGGAGAATGAGGATGACGTCGCCCTGCTGGATGCCGAGCTTGTTGAGGCCGGCGGCGACTCTGCGAGCGGTGAGTTGGACGTGAGCGTAGGTGAAGCATTCTCCGGTGGCGGCGTTGATGAGGCAGGGTCGGTGGTTGAATTGGGAGAGGTTTTGGAAGATGAAAGTGTGGAGAGGGAGGTGCGTGGGGATGTAAATGTCGGGGAGTTTGGAACGGAAAATGAAGTCATCGTTGTGAAGTTGTGTAGATTGTTGTTGTTCCATTTGGGTTGGTGGCAAAGGTGTTTGTGAAGTGAAAGATTGAAGGGAATGGAGGGAGGGGGTTCTTATATGTTACGATGCTTATGTATATGAAAGCTAACTTTTTTTGTCATTTTATTTTTTAAGAATTAAATTAATTTTAGATAATACTTCACTACAATTTAAATTTAGAAACATGTCTTGAGTTAGAGTTTTATTAACAATAGTTCAAGTAATACAAACTAGTAAGATAGAGACCGTGTAACTGTATTTATTATATAAAAAAAACATAAAATAAATAATGTTGTTACTGTAAATAGTTGGTAATTTATAGTATATTGTGTTGTTAAAATATGTGAAAATTTATACTTGGTTGGATTGTTGTTTAAATGTGTCATTCTTTTTAAATATAATTAAAGATAAAATAAAAATATGATATATATATATATATATATATGAAGTTTTTTATATTGTTTTAGTTAATTTAAATTGTTAAAATTAATCTTACAATAGTAATTTGATTAAAGTCATATAATAAAAAAATTTATATTAATATACATAAAAAATTTGAAAATAGATTTAGAAATTTGATATAAAAAATATTTTTAAGATATAAATTAGAGTTAAAATAAATTATAAAGTCTTAAAAAATTAAAAAATTAAATTTGGGTATGAAAATATATTAAAATAAATACTTTAAAAAATTAATTTTATTAATTTTATTTTATACATTATTTTAATTATTTCTCAACTATAATAAAAAACATGAATATTAATAAAATATTAAAAATAATGGATTATAGTAGAATATAATTGGTTTTTTATATTCTTAAATATAATAAATATCTCCAACATAATCGAAATAAATTACGTTTAAATATTTTAATTTAAATTATTTTATTCTATTTAAATATATAATTGATGATGATGCCGTTTATAATCAATTATATGTAAACATTTTCACAAATATATTTATAGATGAAAATTGAATGTATAATATACATAATCTATCTAAAGTGAATTGTTTTCTAAACTAGCTAAGATTCTAGTCCATGCAAATTTATATGATCTTACCATTTCAAATCTTGCTAATTTAAATTAAATTATCTTTTTTTAAGACCGACATTTCATATAACTAGATCCAATTACAATTAAACCTTCCTTATAAAATACACATAAAATTAAAATCTAATAAAATGACAACAGACAACCAGACTTATATTTAAAGAAACAAGAAAAAATCTACAAAATTTATTAGATTCGATAAAAGAAGTTAGAAACATACAAAATTAGGTATGATCATACATAAAAATTAGGTATGATCATACATAAGCTGCCAAATATGTATAGCCTTGACCTTCCTAATTCCTAACTTCAAGAAGGTACATATTTGTCCCCTCACCCTCCTACCTAACTGCATATTCACTATTAAAATGTTACTTATTTATTGTGGATTTCCATTGAGAAAATTGTATATAAGAAATATTTGCTTGGAAAAATTAACTGCAAGAAAGAGCTGCAAAAAAATTTGCTTTTTTTTACGAATAATCATTTGCAAATGTTAGTGGGACTACATTAATTATATTAGTTTGATTTTTTTTTCTTACTCCGTTTTTTATTCTATCGTTTTAAAAATCTCTATAAAGACTTTTGTAATTAATCACAAACTAAATTTTTTTATTATTTTAAAATAAAATAATAAAAATATTAAAGAGAAAAATAAAGTATACTTCAATATATCTATAAATAATAGTTAACTATATAATAAAAATTATAAAAATATTTTATTTATAACAATTAATAATATGATGTCTTTTTAACCGTTTCTTATTTACACATTCTTTAACTATTTGTAGTCTTTAAATACAATAAATTTTAACTACCCAAAACTAATAATGCTTGTCTGACTATTGAAATGATTAATTGGCAAATTTTATGGACAAACGAAAGCATCTTCCCTAACATATGCCAAAATTACAATACACTGAATAGCCAGAGATTAAGTCCTATGATCTTCACATTTTAAAGAACTCATTATAAATAGACTCCTATATAATAAGAAAGAGATAATACATATTAAATATTTTAACTTAAGTCTCTTAATACTTTTTAACAACAGAATCCGTCAAACACTTTTCAAGCCAATACTTTTTTTTGTTCATAAACCAATTTTTCCCAATCCATTCAATAACCATTCCCGAAAATCATACATTACATTTTCTAGAAACTGGAAAAAGAACATCTTGTTCCACCAAATCCAACTTGAAACACATTTATAAATCTTCTTTCATTTAAAGCTTCAGTTATAGGGTTATAGCCCAAAGGACTCCAAAGTCAAATTAGGAGCCCCCATTGATTGTGAGATTAAATCCCTCTACATATATATATATATATATATATATACTCACAGGGTATGTATCGACAATGAATCTTATGGATACTGCAATGTAGTGAGTGAGGTTAGATTTAATGCTCTATATTCAAATTACATATATTAATATAAATTAATTTTAGACTAACTCTTTTAAAAACAACTTCATAAATCTAAATAAAAATATATAAAAAAATATAAATAATTCTTTAATAGTTAATATTTTTCCATTAATGATTTTATTTTAATTATTTACTATTTTTAAAATATTTAAATAAATTCACTTAAATATTTAATGGGTAGCTTGTAGAAATGTCTACAAATGGGATATTAAGAACCTATACTTCTTTGTCATCCTTAATTATGGTTATGCATATACAAAGTGATTTGTGGTCATGTGGGAGTGTCCAGAATGGTTAAATGTATATGTACATAGCTGTCAGGATTTCGTTAGTTGCACCCCAAACTATAGAAGTTAGAAGTTAGAAGTTAGTATCATGTCACCTATGTGTATATGCAAAATTTTGGCTATGTACATGGATGCAATAATATCTATTTAAAAAATTCTATTTTAATATATGTAAAAAAACCTAATTGAAATTTAGAAGACCTATTTTTGCATACATTTATATAATTCCTTTTATTAAAAATATTACAAGTCAAGAATATGCTTATCTTCGTTAAAAATAAAATATGAACTTTTTCAAAAGTCTTATAAGTAAACATAATAATAAAGACTAATGTGATTGATAATATCATTAAAGTTATAAATATTCTGAAAATATTTCTCAAATAAAACAATTTAATTTTTCATATTATCAGTTGCTTTTTAATTGATTTAATTCTTATCTTAAATAAGTGAAACTTTATTTTAATAACTAAAAGTATATGCAAAGAAATTATATATCTCCTAAAGTGTTTGATCAATTACATCTCTAAACATATAAAAAAAATCTCAAATCATGTTGGTCTTAATTAAATTAACCTGTATCAGTTAATTAATAAAAGTACTGAGTAGAAAAGTAACATTGGGAAACACTAAAGAGAGAAGGCTTCTTCATGCACCTTTATCTTTTTCTACCTGGACTTCATAATTCGAAAAATGCAAAAACACTATTTCAAAATTTGTATTCTAAATTAAATAATTCAGAATAAATTTTATTTTATACTTTTATATAATACAATATATATTGTTCTTACACAAGATTTGGAGAACTTCAGAGTTTCCTCCCACATAGTCTGAACAGTCTAGGCCCGCTCTATTAGGATGTTCTTGGTTTGGGTCTTTGTCCTGGAAGTGTTTGTCTCTGTCCATCAAGTTTTCGCCTATGTCCGTCAAGTATCTGCCCAAGCCACAATAGAGGGGTGTACCTACGAAGACACTCCGACACTCAAGTAAGTATTCAGTTATCGAAGCTAAGTGAGTTCTTGTTCAATAATGCATACCTTTGGCCTTCATTATCCACTTATTTATAGGATTCAAAGTTGATTTAAATCTTACGTTATGTCAGGTTTTACAGGCTGTCTTGGCAGAGGTTGCTTGCACACTTAGATTACCGATTTATTCTTCGTTAGGGAAATTGTCGGCTTAGGACGACAAGTGGTCGTCCTAAGCTGGGCAGTACACTTGCCCCTCCAAGCTTGAACAATATCTTATGAGCGAAAAGGTTTGTTCACAAGTGTATCAGTCACTCCAAGTTTTCGGATGAAAATTAAGCGACAAGGTATTTGATCACCTTACAGATTGCAAATTTTGTAGGCATTATAAAGCGGGAAAAATTGGTGCTCATGTTTTCACGTTCCCGTGCCAAGGTAGTCAGTACAGGGATGTCGAACTAGCAATTTAAGGATTGGGTTAGCGTACCTTGGTTTGGCTCATTTGCATTGTATTTATAGGAGTCAGAATGTACAAAAGCATTATTATTGGTTGAGGTTTGAGGATAGAGCAACTTTTGGCAGTCTGATGTTGTTAGTAATTATCTGATGAACTGTGGCACCGTTGTATCACATTGTGGTCATGTACTTGTCGGTCAAGGCCGAGTACTTGTCGGCCTTAACTATGTAGTTCTCGGTCATGGCAGTATGCTAGCCCCCCAAGCTCGAGGGCTATTCACGAGAGTTTCATGAGATTGTAGTTGTAGGCATCGGGTAGCCATATCGGTCGTGACCGTATACTACTTGGTCATGGTAGGACAATGTCCCATTATTTTCTTCTAAATTATGGGAAGTCACCATGGAGTGACACTGCACCAATTTCTTCTGAATTATGGGAGGTCACCATGGAGTGACACTGCCCCATTTTCTGCTGAATTATGGGAGGTCACAATGGAGTGACACTACACCAATTTCTTCTGAATTATGGGAGGTCACTATGGAGTGACACTACGATATATTTTCATGATAGACTTCTGGTGGCAAAGGACATGGAAACCGAGAATCACATAATTCAATTGGATTCATGTTCGGCAACCTGATAAGAACATAAAAGGCAAACACAGAATTGTACGGGAGAATTTAAGTTATCAAAATGGGAATATTTGGTTCTCAGTTACCATAATATTTGTCAAAAATCAAAGTTCGAGAAGTCCAAGAAGTGACATACTTCATTTCTGAAATTACCGAGTAGTCACACATGTTTCGTTATTGACCACTTACTCGGCCAAATGTTTACCTTGGGGTGCTTCTTGTGGTTAGAAAAATATCCTGATTAAATAAAGTTGCCACCTTTATGAAGAAATTGGAAGTTTTAAAAATAGACGTGATGGTCTAAAGCAACAATCAAATTATTTTTTATATTCATGCCAGTAAACTCAAAGATAATGTGTTGCCAAATAGCAAAGAGAGCTCTGTAACCCAAATTTATTCTTGGTAACCCAATCAGGCCAGCAGTAAGCAATCATCGAGAATACTTCTTAATTAGAAATAAATATATAGAGTTGATTCTAGTTGCACCACTAAATTCAACAGAAGCTCCATAATCCCCACTATCTTGAGAAGATACGATTGCGCAGACGATGGAAGAAAGCGTTTTACAAAGGCAAACTCATTCCAGTTGAGGATATTCCGGAGGAGGTTGCTGATTGTTGAAATGCTAGCCACGAGTGAGGAAATGGTAGAGACCTCGGGAGTGGACATCTTGTCAGGCTAGCTGACATTTACTAACATTATTTTGTTTTGATGGTCATATTGTAATCGGCCTTTGTGTAAATCTTTTGATAGGTTGTAGTTGCATGGTCGTTTAGTTCTCGGCCTTCCATAATTACTTGAACCTTTTGGATGAAGTTTTTTTTTCCGGTTATTTCCTTCTCTGCATTACTCACATTATTTTCGCTATTTGCTCTTATTCCAGCTTCCTCTTGCTGCTACGTAAGATTACTGGCCGGCTAAGGCGAGAACCATGCTTCTCTGGTCAACAACGAGTCCTTCGAGGATGTCCTGAGTGAGGGTAGAGCCATGACTTGTGACTTCAAGGACATAACTGACCTTAATAAGGTGATTTCTACGTACTTGCAGGTGATAAAGGGAAAACCGATTTCACCACATGCTGGGAGGTGTGCAAAACATGCTTGCGGAAAATTTTCTATACTAGTGAGTTTGAGACTTGTGGAGGAGGTCACGAGGGCCAAGAGGAGGGAGACCACAATGCAAACCAGGAGCTAGGCGATGATGTCGACGACACCACAGGAAAAGGTGATGTTGTTACCATCGAAGGCGTCAAAGGCGATGATAGGGTTCATGTGACCTTTGGAAGTGTGAGTGCCAACAGATATGGTGACACAAAGATTTAATGTGTGGGCAATGTCAGAACCTGAGTCGGCGAACACGGTGATGAACTCAGCCGAACCTACCTCTTAAGTGTCGGGATGAGTGGAAGGTGGGTTTGACAGAATCAAACAATCTCATGGTTGCAAGATTAAGAATGTTGACAAGAATGTTGCTGAAAAGTATAAGTTTTTGTACTATACGGCCGACCGACCACTATGGACCAGACCGAAATACGTCCTCGGTCGGGACCCACCATCGATTAATAATCCTAAATGATCATTTTGTGATGAGCACGTGCACAAACACGTGGGAGTGTGTCGGAAATAGGAATATTGCAAGTAAGCACAAATCGTAGATGAATATCTTATAATTAATGTGTGTTACGAAATCATATAGTAGAAGAGAATGGGCCCAGACTCATTAAGCCCACTATTACACCTATAAATACAGGCTCAGTCATCTCAAGCCAGGTACTCCTAACTCTGATCTATATCCCTGCACACTCTAACCCTAAATTGATTTGAGCGTCGGAGTGCCTGCAGAACCCTCCTCCCGGGACGGTAGATTTCAGAACATTCGGTACACTAAGGAGTAGTTCTTGGAGCAGTCAAGGAATCAGAGGAGATATTGTTGTTGCTAGAGCCAACTGGTCCTGTGCGATAACAGTTTTTAAAAACTAACTCTTTTAAAAACAACTTCATAAATCTAAATAAAAATATATAAAAAAAATTATAAATAATTTTTTAATAGTTAATATTTTTTCATTAATGATTTTATTTTAATTATTTACTAGTTTTAAAATATTGAAATAAATTCACATAAATATTTAATGGGTAGCTTGTAGGAATGTCTACTACAAATGGGATATTAAGAACCTATACTTCCTTGTCATCCTTAATTATGGTTATGCGTATGCAAAGTGATTTGTGGTCATGTGGGAGTGTCCAGAATGGTTAAATGTATATGTACATAGCTGTCAGGATTTCGTTAATTGCACCCAAACTAAACTATAGAAGTTAGAAGTTAGTATCATGTCACCTATGTGTATATGCAAAATTTTGGCTATGTCAATAATATCTATTTAAAAAACATTTTATTTTAATATATGTAAAAAACCTTAATTGAAATTTAGAAAACCTATTTTTGCATACATTTATATAATTCCTTTTATTAAAAATATTACAAGTCGAGAATATGCTTATCTTCGTTAAAAATAAAATATGAACTTTTTCAAAAGTCTTATAAGTAAACATAATAATGAAAAATAATGTGATTGATAATATCATTAAAGTTATAAATATTCTGAAAATATTTCTCAAATAAAATAATTTAATTTTTCATATTATCAGTTGCTTTTTAATTGATTTAATTCTTATCTTAAATAAGTGAAACTTTATTTTAATAACTAAAAGTATATGCAAAGAAATTATATATCTCCTAAAGTGTTTGATCAATTACATCTCTAAACATATTAAAAAAAAATCTCAAATCATGTTGGTCTTAATTAAATTAACCTGTATCAGTTAATTAATAAAAGGTACTGAGTAGAAAAGTAACATTTGGAAAGGCTAAAGAGAGAATGCTTCTTCATGCACCTATATGTTTTTCTACCTGCACTTCATAATTCGAAAAATACAAAAACACTATTTCAAATTTTGTTTCTAAATTAAATAATTCAGAATAAAATTTATTTTATATTTTGATATAATACAATATATATTGTTCTTACACAGGATTTAGGACCTTCAGACTTTCCTCCCACGTAGCTCGAATAGTCCAGGCATGCTCTATTGGGATGTTCTCGGTCTGGGTCTTTGTTCTAGAAGTGCTTGTCTCTGTCCATCAAGTTCTCGTCTACGTCCGTCAAGTATCCGCCCAAGTCACGGTAAGGGGGTATACCTGCGAATACACTCCGACATTCAAGTAAGTATTCGATTATCGGAGCTAAGTAAGTTCTTGTTCAATAATGCATACCTTTGACCTTCATTATCCACTTATTTATAAGATTCAAAATTGACTTAAATCTTACTTTATGTCAGCTTTTAGAGGCTGTCTTGCCAGAGATTGTTTGCACGCTTAGACTATCCATTTACTCTTCAATAAAGAAATTATCGGTTTAAGACGACAACTGATCGTCTTGAGCTGGGCAGTACATATATAAATATACATATTTAATATTTAGGTTTACAAAATTTGAGTTGAGTTAAAAAAAAATTATATTATAGATTATATTATGTAGAATACAATTTCTCAGATTGTATGATCCGAAATGCATTCTGAATTATAAATTTAGAATATAAAATTTGTTGTATTTCATATTTAATGATCTAGAATACAATATATAAAATTTTTGAAATAATGTAAAAATTTTCAAATTTAATATAATGTAATACAATTTTTCATATTATATTTCAAATTATATTATAATGAAAAATTATATTCTACATTATATTTCAAAATTCAAAATACAAAAAAATATATTACAGACTTTGAAATATAAAAAATCATATTCTAAAATGTACAATCTAAAATTTAAATTGTTTTGTATAAAAATTTAAATTTTAGATTATATAAAAATTTATATCCTGAATTATATAATTTGAAATTAGAAAAAAAATATATTTTTTAGATTATATAATTTAGAATATAATTTTTCGTATTTTAGATTATATAATTTGAAATATATTATGAATTACAAATTTAGAATATAAAATCTTTTGTATTTTAGATTTTATAATTTAGAATACAAATTTTTTTATATTATAAATTACAGACTTTGAAATACATTTTTTTTGTATTTTTAATCCGTTTTGGGTTTAGAGGAGGTATTTTAAGTAAAAAAAAGTGTAGATAGTAATAATGCGTATTCAATTAAAGTGGGCATGAGTAATATATGTCTATTAACTAATGGCTGAGTGTTAATCTTATTAATCAGAAACATGAGTCCAATGACTTCACCAGTAATTATTAATATTATTAAAATTGACCTCATATATCCCATATTAGGAATAATTACTTATAAACTGAGTTATATATTTTCAATAACTAAGGTTTGAGCCTCAATTAAGCATTTATGATGATTAGTTAATATTTAATATTTAAATATGGCTATTTAAAGGAATAATAAAATTATAAATAAGAAAATTGTCAGTATAAGAAGATAACTTCCTGTTTATAGTGATTAAATATCTCAGTAACAAAAACAATTTTGAATTCTGAAATATAAAAATTTATATTTTTAGAGGTGTCAGAAAAAAAGTATAAAGAGAAGCCGTCCTAAAAGAGAAAATCTTATAAGACCGTTTAAAGCATGAAAAATAATTTTTCGGTTTTTCGGTCCTTTCAGTAGTAACTGTGTACAAGGAAGTACCAATATTTACTTATTTATAAAATATTAAAAAATACAAAAAAACATTTATGTTTAATAGTAAATGTGTATTGTCTCGTATATATATATATATATATATATATATATATATATATATATATATATATATATATATATATATAAAATTTAGGTTTATGTGGTAATGTTAAAAGAAATTAGTAATTCACTGTTGCATTGTATAGAAAATAAAATTAAAGTCTACATTCACAGTTAAAATGCTATACATTTGACCAATAATCAAATATATCATTAAATAACTAAATATATTAACCTCACTGATCATTTTATACAAGAAATTATTTTTTAAAGTACTAAAATATTATTATCGTAATAAAGATTGACACCTTCCATAATCTATCGGACATGATGACTAAGTTGGTAACAATATATAAGTTCAAATACCTTTCCGATTTCATCGATGGTGTTCATATATATAAAGTCAAGGTGAAAATTTATTAAATATATTTTTTTTTCTTTCCTATAAATTCTAACAGAGTTTATTTAGGGACTGACTTAAATCATCTCATTACCTTAATATACGGTCCTCACATACTTTATAAGTTTATAAATTGAAGTCATTCTTCATAAATATATAACAACATATACTTCTCTATTACAGGTAGGTAATTCTAATTAAATCAGGTCTATCAGTTTCTATTTTATATTTTTCTGTTTAAAATGTTTGTAAAACTGAGAAATGAGTTAGTTAAAATCCATAAGACTTCTTATAGGACCAGAGACAAAAAGGTAGAAATATTGTTGGGATAAATCACACATACAATTTGTAACTATAGTGAAGATAGTGATCTTGGTGTTAGAGATTTAAAATATTTTAAAGAAAAGATGGGAGTAGAGAGTAGATAGTTAAGTATACACTGTGAAGTCTATATATACCATAGACTGAGGAATGGGGTTAATAGTCTATGATGATATCTATATATATCATAGATTGAGAAATGGGGTTAATAGTCTATGATGATACATTTTTAAGAAATTATGGCTGATTAAAGCATTGTCCACAGCTAATTTTTGTGTTTGGAGAGTATTGACAAATAAGAATAAGGTGACTATGAGGGATAATCTTAGAAGAAAAGGTATTATTGTATTTGATACATTGTGTACTATGTAGACTTAAAATAAATTTGTTAACCATTTGTTCTTTTCATGTGATGTGACTATCTCAATGGAAGAGCATAGATAAATGGATAGAGTTGGTACACCAATTATCTGCTAAGCAACACTTTCAGGAGTTCTAACTAATTAGTTTTAGCAACGAATCAAACCTTATTTGGAGTTGTAGAGTGGTATGTGTATGGAATATTTGAACAAGTACAAATAGTGCGTTATTTCAATGAGGACTTGACGTTGAGGAGGTGGTTTATCTTGTCTAGGTTTAGACTTGGACTTGACTAAATAGAAAGAGTAAAAATAATTCTTTTTTTACAATTTTAGATTGGTGCCTAAACCGGTTCAATGTATTAAACAGATGCCTTGAGTTGTTAAGTAGTGTCAGGAATGAGAGATGTTCTCTTTAAATAATGATGTGAGAATTCAGCAGCTACAATAGTAATTGAATACTAGACTTAGCAGATTAATGATAGAGCCTAAAAAATATACCAAATCAATTCAACCTTACTACTAACCATTCTATTAGATTGTGCAGCCTAAATATTACTTTTAATTGGAGTTTCAAATCTCAGCAGGAACTGGAAATCAAGTGGCGATGAAAACTGAACGCTAATGTCTCATGGTTCAGAACTCCAAAGCAACTGATTACAGTGCATTGAGAATGTTATAGTTATGTCATTATAGGATACTGATAGTTATGTCATTTTCTATGGGTGACATGTTAGGTTTTATTTTTTTGTAAAACATATTTTAAAAAATGGGAAGATTTTGTAAAAATTGACTTAAATAAAATATATTAAGCAAACATTGTTTTGACAAACCTCACTGTATTAATATTCTTTTATTTGAATTTCAAATATCAGATTTTATTCTTTTTGTTTTTCAATATTTGATTTCCTTTTTTTTTTCTGTCCGTAATTTTTTATAGTGTTCAAGATATATTATCTATCTTCTCTTATTTTGTTATACTTCTTTTACCTTTTTCATTTGATGTCAACTCCTGTTTCATTAAATATAAAGCAAAACTTTTGTATTTCATTTGAACTTTGTTATTTGCATTTTTAATCGAATAAAGTTTATTTTCAAAGACACTTTATAATATTTCTAACAAATTTTCATTCATTTCAAGAAGATATGAAATATTAAAAACTAATTTACCCCTAAATAAATTTTAATTGTAGTTGCTGTTAAATCTTTTACAATAATTTATTCTCTATCGTTTATATAACCATTATTTATAAGTCAACTATTTGTAAATTTTATTGGATGTAACACACTCCCAAATATATTTTAAAAACTTAAAATTCTAACACAAGTATAAAAAAAAAGTATTTATCCTTCTACCTACACTTAACTATATTTATAAATTAAATGTTTTTTATATAAATTTTTTTATTTATTTAAGATTTTTTAATTTCATGAATTAAAAATTTAGTTTCAAATTTAAAAAAAATATATATTAAAAGTTAAGATGAATTTTATTTCATATTTAAAAATGTTATTATATATATTGCTCGAGTTGTTAATCAAATGGAGTTATCAAATAAGTTTTATAGGTTCCCACGAATTTATCCGCGAAATAAATTGTAGGTAACTTAATTCATTACTTAGGGATAACTTTCTCACAGACACAAAATTCATCACTATTGGATTTTACGAACTAATATTTGGCGGTTAAAAATGCAAACCATAAATATAAATTTTAACTTTTATAATAAGTATTGAAATTGACTATATTCTTTTAAATTCATAAAATAAAAAACTTAATTTAAGTTCACTAACATATATTGAGCTTGTAAAAATATCCGATGACTCCTAAATATATGGAAGTATATGACGATCAAACCACCACCACCATTACTTTGTCTCAAAAACATCAATGTTGCAAAGTTCTAGCATTTCTAAAATTCTATAACATGTCTTTTTAGTTTATTTTGCAAATTAAATAGGAAATGATTCACTTGAACATATGGGTTTCAAAATTAAGAATGAAATATAAAATAATAGATTTTAGGTCCTCCAATTAAACTATTATTGGAATTAAACGCTTTTTTTCTCGTGCTTATGATTATTGGGGGCACCTTTGAGCAAAAATGACTCAATTACGTTGTGCCCCATATTCACGACGAAGGAAGACCGTTTGCAAGCCTTGCCCTCAGCTCTCTTCGCAAGATCTTTCCAGAGGCTGCCTTTGGAATTGAACCCACAAAGAAAACCCTACTGATTCTTTTGTAAAACACAACCTGCCACCAATATATAGAATTTTCCTTTGCATTTAGAAATTGTTAATTAGAAGCTTTCGTATCATTAGAAAATTAATTTAAACGAAATTGAATACTATATAGTATTTTTATTTCGTAGTTTATAGTAAAAATAAAGAAAATAAAACAAAAACGATAAGAATTATATTACAGTTGGGGTTTACCTGCTTTGAGATGTATTGTTTGATTTCTTCTTCAGAGATCTTAGAACCATTTGATAGTACCACAAATGCAACTGGAACCTCTCCTGTGTTGATTTTGGCCTAACTTCAAGTCCCACATCAGTGGGTTTATTCTTAGGGGGGGAGGTTGTGAGTTATAAAAAAACTCCTCCTCCTCCCATTTCAATGTACCAAAATATTCTCTTCTCCCTTTTAATAGAAGTAGTGCCATTGTGTGGTACCCGGAGATTAAGCTATTTGCTGAACTCCGTTCAAAATTTTTTTTTGTCTAGTTTCTCTAATTTTAATATTCAATATTATTAGGGGGAAATCTCAATATTTTCCAACAAGTGGTATCAAGAGCTAAGGTTCTGTCCGAATTCAGAGTCGATGGAGGGGGCCTCAAATATTCCAATTGGGGTGTCGGGTTCTTCGTCATCATGGTCGAGGTTCCCGATTGCCAGTCAGAAATTAGCGGTGGAAATATTTGATGGAACTGGCCACTTTGGGATGTGGCAAGGAGAGGTCTTGGACTCTCTTTTCCAGCAGGGTCTTGACATTGCAGTTGAAGAAGAGAAACCAGAA